>Ga0075476_10000700_pt1 | contig 15062 bp, 9 predicted proteins | sample DEB08_DNA_5_FD_76339 | JGI IMG/M metagenome (GOLD analysis project Ga0075476, IMG submission 76339) | Aqueous microbial communities from the Delaware River and Bay under freshwater to marine salinity gradient to study organic matter... | ecosystem: Environmental > Aquatic > Marine > Coastal ...
GATATTTCCTGTGGTAATGTCTGAAGAGATAAAATTATCAATTTCTTTTCTAAAGTAATTAATTGAAAAATAACTACCTTCATCGTAATACCACTCATAAGCTACATCCAGATTATCGGATTCAAGGGCTTTAAGATCAGGATTACCGCCAGAAGCTGTTGGAACTAAATAATCTCTGTTACCAAAGAAGAAAGAACTTTTTAAATCTTGCAATGATGGTCTTGCCATTGATTTACCATATCCAAGTCTTAAGACCTGATCATCAGCAAATTCGTAGGCCATTACTAACTGAGGTAAAACAATATCATTACTACCAGATCTGGCTGCTGGAACTGCACCACCAGAAGGATACACTAGACCATTAATCATATCCCATCTAATAACTGAGGGAGTTGATTCAAGTGCTGTTGAGACTAAATCAGTCTCTTCGTAACGTACTCCGAGAACTACATTTAGAGGACGCTGATTTACTGAGAACTCCATGTTTGCCTGGATAAATGCAGAATCTAAAGTTTCTTCAACTTTATCATTAGTATCTACAGGGCCAGCTGATGGAATTCCAAAGTTTTTAACCCAATCACTAAGCATGTAAGTCTCGTTGATAGAAAAATAGTAATCGGTAAGTAAGTTGACACCAAAGGCATCCATAAAGGAACCTAGGTCAGTTTTAGTAAAAATCCTACTATCAGCAGATGTCCCAGGAGCAGCATTATTTACTTCCTCCATTCTCATATCATTAAATTCTGATTCAACTCTGGATAAACCAAATTCTAAGGACTTAATAACCCCTGAATCAAATTCATACGTACCAGTGATTTGGGTTTGCTCCATGAGATTTTCTTTAAACGCATCCCTGTAATAGAGTGATCCGTATGTAAAATCAGAAGCTGAGAAATCTCTATTGTAACTAAAGGAGTTTATCCCATTTGAACCACCATTTTTATGGGTGACGGTAGCAAGAGGAGTTGTAAAACCTAGCTCGTTTGGAAGCTCAGTTCCATCTTTTTCTGCAGATGAATCATGGTAGTCGAACGCAAGTGTAAGTCTATCGGAAACATTCCAATCAAGATTTAAACCAATAGATTTATTTTCATTTGCTGTATCACCCCAAATGTATTGATGGTCATAGCCCCTATCGCCAACCACTACATCAGTGTAAACACCGTTTTGGTTAATTGTTCCTTTTTGAGTGGTCCATCCACCAAGCCATGAACCAAACATTACGCCCCGTGAACTAAATTCAACTTTTGAATATGTATAATCAATTGTGGCTATTAAATCTTCGCTCATTTCAAACTGAAGCGTTACTTGAGCATTGGCTCTTTGTCTATCGTTATCTTTTATCTGATATGCAGTTGGTTCTTGGTAAAAAGTTTTACCATCTGCTCTGGTATTGTTATTTTTGATACCAGCTGCATTTTTATCAACTCTAAAGTAACCCTCTTTTAGTGCCAAATCTTCTACGGTAATCCAATTCGATTCACGAGTACCCTCTTCTCTATTTTCTCTGTCTTGAAATGAGCCTGAAACCGCAATACCCCATGAACCAAAATTAGAGCTATGGACAAAATTAACCTCAGGTTTAAATCCCTTGTATTCTTTGTTATTCATAGTCGTATCTGCTAATAGGTCAGCAGAGAAAGAGGTCATGCTTCCATCAATCATTAATGGTTTTGTGGTAACCATGTTAATAGTTGAACCGATTCCACCAGAAGGAAGGCCGCTATTGGTTGACTTATATACCTCAACCGCAGAAATACCATGAGAGGAAATATCACCGAAATTAAATGATCGACCGCCACCCCATTGACCTGGCACTGTTGGCATCTGTCTGCCATTTAAGGTTACAAGGTTGAATTCAGGACCAAATCCCCTAACGGCAACTCTTTCACCCTCAACATTACTTCTATCGATACCTATACCCACAACTCTAGCTAGAGATTCTGCCAGATTTCCATCAGGGAATTTACCAAAATCCTCAGAGGTAATTGCATCAACAATTCCAGTATTGTTTCGTTTAATATCAATAGCGCTTAATAAGCTCTTTTTAATACCAGTAACTACAACTTCTTCCACAGCATCTTCATCTTCTTCAGATTCAACTTCCTGAGCAACTGTATAAAGAGGGGTTGTAAGTAAAAAAACGCCAAATAAAGCGAATAATTTCTTAAGATTCATATTTATCTCTCCCAAGATATGACAATGTTGTCATATTTATATCATTTTCTTTCAATAAATGTCAATTTTTAACACCGACATCTATCACTTAAGACTTCGATATTTCAGAAGTCAAAAAAGCTAAATTTCCATGCAGACAAGTCATTTCTCTAGTGATAATACCGATCGGCATTTTCTTTAAGAGCTCTTGGTGCATAGTTTTTCGTTGTCCAATAAAATTTTTAATAAATCTTTCTTTATCAATAAAGTGATAAATAGTCCGCATAAGTCCGCCTGCTACAAAAATACCATTGCCAGGCATGTAGATTAAGGCAAGGTCTGATATAGATTTTGCTAGCGCATCAATGAAGATATTGATTGATCTTAATGCGTGCTCATCCCCTTCGTGAACTTTCTTCACAATCTCTTCAGGAGAATTCAAGACTCCTGAGAAATTCTCATAGAGCCTTGAAATACCTCTCCCCGATAACAGGTCTTCAAGAACCTTAAACTGATCAGTATTTTGAATACCAGCATCAGATAAAATCTGCTGAAAGGTAAATTGGGTATTCCCAATTTCGGTTGGGAACACGGTGTTATTAGAAATAAATGCAGCCCCCAATCCTGTGCCAGGACCAATCATCAAAGAAGTATCATTGAATGGATTACCCTCTTGAATAAATTGGATATCGTTTCTGTCGGTGCTTGCTAGACTAAAACCGATAGATTCCCAATCATTGAGTATAAAGCATGACTTAAATCCAAATTGAGCTTTAACTGACTCAGCATTAATTTCAAAATCTCTATTGGTCATTGCTATAGAATTATTGATTTTAGGACCAGCTACTGAAAACACCGCGTGATCTATAGGCCCGTGCTCATTAATTAAATCGCTTACAAGGCCAGTAAAATTCTTTAAGCACTCCACATTTTGTTTTTTTGTTTCAAGAATTTCATCTGACCCAAGGTAACTGATTGCAGATCTAAAATTAGTTCCACCGATATCAACTAGCAAAAGTTTTTCAGATCTAAAATCCATTGAGGCCTACCAAAAAAACCAATAAGTAAGAGCAAGAATTGCAACGATAGCAGCAACGTTATTATTAAATGCTTTACTCGTTCCAAAATTAACGTTTGCAAGATTAATTGCTTTTGTTTGAACTTCGTAACCCTGTACCAATGATGTTAAGTAGCAACTAAAACCTGAAGCTAAAAACACCAATCCCATTCTGTGAATGAATGGTAATTCTGGATAAACAATAAAAATGCCTAAAGATAAAATCAGAGACACGATTGCAGCTACTAAAACACCCAACGTTGTAGCTTTATTCCAAAAGAGGGCTACCAAGAAAATAACCAAAATGCCAGGTGTAAAGAAACCGGTGAAGTTTTGAATGTATTGGAAAGCTGATTCCATGCTTCCTAAGAGTGGTTGCGCACAAAATACTGCAATGACTAATGCTATCCAAGAGGTATTTCGTCCAATAGTAACCAGTTTCTTTTCTGAAGGTTTGCTCTTCACAAAAGATTTATAAACATCCATTGTAAAAATTGTGCTAATGCTATTGGTCATAGAGGCTAATGAAGAAATAATGGCAGCAACCAGAGCTGCAAATGTTAACCCTAATAAACCATGGGGTAATAATTCCATCATTTTTGGATAAGCCTGATCGGATTTCGGTAAGTCAGCATAAAGCACTGCGGCACAAATTCCAGGCAATACAACGACAAAAGGCATTAAGAGCTTTAAATATGCTGCAAAAATGACTCCCTTTTGCGCCTCAGGTAATGATTTAGCTCCCAAGGCTCTTTGCGTGATGTACTGATTAAATCCCCAATATGCAAAGTGAGCAATCCATAAACCACCTATCAAAACCCAAACTCCTGGGAGATCAGAGTAGGATGGATTCTGTGGATCAAGAATAATATCAAACTTATCTGGAACACTCTGATAAACAGTGACTAGTCCATTCCAGATTCCAGTATTTTCACTAATTTGATCAAGCGCAATATAAGAAACTGCAAGACCACCAAAGATTAATAGCACGACCTGGATAATGTCGGTCATGGCAACAGCTTTTAAACCACCCCATAAAGAATAAGCAAGAGACAGTAAGGCAAGCAATACCAATCCATAGAAAAGATCTAAACCAGTAAGTGAATTGATAGCGAGTGAGCCGAGCCACAGAACGCTGGTTAAATTGATAAAGACGTAAACTCCTAACCAAAAGAAGGCTAGTACAAGACTAACTCGTTTATCAAAACGCTCCTCCAAAAATTGGGGCATGGTATAAATTTGCTTCTTTAAAAACAATGGTAAGAAATATTTCGCCATCACAATTAATGCAATAGCCGCAGTAAGCTCATAAGTTGCTATCGCAAGTCCCACGACATAACCTTGGCCAGACATACCAATAATTTGTTCTGCAGAAATATTAGCAGCTATTAAAGATGCACCAATCGCCCACCATGGCAAAGATCTGCCGGCTAAGAAATAGTCACTGGAGCTTCTTTCTGTGTTGTCTTTTTGTCTTGAAACATAAAGAGCCAAAGAGATGATCCCTACTACATAGATCCCTAGTACCGTTAAGTCTAAACTATTAAAAGACATTACTTCTCCCCATGTTTAAAACTGATATCGTTGTCATTGTAGCAAAATTAGTTAAAAATGTGGAAGATAGTAAAGGGTTAAGTTTTCTATGAGCTATAAATCAACCATTAAGGATGTTGCATTCGATGCTGGTGTATCCATTAAAACAGTTTCAAGAGTTATCAATAATGAACCGGCGGTTGCCAAGGCAACTAAGACCTTGGTACTAAAATCAATAAAAAAATTACAATTTAAACCTAATAAAGATGCCCAAGGTCTTCGATCTAAAAAATCTTTTTTAATTGGATTGCTTTACGATAATCCTAATAAGTACTACTTGTCTGATGTGCAATCAGGATCTCTCAAAGCATGCTCAGAGACTAACTACAATCTTGTGCTTCAGGAATGTAAAAATAACTCTGCTAATTTAATTACCAAAGCAATAAACTTTATTAATTTAGCTAATCTCAATGGGGTAATCCTGACCCCTCCTCTGAGCGATAACAACAAACTTATTCAAGCTATCGAGACATTGCGGGTTCCAATTTCTTTTATAGCTCCACCGAATAAATCTTTTGAAATATGGTCGTCGGCTACAGATAGCGATGCTGCGTATGCGTTAACCAATAAAATCATTGCAATGGGACATTCGAATATTGCAATCATTAAAGGCCACAAGGATCATTCAGCATCCAAATTAAGATATCAAGGATTTTGTAAAAGCCTTGAAGAACATGGTATTAAACTTAATCCTACCAACGAGCTACAAGGAAATTTCTCCTTTGAATCTGGATACAAGCTTGCAGACCAAGTTCTAAAGAAAAAAAATAGACCCACCGCTATTTTCTGCTCCAATGATTCTATGGCTGCTGGAGTCATTAAATACTGCTATCAAAAAGGAATTAGTATTCCGGATCAGCTTTCCGTTACCGGATTTGATGATTCTATGATTGCTCAAGAAATCTGGCCATCTATTTCAACCGTTAGACAACCGGTAGAAAAAATGGCTGAGCATGCTGCAAAATCTTTGATAGCAAAAATTGGGGGCGATGACTCCAAGCAAAACCTAACTAAAACCTTTAAATCTGAATTGATTCTGAGAGAATCACTTGGGAAAGCGCCAAGCTAAATTACAAATTAATTAGCTGTAACGAATCGGTATACTTATCTGAATGTATACCTGACAAGAAAACAAATTTTCTATTTGTTTTTTGTTTTAGGAAAGGTTTTAAACTTTCGTTTATTTTTCCAAGCAGAGCTTTCTGATTGGAAATGCTTTTAATATAAAAAGGTTTAACCCCACCATATAAAGACATCTGCCTGTAAACTTTTATATTGTTTGTAAAAGCAAATATTGTCTTGCCATGCGGTTTAGTATTTGCCATGACTCTTGCAGTAGTTCCAGATCTGGTAACCACAATAATCCCAGCTGCGCCGGTCTTTTGTGCTAAATCTCTTCCAAGCACTGCCAAACTCTGCCAATCTGAATCTTCAATTAGTTTATTCTCGTATCCAAGCGTTCTAAACTTTTCAGTCTGCTTTGCGATTTTTCCGATCAACTTGATACATCTTACCGGATGACTTCCAATGCTGGTCTCTCCAGAAAGCATCAATGCATCGGCTCCCTCATAAATAGCATTTGCAACATCGGTTACCTCCGCCCTTGTGGGATTAGGGTTGGTAATCATGGATTCAAGCAAATGGGTTGCAACAATAGATCGCTTTCCAAATTTCGCAGCTGAATACATAATCCTTCTTTGTATATTTGGTAGATTAGCTAGATCCGTCTCGATACCTAGATCTCCTCTAGCCACCATTACAACATCACTTGCTTGGGTAATATCATGAATGTTATCGAGGCCTTCTTGATTTTCAATTTTGGAAATGATTTGTATTGATGATTGATGTTTATCTAAAATCTTTCTTAAGTCATGTACATCACTTGCACTCCTCACAAAAGAAAGGGCTATAAAATCCACATCTTCGTTGATTGCAAATTTGATATCTAAGATATCCTTTTTTGTAATTGAAGGAAGATCAACCCTGATGCCTGGTAAATTAACGTGCCTTTTACTCCCTAACATACCTCCATCTATTACTTTGCACTTTAAATTGTCTTTATTTTTCTCAAGGACCTTAAAATTAATGAGGCCATTATCAATGGTAATCATAGACCCTTTCTTAACGCTATCTATGAGTCCCTTGTAATTGATTTTAATGGAAGAAGTTTCAACATCCTGATCATCTCTAACAGTAAGGTTAACTACCTGCCCCATTTTAAGGTCCAAGGATATATTGCTTTCGCCCGTCCTAATCTCTGGGCCCTGAGTATCTATTAAGACTGAGATTGGGCCGTATTTATGTTCCTGTGATTTATTAACTTGTCTAACAATATCCAGAATGTTTTTAGCTTCCACATGCGACGCATGCGACATATTTATCCTCACTACATTCAATCCTGCCGCATGCATACTCCTGATGGCCGATAAATTAGCAGTACTAGGACCGATGGTTGCAATTATTTTAGTTCTGTTCATATTTCGTCAGCATAATACTCTTTTTAATGATCTGGGCAACTTTATTTGACATCGTTGTCATTTATACTTTATTCTCATCCTTTCTTGATGGGGGAAACTATTAGTTAAAAGCAAAATGAATATCATTATTTTTGGGGGTACCGGTGACCTGTCTTCGCGGAAATTACTTCCAGCACTTTTTAGACTTTATAAATCAAGTAAATTAAATAATAACTTATCAGAAAATAAAATTTTTGGCATCGGTTCAAGCTCTCTTTCTCAGAAGAAATATCACGAACTTGTGAAATCAGGCTTAAGGAATTATTTGGATAAAAAAGAATACGACGAGTCGTTGTTAAATAAGTTTTTAAAAACGGTGTCTTATCTTCAGATAGATTTTAACCAACCAAGTCATTTTGAAAACTTAAAGGTCTTGAATGGAAATAAGAATCTATTCTACCTTGCCGTATCCCCTACTTTTTATAAAACAATTGCTAAGAACCTTAAAGCGCATAAATTAATCAATTCTGAATCAGCGATTGTGGTCGAAAAACCTATCGGAGAGGACTTTGAGTCCTCTGTTGAAATCAATCAATCTTTAGCAAGCTTCTTCAAAGAAAACCAAATATTTAGGATTGATCATTACTTAGGAAAAGAAGCAGTGCAAAATCTTTTGGCACTCAGATTTGGCAATATTTTGTTTGAAAAAGTTTGGTCAAATATTGCCATAGATCATGTGCAAATTACGGTTAGTGAAACATTGGGACTAGAAAATAGAGGCTCCTATTACGATAATGCTGGCGCCATAAAAGATATGTTGCAAAACCATCTTTTGCAAATTCTATGTTTAGTTGCAATGGAGCCGCCCACGAGCATTGATTCAGAATCCTTAAGGGATGAAAAATTAAAAGTTTTAAGATCTTTACGACTGATATCTACTGATAACTTACCAAAATCATGTGTAATTGGCCAATATGCAGAAGGGGCGATCGAGGGCAAGGCAAAGATAGCCTATGCAGACGAAGCAGGAGTTTCAGAAAACAGTAATACTGAAACATTTATTGCACTCAAAGCTTTCATTGATAATTGGCGATGGTCAGGGGTTCCCTTCTTTCTAAGAACTGGAAAGCGCATGGCTGAAAAAAGGTCAGAAATTGTGGTCCAGTTTAAAGGAGTACCTCACAACATTTTTAATCAATCTTCAGCGCAGAAGCATAACCAACTAATCATTCAGCTTCAGCCAGAAGAGAGTATTAAATTAAAAATCATGATTAAAGAACCAAGTGCTTCTGGTTTTAATTTGCAAGAGTTACCGCTAGATTTGTTTTTTAATGAGTACTACGAAGACGATTACTTAGACGCATACGAGAGGCTTTTATTGGATGCTATGAGTGGTAAATCCTCTTTGTTCATGCGCAGAGATGAAGTTGAACAGTCTTGGGTATTTATAGACTCATTAATTAATGCCATCAAAGAAACTAAGCTTAAGTTAGACAAGTACAATGCAGGTAGCTGGGGCCCATCAAATGCTGATATATTAATTGCAAACCACGGATCCCGTTGGAATAACGAGGAATAATAAGTGCATCCTGTAATTGAAAGCGTTACCTTAGATATAGAAAAACGCAGTCATAAGTCTCGATCAAGGTACTTAGAATTAGTAAAAAACTATAAGGATATTTCTCCTAATAGAGATAGCATGTCGTGCTCTAACCTTGCTCACACCTACGCAGCTTGTGGTAAGCAAAACTCAAATCAAACGCAAAAGCCTATGATAGGCATTATATCTGCCTACAACGATATGCTATCTGCGCATGCTCCTTTTGCTAACTATCCTGAAATTTTAAAACAACATGCATTGAACCTAGACCTGCATGTCCAAGTAGCAGCTGGTGTTCCAGCAATGTGCGATGGCATAACCCAAGGAGAACCTGGGATGGAACTCTCGCTCTTTTCAAGAGACACTATTGCGTTATCCACCGCGGTAGGTCTCTCGCACAATGTTTTTGATGGAGCCATTTGTATGGGAACTTGCGATAAGATCGTTCCTGGTCTTTTGATTGGCGCACTCAGATTTGGACATCTTCCAACAATCTTTGTTCCCGGTGGACCCATGCATTCAGGTATATCCAATGCTGACAAAGCTGAAAAAAGAAAAGAGTTCAGTGCTGGCAAGATTGATAGGATAGAATTACTTGCTATTGAGCAAAGCGCCTACCACAGCCCAGGTACTTGTACCTTTTACGGAACAGCCAACACCAATCAATTAATCGCAGAAGCTATGGGCTTTCAGCTTGCAGGAGCAGCTTTCACTCCCTCAAACTCGCCTCTAAGAAATCACCTAACAATGCATTCTTTGAATGCTTTAAAAAACCTGATAACCAAAAAGATCGGTCTTGGAGAGATGCTCGATGTTAAAAATTGGGTGAATGGAATTGTTGCTCTCCTTGCTAGTGGAGGATCAACTAATCTTGTTATCCATTTAATTGCAATGGCTCAAGCAGGAGGATACAAGATCACGCTTGAAGATTTTGCCAAACTTTCAAGCGCTGTTCCTCTTATTTGCAGTGTGTACCCTAACGGTAGTGCCGATGTAAATGAATTTCATCAAGCGGGAGGCATTGCTAAGATGCTGGAAGAACTGGTGAATGCAAAAATGCTCCACGAAGATGTTGAAACAGTCATGGGCCAAGGCATGGAATCTTTCCTAAAATCTCCATCAATAGTGCAAGATTCATTGATTTGGGAGAAGACTCCCCCGCCCGCACCAAATCCAAAAATTATTACCAGCTGCAAATCTCCTTTCAAGACAAACGGCGGTATTAGGTTCATTAAAGGAGATATAGCCAGTGGAATTATCAAAGTCAGCGCGTTAAAAAACGAGAACGCTATCATTTCTGCAAAAGCCAAGGTATTCACTGATCAAATCGAAGTCGTGCGATCGTTCCGGGATGGAGAATTCACCGAAGACACTTTGATTGTACTTTTGGGGCAATCACCAAAACATAATGGAATGCCTGAACTCCATAAACTTTCCTCTCCTATCGGAGTTTTAAGGGACCAAGGATTAAATATAGCATTGGTAACCGATGGAAGAATGTCTGGGGCTTCTGGCTCATTTCCTGCAATGATTCATGCGGTCAGTCAAAATGAAAATCTCTACAGAATCAAGAACGGTGATAAATTAACTTTGGATCTCGCTGCAGAAACTCTATCCTTTGATGGCAACATGTCTGAATTTGAGCAACGAATACCGAGAGAGATTCAACAAACAAATATTGGCTTGGGAAGAGAGTTATTTGATCTTTTCAGAGATAAAGTATCCTCTCCAGAGACAGGAGCAAGTATATTTCATGACAATCTTTAGTAACCATAAATTAATACCTACCGTCACAATAAAATCCCAAGCTGAGGCTGATGCGCTGAAAAATATTTTAATCCATGCCTCTCATCCAATCGTTGAATTGACTTTAAGATCTGGTTTCTCAGTAGAAGCAGTCAATAGCTTATTAAATGATTCCGAACTGACAATTGGTATAGGCACCCTCACCGCTTTTAGTGACTTAGAAGGCATTGATTACAAACAAGCAGATTTTTTTGTTAGTCCTGGTTCAGATTTATCCTTAATAAAACAACTTAATGAAGTGGCACCATTTGTTCCAGGGATAGAAACTTCCTCGGAGATAATGGTAAATAAAAATGCAGGGATTTCAGTCATGAAATTTTTTCCAGCGGAGCTTCTTGGAGGCACTAAAAAACTCCAAGCCTATGGTGATGTTTATCCGGAAATTAAGTTTTTATGCACTGGTGGAGTCAATAGCACAAACTATAAGAGTTACCTTGCATGTAAAAATGTTGTTGCGGTGGGTGGATCGTTTGTATTACCAGAAAAGTATATTCATGAATGTGATATAGAGGGCGGTGGCGATTATCTTTTAAATCTTAAATCGTAGCCAAAAAAAAACAGAGCCTAAGCTCTGTCTTTTAGTTCGAAGTTCGAAGGGGTCTAAAGTGAGATTCTCTCTAGCTCCTTGGAAATTATCTCTTTATTTCCTTGGTGGGTTACTAAGCTATTTTTTATCATCGACTCTTAGTAACGCTTTCGCCCCTCGGCTTCTTCCTTCTTGTTCCCCCCAGTTTCCGTCTGCAGTTGGTTGCTGGTCAGTTCAAGTTGGTAAAGATAAATTTACTCCTCAATTTTATCTTCGTCAACACCTTTTTTAAAAAAAGTTATAGTTTTTTTTTATTATGTTAAAAGTCTTATAATTTTTTTTGAATTGCTATAATGATTATTCATTTTAGGGGGGAAAAATGAATGGATTCCTTGGTCAAAACGACCCACTGAAAACATTTTCTACTAATAGTTCGTCACTTGGTAGGCTTGAAAATATAGCCAGAGAAATCCCAAAATTATTGCTGACAGGTTCTTTGCAGAATTCATTAAAAACCTTGAGTTCAAATGACTTATGCATAGACGAAGTTTTGGATGATCCTGGGCAACTTAATTTGGCCATGAATTATTTATCGTTTATTGCCCACGCCTATATGTGGGGAGATCAAGAACCTAATGAATTCTTACCCGCTGCCATAGCTGCTCCATGGGTCAAAGCTGCAACAATATTGGAACGACCTCCTATACTAAGTTATGCAAGCTACTGTCTTGAAAACTGGTACAGAATTAATTCAAAAGATCCAATTTCCTTAGAGAATGTTGCCTTAATAACAAATTTCTTAGGAGGAGTTGATGAGGACTGGTTTGTAACAATTCATGTCTGTATTGAGGATGCTGCTCGAGGAGCAATCAAAGCCGCTAAAATGATCAGCAGTCTTGATGCCTCATCGGATCAGAATGATTTAGTCAAAGGACTTAGTTTGATTAAAGATTCGATGGAAGCAGTTAATGAGATCTTTAAGCGAATGCCAGAAAAATGCGATCCATACATCTATTATCATAGAGTTAGACCATTTATCTTTGGAACCAAAGATAATCCCGATCTTCCTAATGGTCTAATCTATGAGGGTGAATTTAATAATCAGCCTCAATTCTATCGAGGGGAAACTGGAGCACAGAGCTCTATCATTCCATCACTTGATGGAGCTTTGCAAATAGAACATACCAACGATAATTTAAGGCACTACCTCAATGAGATGCGTGAATACATGCCAAAGCCCCATAGACAATTTATAGGCGAGCTAGAAGCCAATTCTCAAGTCAGATCTTTGATAAAAGATTCCAGAGATGCATCCCAAAGATACAACGACTGCTTAGAAGAAATTAGAGCCTTTAGGGCATTGCATTTAGAATATGCAGGAACCTATATTCATAAACAATCTCAGATAAAAAATCCTTTTGGAACGGGGGGTAGCACCATTACAGGAACAGGGGGCACTCCGTTTATGAATTATCTCAGAAAACACCGAGACGAAACGGAAGATCAAAAAGTCTAAATATTATTTTGAATGAGGAGGCAATTTAGCTTCAACAAACCATTCATGAACCCTTTTTACAGGATTGAATTTTTTCATACGAAGTTTTTGATTTTCAAGCACAAACTTTTTAGTTTTAACAGCTACATAATGATAAGTATGGTGGTCTCTTGTCTCACCTTCAGGAATCATGTAAACCTTAGATTGTTTCTTTTTTGAATCTGCCATGGTCGCAAATTATACCTATTATTTTTTGATTGAAAAGCAAGAATTAATTTCATGTTTCCTAGCTAAAACAAGTCATCCAAACTAAAATGCTCAAAGTTTGTGCACTACTAAAAGAACGGAAATCAATTGATCTATAACAACAATATTCTAGCGATTTTATTTTTAGTATTTTCCATAAGTGCCTTTGGAATAACCATTGATGGCAAGATAGATAATGAATGGGAAAATGCTATCGAATACGAGCTTAATTATGAGATTGATCCTTCACGTAACGGTAAGGCAAATCTCATAACTAAGGCTTACGTTCAATACGATGCAGATTACTTATATATTGGGTTTAAGGTTTTTGGTGATCCTTCTAAACTTAGAGGAACCTTTAGAGCTCGAGATACAGCATTTAACGAGGACTTTGTAGCGTTAATTCTTGACCCATTTAACGATAATCGTGTCAGTTTAGGCATTGGGGTAAGCTCGATGGGGTCTCAACTAGATTGGAAGCACATATCTAATAGAGAAGAGGATGCTAGTTGGAATATTTTATTTTTTTCTAAAGCCCAAATCACAGATTTTGGGTATACAGCTGAATTGCAAATACCATTCTCAGAGCTGCAATTCCAAGAGGCTCCCATTACAAAATTTCGAATAGGATTTATAAGAAAGTCTTTTGAAAATGGCATTACTACACTATTTTCTGACTTCACCATAGATCCTTCCATTGACTGTACTTTTTGCATGGCAAATAAAGTACTTGAATTAGAAAATATTAAGAATAAGAAGAGAAATTATATTTATCCCTATTTTACTGCAAATCAATCTGGTGATAGGAAGTTAGGAGAATTTAAGTCCGATAACCCAGATCTTGAGTTAGGGGTGAGCGGTTTATACGATCTCTCAAGCAGTTCATTCATTGAATATACGGTGAACCCAGATTTTTCTCAAGTTGAAGCAGATGCACCACAAATTGATGTAAACGAAACCTTTGCTCTTCGCTATCCTGAGAAAAGAACGTTCTTTTTGGAAGGTCTTGATTTATTAAAAAATACACTGGATACGGTTTACACTCGCTCGATCAATAACCCACAGAATGCTATCAAGCTTATACAACAAAACGATGAGAGTACTTTTTTATTTCTGAGCTCGGTGGATGATAATTCACCCTATCAATCCAGTGGCTTATATCGCTCTTACCTTGCAAGCGCTGGTAAAAGTAGAGTGACCATAGCAAGGTATAAAAAATCACTTCCGAACTATTCTAACGTTGGCGTTCTTGTTACCAATCGAAGTTATGCAGAAGGCGGAGATAATACCCTTGTTGAAGTAGATGGTGAGATAAACTTCCTTGACTATTACAGCATTCAATTTGATGCAGCCAAAACCGATACCACAGAGCCCTCTAATAGAGGCATAGGAACTGAAGATAGATTTTCTAAGTATACCTATGAACTTGATGGAGAGTCTTTCAGAGGGGATGCTCACAATATTAGAATTTCTAGGGATAAGAATGATTTCTTTACTGGAATAAGAGTAAGAGAAATTAGCGATGGTTTTCGTGCTGACGTTGGTTACCTAAGGCAAGCTGCATTTAAAGACATTAATTTTTGGACTAGAAAGGCTTTTAGATTTAAAGATACTATTAGACTCATAAGCCTAAGAGCAAGCGGCCAAAACAGATACGACCTAGAATCCAATAAAATTAGAGACAGATACGAATATGCAGTTCGAGTTGAAACTGATAAAAATATTGATTTTTCATGGGAGCGTAAACTAGATTTCTCAGAGAGCTATTACCAATATAATTTTGGCAAGAAAGCCAAGGATAGCGTAAATCTAGAATACTACCCAAGCGAGAGCTGGTATTTCAACATTAGCAGCGAGTTCGGAGATGAGATAGCTTATAGTATTGATGTACCCAAAATTGCTGATCTAAAATCATACAATCATGGCATCTATTACAAGCCAAACGATAATCTAATTCTTGGTTTAAGCAGTAGGTATTATGAACTCAAAGACCCTGAAACCTCCGAAGAGCTTTATTCGGGGAGCATTAATAGAGTATCTTCCACCTACTCTTTTAATAATGATTTGAATATCAAGCTGCTTATTGAAAAAAATGAATTCAGTGATGACTACTTCTTAGAAACTTT
>Ga0075476_10000705_pt1 | contig 15014 bp, 18 predicted proteins | sample DEB08_DNA_5_FD_76339 | JGI IMG/M metagenome (GOLD analysis project Ga0075476, IMG submission 76339) | Aqueous microbial communities from the Delaware River and Bay under freshwater to marine salinity gradient to study organic matter... | ecosystem: Environmental > Aquatic > Marine > Coastal ...
GTGCGCAGTGCCGGGGGGGGGTACCCCAGTGCACATGACCCCAGTAGCCCCTATTAGCGTAAGCATATAAGCATGTTGTACCTCGTTTATGAATAGAACGCTCCCCTAGTAGCCCCTTACCTTCTTCCGCTTCTGTATGAAGCTCTACGGGTGCGAGGTTGAGTTCTTCTTCTTGTATCTCTGTAGGAAGCTCTACGGGTTCGAGATTCGACTCTCCGCTTCCCTGAAGTAGTTTTCTTCTTCGGCTTCGAGGCTGGTACGCTTCCCCTTAGTTCTCCATCCCTATACATTCGGAAAGCTATAGCGCGCGCTTGATCTAGTCCGAATCCTTCTCGCTGAAGCTTTGAAACTTTATAGGAGATGAGCTCATTATCTTTTTTACTTCGTGCCATAGCGAGCCTCCAGTTCTCTGATGATGATTAGAACCGTACCTAGTAACCCAAGGATGGGAAAGGCTTCCGTATGGGGAGCGCATTCGTATCCGCGAGGATTCCACTTGATATCTAAGTAAGGTATACCATTCACTGTTATAATAGAGGTATCTCCGATGCGAGTATGCTTAACTCCTTCGGGATACTTTGCGATGCCATCTGATAAGAGAGTAATCGCTTCTTCGATGGGTAGATCCCATCCCAGATCGATTCTCCCGAATACAGATTGGATAATAGATTCGTTCTCATTCATAATCATAATATAACTCAGGATTGACCGTTATGCCTACTATAAACGTACCAAAGAACATTCAGCTCATAGCCCAAAGAGCTATCGATTATAATCTATCCCTCCCGATGAGTAAGAGAGCGGCCTATAAGGATTCAGAGAAGGGAGAGAGAGTTCCCGGTACTGGAATGAGAACCGCGAGAAGAATCGCTTCGGGTGCGGTTGACTTAGAGCAGCTTCAGTTAATGGATGCGTGGTTCGCTAGGCATGGAGAAGCGGAGGAGGAGAGCCTCGCGCGTAGAGATAAGACATCCAAGGCAGCAATTGCATGGGCCTTATGGGGAGGAACCCCAGCTCGGAGATGGGTAAAGCAAGCTATAAAGAAGCTTGAAAACAGATAACCGCGCTCTAAATACAGATGATAACAGATGATATACAGATGAAAACAGATACCAGATTCTCCTATTACTTCGGTGTTGCCTTAGGTATAGCTTGTTTTTTAGCTTCCTACGTACTTCGGCCCTATATATAATATAATTACTACTATTAAAAAAGTATTCTATATATAGATTATAGGGAGAATATCGGTTTTTTTGGCTACACTTACGAAGCTATCGAGGCTATAACAGATTAGGGTATCTGTAATCATCTGTATTTTATCTGTAATCATCTGTATAATCTATCGAAGTATCTGTTATCGATGGATTATTCTACGCGGTAGAACTGAAGTATTAGTTAATCTACAGAGAAAAAAACAAACCCCAAGGGGAGAGAAGCCCTTGAGGTTTGAAAAACAACATAATAACCGATAGCCTGAAGCATTAATCAATCATTATTATTATAATCACTTCGAGATTAGAATCAAGTGAAAAGATTATTTTAATCTCCAAACTCTAGTTCCTTCGGATACTACCTGCTCATATCCATAGTCTCTAGCGATCTGAGCGATCCTTCGCGCATTACCTGAATGTTGCTGGGATACTGGAAGCTCTATCTCCTTCATAATCATCGAGGTAGTATTCTTCCCAGATACAATGGCATCCCGTACCTGTAGAGCCCATGGATCATCGATAATGTAAGCTTGCTGAAGATGGGAGAGCATCGCTTGAGAATCGCGCTCCAGATGCCATATCTCTCTATCTCTTAGAGCCTCCATAGCCTCAGCGAATATTTGATCTCGCCAAGTTCTTAGATAATCCGTATCGATACTTCCCGTACACGTGATAGGCCATACCCTTCTCTCTGGTCCATCGCTAAGGAACTGATAGTTATTCGAGGTTCCAGCGAATACCACTCTCCTTTGATAGCTCTTAGGGAACTGTTGATATGATGGCCTGAACTTATCGGATGCGCTAGATATGAATGCTTTGAAGTTATCCGCGGTTCTTCCCTGTAGCGAATGGAGCTCTGCGAGTTCCCATAGCCAAGTCTCCGAGGAATGAATAAGCTCTAATGAATCCTTCTTCGAGATATCGAGCGGAGAGTCAGCGAACCAAGCTTCCCCGATAAGAGTTTTTAACGCGGTAGACTTCCCTAATCCCTTCTCTCCACAGAGTACGAGGAAGGTATCCATCTTACACCCCGGATAGATGATTCGAGCTACCAGAGATAGGACCCACTTACGAGACATCTCTCTAATAAGTTGTTTCGAACCCTTGATAACTTGAGCGCGGAATACTACTTCGAAAAGATCATCGATTCGATGGCTGCCATCCCACTTGAGACTATTCAAGTAATCTTTAATCGGTTCTTCGATATTCTGATAGGCTACCCGTAGAACTGCGCGCTTGATATCGTGAGATGGGTACTTTATCCGGTAGCATCTCTCTACATGTAATCCAATATCTTCGAGATGCGGATCCCAGAGCTCCTCTCCATTCCACTTAATTTTATTCGCGTGATCATTGAAGCATAGCGTAGCGAACTCTGGATCATTCTCCAATATAACCGCGAGATTATTACGATTCGCGAATGGTTTGATCGCTCTCTTGAGGTTCCCTTCTTTATCATACTGCGGAGAAGGCTTCTCCAACATATCCCACGTATCGATATCCGCTCCCTCTGGAGCGTGTTTATATTCTGCATCGATCCCCATCTCGGATGCGAGCTGGAGTAGTTTTCTCATGTTCTCATTCATTTTTTACTAGCCTCGATTCGTTCTACTGCGTGATAATAAGCTCTGGTGGACTTGATAGCCTCCAATAAGAGCGCATGGAAGTTATCTTTATCTCCTCCTTGCTTCTCATTGATTACCTCACAGAATATCACCAGATTCGCGCTCGTGGGATCGTATCTTTTAGCGGTGTTAAAAGTACCCTGACCGAACCCATTCTCTACTACGAACGAAGTTACGCTCTTTCCAATTTGTCTTATTTTTGTTGTGGCCCATTTTGAATAATGCATTTTGTACCTCTGATTATTCGGTTATTTAAGTTGTTTTTCAGCTCTCCTTCTGTATCGAGTAGTAGCGAGCTGGTATTCTACTATCGACTCCATTGTAGACTTAATGATTTGATCGAACTCCTGTTCATTTCGTGCGAGCGCATCACATATCACGATCCACGAATCCAAGCGAGGTAAAGTTCTACCCTGCATCCATCTTAATATCGTACTCTTAGGGATTCCGGCTTTATCCTCTAGTATATCGAGGTTCCACTTACGAACTTCGATATATCTGAATAGTCTCATTCCCCAAGGAGTTAAAGTTTTAGGCATTCTCATAACAGATCCTCCAGTTTGCCCCACCATGTACATTTATTCGCGCGGTTACAGTGAGGCCATAAAACCGCGTGAGGAAGCGAAGGATCGATAGAGAAGTAAACCTCATTCTCTCCACAGCTAGGGCACCGGATACCGCGAGCCATATTACCCTCGACATTTGCCCCAGCTTTATTCGCTACTCCCATTCTAAATTCTGGATTATGGAATAGAGCCTCGATTCCCATTTTTTGTCCTTCTTTGCGCGAAGTCCATCTCTGGTATCTTCGAACAATCTTCGGAGCCTCGATGGGAATATGGGAGTAATCGAGATCGAAGTAGTTCCCAGTATGGTTATCGAATACCTCATGCACTTCCGAAGCTCCCTCATAATCAGGATGAGCGAATCGATAATACATTCGTGCACAATCGGTAAGAGCATTCGAATCCGGTTTTCCTACTGCGATAATCAGATCCCAGAACTCCTTAGCGGCCTTCGCTGCTCGCTTCCAGTCCTGAGCTGGTATAGGATTCTTCAGAGGAAGGATTACTCTATACTTATGATGGGCTTCGGAATGGGAGAAGGAAGTATGGAATAGATAATCATAATCTAAGAAGTTGTTATGGAATGCTATATCCGTACCATCATCCATATCGAATACTAGGCAAGAGATGAACCGCGCATTCGCTCCAGATCTACTTCCATCGAAGCTAGTAGGACTCCATAGAGGTAGAGTATTCTTCTGGGTTACAGGATAAGGTACTGCTGGCATCAGAAGCCCTCTACCCAGATCTCTCCGGGATACCTCATGAGAGATGGGGATCCTCGCGTATCGATTGGAGAATAAAGATATCTTGAATCGTTTATCCATCATCCCCTCCGAATAATCTGAGTTGTCTGGAATGCTTCTCGAAGCGTGCTACCGCTTTCGAATGATAATCGGGATCGATCTCCCAAGCATCCAGAGAATATCCAGCATCATAGCAAGCGAGCGCGATACTTCCCGATCCGAGATGAGTATCCAGTATTCTATCCCCTTCCTTCGCGAATTTATCCAGTAGCCATCTGTAGAGTTGGAGAGGCTTCTGAGTAGGATGGATCTTTCCCTTCGTTCGATTATCGAATCGGAAGATCGGAGCTGGTTTATTGTACGAAGTCCAAGCCATCTCCCATCCTGAGAAGTTCTCCCAAGGTTGGACCTTATCCCAAGCGATTACGCAGCGAGTAGGAGGGAGATCGAAGTAGTTTCCTCCCCATATAATCTGCTCTTTACTCACTCGGAAGAGCTCCGAGAAGTATTCTGGAGAAGGAGCGGTATCCCATCGATCGATCTTCGTATCTCGATTAAGAGTTCTATTTTTGAGCTTCCCGGAACCATTGAACGCGCTCTTCGTGTCCACTCCATAGGGAGGATCTACGATAGCGAGATCGTACTGGTTATCCTTCATCTCTCTCATCGCTTCCAGAGAGCATCCCAGATTCAGATTAATATTACCCATCTTCCCTCCATTCGTGAATGGTGAATAGAGTATGGGGATCCTCCGAGCGCGATGCGTAGTAATCTTCGCATGAGATACACACTACTCGATTATCATCGATCCAGATCTCGCTCTGAGTGATGATATCGAGTACCATCTTCAGTAGATTATCGATATCTGGCTTCGTGGTCTTATAGATTCTCCCTTCTGGAGTATCTCCGGCCTTAAGGAATAATCTTTTCGGTCTCGGAGATACGAACGTTACATTCACGCGGAGAGGCCCTTCTAGCGGCTTCCAGTTCTCTCCTTTCGCTGCTACGAGATGAGCGATCTGATCGTTCTTATATTGTCTGGAGCTCTTAGCGGTGTACGCTCTACCGCTTCTAGTGAATCGAGGCCTACCCATCGGAACTGGAGTTCCTTGGAGAATCCCCTGATATACTTGTAACCATCCCATAATCATCTCTCCAGTTCTATCATCTGAGATAGCACTTCATATTTCTCGAACCATTCATCCTCGAATATAATCTTACATATTCTAACCAGAGATGAGATATTAGGATACATTTCTCCAGCGATCCACTTCGCGATGGTGGCCTTCGTGAGATCTGAGAGAGAAGCTAGATCCTCATGAGTGAAGTTCGAATCGGTTATATATTCTCCAATCGTTCGAGCGAACTGTGGATTCTGTAAAGCATCCTGTTTAGAGTATAACCATAACTTCGCTTCCAGTGCATCCGCTCCAGTAAACTCTCGCTTATAGATAAGGCCTTCTCTCATGAGCTGCGCTTCCCATACCCACATGCAATAGATCGGACTCCAATACCGACATACTACTCCAGTATCCCCATTAATATCGAATCTCTGTTCATCCCTTCGCTGCCCTGAGTTCTCTCGATATTGTGTTCTTCCATTTCTTCGTATATATGTTCTTCTGTAACTCATTGTTCACCTCCATTAATTTTGCATGTTTTATATGCGATCTCACAGTCTACGAGAACGGTACATCTTACTAGGCATTTATAATCCTCCGTTCTAAAGTCATGAATCCGTAATACTTCCTTCTTCGAGATGAAGATCCGATCGATTAATGGATTATTCATCATGGTTTTACAGGTTTTACGAATCCATAGATCATCGATGAATGGTAGAAGCTCCCGTAAGCTAAAGTCATGTATATCACTTGGGATAGCATCTATTACACCTCCTCTCCTGAAGGTTCGCATATCCATGTTAGTAAAGGTTGGTATTAGTTGCTTTATCCTTAGAGGACATTGGATGGTAATATTTAGAGAGAAGGTTCTTCCTTCATCGAATCTGTTAAGTTGTGGTTCGTTGTAACTCATTGTATACCTCCCGTAATAGTTACTGCGATAGCGTTAAGCGCGTGAAACATAGGAAACCAGAGCATAACTGCACCCAGTACCACGAATCCGAACCCGATGTTCTTTCCGATTTGTTTAGCTGTTTTTCTTGTCATTTTGTACCTCGTTAGATGAGGAGGAGCTCGAAGGCCCCTCCGATGGTTGTTATCTTCTGCTTTCTTCGATTGCTTCAATGATATCTAATAGAAGATCTACTGCTTCTTCTCCGTTACGATTCTCATATTCATCATAGAGATAAGCTTTTACCATTCTTTCTTCATGAGTGTATTTATCCCAAGGTTTAGCCATACTCTTTAGAACTGAGATAATCAGATCATCGCTCATATTAGAGATTTTTGTTTTCATCTTGTTGATTGCTTCTTGTTTAGTCATTTTGTACCTCGTTGTTTTTATATCCTCATTGGATATATTAATATATACTATAGTTTTATATACTATGCAAACAAAAAAGTATAATAAAATGCATCTTTTTTCGGTTATAATGCTATCATCTCGGAGGTATCGATATGAGTACGCAATTCAGATTAAAAGAATCGGATCGGTTATGGTTTGGATTCGTGGTTCCAACCATCGCGAAACAGTATCCCGGTACATGGAAGTCTACTCTAGGAATGGCCATCGATACCGATAATGGGATCGATTATCTGTATCAGTTCAATGGAGAGGAGAAAACTATCTCCGCTCGGCTATGGAAAAGTAGACCCATGCAGCATTTTTCGATGAGACATAGAAGAAGCGCATTCCCCGAAAGAGGATTGGAGATCGCTTCGCGCTTAACCTCGATCGAGAAGGGAGAGCTCATCTCTGATCTAACTATGGAAGGCTTCCTCTATAAAGGAAAGCTCTATATGGGGATTATTGATACCCGATTACTATATACTACGATAGAAGGGATGGTTCCCTTCCTGAGTGAGTTCTGGGTCCATAATGACTCCCCAGAGGACCTTACTTTTTTTAAGCGCGCGCCTTTTAGCCTGTTCTCTGAGGATAGCATCGAGAAGATTATCGAACCGTTACGAAACGGGCCTTAATCTCATCTACGATCTTGAAAATATGTTCGATTTTTGTTTCGAGCGTGGTTACCTTGCGCTCTAGCTCATTAATCTCCGATACCAGTTCTCTCCGAATGGTATCTTCGCGTAGTTGCATATCCGCGATAACTCTATCGTAGCGATCTCGAAGATCTTGTTCTTTTTGATCTTGCTTCGCTTCTCTATCATCCGCGCGCTTCTGGAGTTCTTTATTTTGCATATAGAGGAAAAGACCGAAGGCTATGTTCGCTCCTCCATTTAGCATTAGATGAATTAGATTTTCTTCCATTATATCACCCAGTCAAAGATCCCTACCGCGATCGAATTAGCTATCGATTCGAGATGGGGGAGCGTTAAGTATTCGCGATGGGTATCGATGAACATAGGTTCGCAGCAGATCGCTACAGGATCGGATACTCCGCGGATCGTGTAATATGCGTTTCTGGTCCAATCATCTGGATTTGCGGCCTTCGCGAGATATCTCTTAATCTCTGGAAACTTCTCTTGATGACTCTCCATTCGAGCTGCGATCTTCTCCGCGAGATTCTTTCCGTTACTACTGAGATGATGATGGAAAAAACTAGCATAATCTCCATTCCCAGCGTTGAGATGCAGGGAGAGATATACTTGAGGCCCTTCGAACTGGGAAGCGATATCGTTTACTCTACGATGCCTATCTCGATATTCTCCATCCGATACAGAGAATACAGTAGCCCCAAGATCCAGAAGCTTCTCCTCCAATAGGAGAGATAGATATCCCGTATACATAGCTTCGCGGCCCATACCGAAGGCTGGAGCTGGTGTAACACTCGCTCCGCGATCCATGGGCTTCGAAGGCTTTCCGCAGTGTTGTCTATCTAAATATACAATGACCATGATATTATCCTATCCGATATTTTTTTGAATATCGGCAAATTCTAATCTCTGAGATTTACGAGAGGATTATCTTCGAGCTGAAGAATGAATCTCCATCGGTTGTTTGACCATGATTTACTCATAATCTGACATTTGTGATTATCATATCCGATTCTTTCCGAAGTGAGAGAAACAATATCTCCGAGATCCAGATATCCATACTTCGGGGCAGCTGAGATCTCTATCGCGTATGCTGGGAGAGCGTGGTAACGAATCTTATCTCTCGCGATTCGAACCGCGGTATCCAGATCCCATACGAATGGAGCCTCGATAATCAGTTCACGAAGGCCATACCGGGAGAAGGAGATCTCCGCGAGCGCATCCGTATAAGTTAACCCGATCTCCTCAGTAGCATCGGGATCGATGATTACCTTCGAGCGATAGTTCCCTTGATTACCTTCGTATCCGAAGCGAACCGTTATCTTATTGTATATCTCCTGTTCGAGCGGACTTAATGGAGAGATGATTTGGAGCTCTCCCGAATCATAGAGATAATGAGTAGGTTCGATGGTTTGGGAGTACATATACAGATCTAACGTAGGCTTAATCCCCTTCGATCCATTCGTTATCTCGATGGGGAGAAGCTCCCAGATATTACTCTGAATCCAATCAAGAGCGGATACTTCTATATCGTTTACATACCCAGAGAACTTGTAACGATTGAGAACTCCTTCGAGGCCTCTCCACGCTCCGAGATCATAATCTAACCCCGATAACTGGAGAACGAATAGAGAGAGATCTACTGCGGACTTGAGAGAACCATTCGAGAAGGGATTCGGATGCGCTCCATCAGATTCTCCCCATGAAGCATAATAACCGAAGGAGAGCTCCGGTGAGGAAAGCTGGAAGCTATTATCTTCGAGATTCGTTCCCTCTGGAGTTCCTACTCCTGTAACGTAATAAGGGACATAAGAGAGAGTTTTACCACGAGAATCTACCAGAGATCTCACGCGGTTAACCATATTACCTCCGTTACCATCATATACTCGAACCTTCCCTCCGATTACTTCGTGATAGGCTACAAGGAAGTACTGGGTGAGGAGAGTTGGAGTTCCTCCAGCTTGATAGGCTGGAGAAGTTGGTATCTGGTTCTCTGTAGTGAGATTCCCATCGGAACTCTCCAGAGTAGCGATCCCTAGATCCCCGAATACGAATGGAACGACCTTTCCCTTAGATTGTTCGATAATCCCGATAGAGAACTCCTCCTCTCTAATGATATGATGAGTTCCTACTAGCTTAATATTCCGAATATTCGTACTATTCTCGATGGAGAAGGAGATAGTTCCTAACTGAGCTGCTGGGTCTCCGAAGATGGCATCCAATACGCGGCCCTTAAATATCCCGATTCGATCTTGGATGGTGAAGCTCGTTTTCCCTTCGAATACGATAACCATCGAGAGCTCACAGGAAGCATCGTTAAGAGTTCTTCCTCGCTTCCATTCTCGAATCCAGTCTACTTCTTCGAATACCAGCTCCATTGAGATAGTATTCGCTTCGAGATCTACTCCTACCCTCTGAGATTGGAGATTGACATCGGGATCCGATAAGCCTCCGCGATATGGGATAATCTGATTCTCCGCGATATCTTCGATCTGTATCGGGATAGTAGAGAATCGATATGGAGTTCCATAATAATCGATCTCCAATAGGAAGCAGATATCCCCTTGGAGAATCTCACTGCGCTTTATCGAATCCATTACTCAATCTCCTCTAAGTTCATCGTAGAGACTCGGAATAACTCGTTCTCTAGTTCTTCACCAAGTACGGACTCGATAGAGATCGCTCCGGTAGTTCTACAGAGAAGATGATCATATAATCGATTCTGGAGCTGTTCATCGGTTCCCTTCTTCAGGAGAGGAAGGTATACGATGGGTTGTCTATTCTGGAGATATCGAACTATCCCTTGCATGAGGAATGGGGCATCTCCATAGTTAGCTACGGGGAGCGCTCCGCTAGTGCTACTCATTTGCCAGTAATCTGGAGCTCTCTCATATAATCGAGTAGTATCGATGGGTTCGGTCCATGCGATCGATACAGTTCTACGGCCTTCGCTCATCTTACGAGAGAAGAACATCCCATCCAAGGTATTCTCGGTTTGGATATTCGGTTCGTATGAGATAACGCGGCCTCTCTGGTATTGAGGAGCTGGGAACGCGATCGAACCCATAAGCATCGATCCAATCTGGAAGTATCCTTCGAGAGTAGCTTGGGGAGGAATGGAGATCGCGAGAGCTCTGGTTCCCAAGTTGACTCCATCGAGCCTCGCCTTAGTGAATGTCATACTCGGAGGTATTAACTCAATCTTTCCAGTAGCTGGAATGGTAGCAGGATCCGTTAGCTTAGTGTCATATACCAGAACCGCTTGCTTAGAGTCCGTATTATCTCCCCAGATGCCTTCGCTATTCTGTACGATCTTAACCATTACTTCCGTATCTTCTCCTACGGATAACTTCGCTCTCCATCCTACTACTTCCCCATAATGGAGATAGAAGTCATTCGCTACCCCATTCGGTACGATCGTAGCCCCTCGGAGCGTATAGTCCCCTACGAAGTCTCCAGCAGTATCGATGGAAGCAAGAATATCCCATGCGCTCCCATTCCATGATAGGAGATCGAACTTCTGGAAGTTGATATTCCCCAAGTACAGACCGAGAACATCCGATAACCCCATCGATTTAACCGCGCTCCCTACGTTCTCATCCATAAGGAGAGGTATTCTATTCGTGGCAGTGTCATCCTGAGATCTCCACGTAATCCGAGGAGATAGAGAGATTTGATGGAAGATATTATCGATAGGATAATCGTATCGAGCTTCGATTTTGTAGATATCTTCCCCACGAGCTGGTGAATCCTTCGCGGTTATATTGAGGCCTCCATCGAGATAGATATATTCCCCATAGTTCGGATATAGAGCTCCTCGAAGGGAGGTATCGAATAATCCAGCCTGTTCTCCGCTCGATATTGAGACTTCTTGCCAGTGAGAGATATACTGGGTAACCCCGGAGAAAGCTCTATGGCCCCATTCGATACGGTTCCCCAGTCCCGTAGCGATCTTCGCGATGCTGGAGATCGATTCGAGGTTCCACTTCTTAGCGCTTCCGAGATCTGCGGTTCGATAATAGATCTTCGCGTTCGTATCGTTCCACACGATAACGATCTCTGTAGATACTGTCATATCATGAGAGATGGTAGCCTTAATCCCAGAGTTATCTCGTACTTGTATCGTAGTCTCAGAGAATCGAAGGATTAACTCCGCGCTATTCGTTGAGAGATCATCTTGGGATACTCTTAATCCAATATAATCGGATGCTACGCTAGTATTCTGATCTACTTGGAGCCTTAATCGGATAACCTGTCCTTCAGTGAAGTAATTACCTGAATGAGTGTATCGGTATTCGCGAATATTACCACTTGTATCTAGCTTGAGGCCTTCGCTATCGAGCTGCTGAGTTCCTGCTCCTGTAGTTGTATACTGAGAGGAAGTAGCTGGAAGCATTACTGGAATATAGGTAGAATCCCATCTCATATACTGAGATCTTGATGGCTGCTCTAATCGCTTCGGATAGTTGAAGGTAGAGAACCCGGAAAGCGCGAGATACCATACTGAGTTCGTATTATGAGCGAAGATCTTCGCTCTCCCTTCGTGTACGCATGCGGAAAGCGCAGTTAATCGATCTAAGTTCGAACCATAATCGGAGATAACCGCATCTTCGATTACTCCTCCCCCAGAAGTAGCGCGCTCCCAGCTATCTCCGAGATCATCCGAGTAGAACATAAGTAACCGGCCATCCGCGTGTTCTTGAGCTACTACGTAGATTTTCCCATCTTTATAGAATGAACATACATTCCCTTCGGAGAGAATCCCCGATACGATCTTCCCATAGTTAAGCGAGGATTCGATAGTCTCCTCTCGGATATCTCTCCAATCGTTGGAAGTAGCTCGGATCCCAGCATTCGGTATTTTGGTCCATTTGAGATCCGCGTTCGAATCTACCCAAGCTAAACCGATTGAAGCATCCGGGAGAGCGATCGGGGATGGTTCATGGAAGTCACCTTCGGAGATCTGAGATCTTTTATCCTGAAGCTGGAAGGAGCTCCCACCATCGCGAGATACGTACTGATAAACGGAGTTTCGATTACTGGTAACCGCTTCGATGAATAAAACCACACTAGAATCGATATTCACCATTCGCATTTTTTGAGGATCTGCATCTGAAGTATCAATCGAAGTTCTTAATCCTCGGTTCGAGATGCGCTTCCACGTATCCCCATTATCGACACTGCGCTCGATGATGATATTTACATCTCCTTGGGTTACGTACTGGAAGAAGGCCACCAAGAGAGCTCCATCCTGCGTTCGAGTTATACAAGGGAGGCCTCGCGTAGTGAATATTCCGCTCTGGGTTACGAATGTTTTAACCAGAGTAATCGAACCATTCTTCTCCTGTCTATGGAGTTGAATGGAGTATGTAGTACCCAAGCGAACTCGCTCCGATACTACCCATAAGCGACCTTCGGGATCCGATACACAATCAGAATAAAAGTAGACTCCGGTAGTAGAGCTCGCGCTATACTTCCAGTATCCAGATTCGGTTATGATATTATTCGCATCCTGTCCTAGATCGATCGAATCCTCTCCTCTCCATACGAACTGAGCTTCTCCGGGGATCCCTCCTTCGATGGTTTCCACTTCGATATTCTCACCCTGAGAACCGATAGCACCCAATACGAGGCCCGTACCGATATTCTGCGCTTCAGGGATACCGCTTCGAGAGTTCGCTTGGGTGAAGTTCGATTGAGCATCCCATAACGCGCTCTTTTTAATTCCGATATACGGGATAAGAATCCCTCTCATATTATCCGGTGTAATATTTGACATCTTAATATCCTCTGATTCCTTGGAGTTTAGGAGATGAGATTCCGAGATCCTTCGCGAATCTTCCAAAGTGTTTAAAAGGTTGGATTACTACGACTGGAGAACCATTCGCTCCTCCCCTCTGGAGATTACGAACTCCCTGTTCTCCTCCGATTCTTCTTACTGTAGCTCTATCCAGAACCGCTTCCCCTTTCAATAATCGAGCGGTAGATTCATCCTGAGCGAGTCCCCCCATGTGGAAGCTAGGCATCTGTTGAGACATTACTACACCCATCTGAGCGGCCCCGATACCAGTAGCTAAACCGGCCTGAATTAAGTTAAAAGGAGGAGGTAGTTTCATAGCTGCAGCGATGGCCTCTGCGGTTTGCATCGCTACTTCAGCTAACGACATCCCCTTCTGGAATACGAATAACGCGCGGAGCTGCTTCTTCTTCTTTTCGTATGCTTCGCGCTCGATATCGCTCATCTTCTCTAGTTCTTCTCGCTTCTGATCGTTCATATCGATTTCTAGCTGAGAGTTATTAATCAGATTCTGAGAAAGCTCATTCGCTACCGCTCCGAACTCTAGCATGGATTCGAGATTAGTTATAGCAGCTTCTTGTCGTAACTTCTGAAGCTCCTCCTCCTTCTCTTTCTCCTCATCTAGGTTTTCCATTTTCTGATCGTGCCTTAAAGTCTCGATAACCATCGCGGCCTCGGCTTCTCTACCAGTAGCGATTCCCAATAGCTCAATATCTGCGATCTGATCCTCGATTCGCTCCCTAGCTGCCATCGCTTTTCGCCCTTCTTCATCGATGAAGGCTTCCGCTAGTGCTTTATCCATGCTTTTCTGGAGTTCGTATTCTTTTATCTCATCATCTCCCATTTCGAGAGCTTCTTCTAGGAGCTTATTGTATAACTCTCTCGCTCTGGCAGCGCGTTCCTCTAAAGCGGCTTTTAATGCGCTCTGATTCGCGGCTTCCTCGGTTGCCTCCGCAAGTTCATATTCAAGCGTTACCATTTCAGTAGCAATTTTTACAGATTCTTCCTGTGCTTTCTGGATAGCTTGGATTTCGATATTTCTCTGCTTTGCTTCTTCAGTAAGTTGATTCTGTAACTGGAATAAAGCTGCTAAAACTTTCGGTTTCTTCTGTTGTAGATTTAAACCATCATCGATGGCAGTATTCTGTAATTGTAGAAGTCTTAATCTTTCGATCTCATCATCTGATAGAGGAACATCTCCGAGCTTCGTATAGTTTCCTATCAGAGCCTTAACCATCTTAATGTTATCTTCGGTTTGAGAAGCTGCTTGCTTTGCGTAATCAATATTAGCAACAAAAGCAACCTGAGCAGCCTCTCCTGCTTTCTCCAGATCGTATTCATACTGGGTAATCTGACCTGTAAGAAGCTCATAATCCCTCTGGAGTTCTCGAAGCTTCGATCCAGCATCTACAAGGTTATCCTCTTGTTCTTTTTGAGAAGCAGCGAGAGCATCCTGCGCGCTCTTTAACTCCATCATTAACTGTCTGGTTTTCTCAAGTGCCTGTTGATGAGATACGTATCCCAGAGTTAAGGCCCCAAGAGCAACACCGGCAGCGAGCAATGCTGGGCTTAAGTTCATTACGGTAGTAACTACACCTTCAGCCATTGCGAAGAAGTCTGCTAGGCCTCCAGCGGCCTCGGCTAGTTCTGGATTAACGAACTCAAGAGCCATACCAACGGAAGCGAACCCCTGATCGACATCCCCAGCAGTATCCGCTACTTCTTCTAAGCGTTCCTCGGCATCTCTTGCGCTTTCCTCTAGCTCATCGAAGTCATCAGCGGCATCATCAGCGGCCTCTCCAGCTCGTTCTGCTGCTCTCCTAGATGCTTCCGCGCTCTGTCTAGCGGCTTTCTCCGCTTGCTTCAGTTGCCTATCGAGAGCAGCCACCATCTTCTTAGCTTCTGCTTCGGTTACATTAGGCATCTGTTTCAGCTTATGGATAAGATCCT
>Ga0075476_10000706_pt1 | contig 15008 bp, 15 predicted proteins | sample DEB08_DNA_5_FD_76339 | JGI IMG/M metagenome (GOLD analysis project Ga0075476, IMG submission 76339) | Aqueous microbial communities from the Delaware River and Bay under freshwater to marine salinity gradient to study organic matter... | ecosystem: Environmental > Aquatic > Marine > Coastal ...
ATGGCGGCACAACTAGGCGTAGCGGCAATCATGGGCATCATGCGATTTGCCGCATCTAAGGGTACTCAAGAAGCAATCAAGAAGTATGGCAAGTCCGCATACAATGAAGCACTCTCTATTGCTTCTAAAGCAGATAAGATGGGTGAGCAGATCCGTTCACAGTTGAATCGCTTAGGTAAAGAAGCGAAGGCTGGCTTACCAGCTAAAATACGTAACATGCTACCCTCAGTCACATCGCAGGCAAGTAGAGCACCAGCCATCAAACGCGGTCGCTCAGGTGCAGTGCAAAAGAAATCAGTCGAAGGTGAGTACATTCCTAAGTCCCAGAAAAGTGGGGCACCTTCGACTGAATCTCGCAGAGGAAGTACCTACGAAGGTAAGTCCACTACTGGCGGTGGTGCTGGAGGAAAAGAGCCACCTATCTACGCAAACAAGTCAGATCGTTTCGGCGGAGGCAAGGGTCAAGGACCACAAGGCCGTATGCCGAATGTAAGGAAGTCTGCTGTAGCGGCTGGAGCAGTTGCAGGTGCGGCGGCTACATCAACAGGTGATAGCACTTCACGTTCATCGACATCGAGCTACACTATTAAGAGTGGTGATACACTTTCTGCAATTGCTAGAGATTCCGGTATTAAGCTTGCTGAACTCCGTGATGCGAATCCACAGATTCAAGACTTGAATAAGATCAAGCCCGGACAGAAGATTAAAATACCGAAGGCATCTATCAGGGGCACTGGTCGTTCTATCTATGAAGGCATGACGAAAGCTGAGATGGAAAAGATGGCAATGAAGAAACGCTCACGTAAGGCAAAGGGTGGTATGGCTAAGAAATCATACGCTAAAGGCGGATACGCCAATTGCGGTGCTTCAATGAAAGCGACACAGAACTCATCTAAAGGAATGAAATAATGGATGATGCAGAAAAAATTAAGTTACTAGAAAGAAAGCTCCGTAATTCTAAAAAGGGTTCTCGTGAATATATGGAAGCGTTACTTGAGTTGCGCAATATTCCCGGTTCAGGTTACTCCGTACCATCTGGTACTGAGGATCAGCCAATGGATAATGATCCATCCGAAGTTATGCCAGAAAAATCATCTAAGATGATGGATGGTGGCATGGCTAGAGGCAAAGGCGGTAAGATGTATCAACATAACTACGCTACTGGCGGTAGCGTGACTGATCATTTACAACAGAAGAAAGGTAAAAAGTAATCATGGCGTATTGTAAAGGATGTAAATCTAAAACTAAATGCAAAGCGGCAGGTAAGTGCTTAGCAACTGGTAAGAAACTAAAGATGGCAATGGGTGGAACAGCTTTAAAGAAAGCACCAGCTAGTGCAACAGGTCTCAAGAAACTCCCAACAAATGTACGTAACAAAATGGGATACATGAAATCTGGTGGCTACGCCAAAAAGAAGTAAACTGATATATGACGATTGCTAAGAACAGCAGAACAAAGTCTGAGATTGTTGCTATAAGCACGGATGATGTACCTGTAACTTTGTATACATGTCCTGCCAATTCAAAGGCGCACATGAGTCTGTTGTTCATTACTAACGCTTCAAGTAATGCCAGTGATATTAACGTACAGTGGTACAGAGCATCTGTAGCTACTAGTTTTTTTATTATTGGTGGTAAAAACTTAACTCAGGGTGAGTTTATTAAGTTTGATGGTGCATTTATTGTCCTTGAAGCTGGGGATTATGTAACTGTAGAAACGACAAGTACTGCAGGATCTGGTGTTCCTGATACCGATGCATTCTGTACTGTCGAAGAATTCTTCAATCCGGTAGGTGGATAATGCCATACAAATCAAAAGCTCAACAGGCCGCTGTCGCAATCTCAATGAAGAAAGCTGGCAAGTCCCCCAAAGAAATTAAGAAGCATATGATGGGTGGCGGTATGGCGAAGAGTGGCCCCTATAATGCAGTCACTAAATATGCAAAGGGCGGGAGTACTGTCAATGCGGCTGGAAACTATACACAACCCACCATGCGCAAAAACTTATTCAACAGCATTAAAGCTGGAGGAAAGGGCGGTGCGCCCGGTCAATGGTCAGCTAGAAAAGCTCAGATGCTTGCCAAACAATATAAAGCAAAGGGTGGAGGTTACACCTCGTGAAGGCACCACAGAAGTCACTGAAAGCTTGGACAAAGCAAAAGTGGCGTACCAAGAGTGGCAAGCCATCTACACAAGGCCCGAAAGCTACAGGGGAGCGTTATCTACCGGAGAGAGCTATCAAGGCTCTTTCGGCCAGCGAGTATGCCGCTACTACGAAAGCCAAACGGAAGGGGAAAGCATCGGGCAAACAGTTCGTTGCACAGCCTAAAAATATTGCAAAGAAAACAAGTGCATACAGAAAGGTAAAGTAAGAATGGCAAGAACACTCACTGAAAAGCAACAGAAGTTTCTCGATGTGCTCTTTGATGAAGCACGTGGAGATATTCTAGAAGCGAAGAAGCTTGCTGGGTATTCTCCATCGAATTCAACAAACGATATTATTAATTCACTAAGAGAAGAAATCTTAGAGCGCACTAACATGTACCTCGCCAGAAATGCCCCACGTGCGGCTATGGCAATGGTTGGTGCGATTGTTGATCCTACAGAGTTAGGAATCAAGGAAAAGATGAATGCCGCTAAAGAAGTCATGGATCGTGTCGGTATTATTAAATCTGAGAAGGTACAAGTTGAAGCAATAGGCGGTGTGATGATTCTTCCACCGAAACGTGTAGAGGATGACGACTAATCGATCAGCAGGTAAATGGATACTTCCACAACCTGAAAACACGATTGCTGATGAGGATTTTTTACCGATACCAAGAATAGCTCGTACTGTTCCTTTTGGTTATGAAGAAGATCCAAATGATTCAGATATGTTATTGCCCATCCCAAGAGAGCTTAGGGCACTTGAAAAAGCTAAAGAATACTTAAAGCAATACAGCTATCGGGAAGTTTCTATCTGGTTAGAAAAACAAACTGGAAGAAGCATTTCCCATGTAGGATTAAAGAAGCGCATAGATAGTGAGCAATCCAACAAAAGACGAAGTGCAACTCTCCGCGAATGGGCCAGAAGGTACAAAGCGGCAATCGAAAAGGCGGAGGAAATCGAGAGGACGAGGCTCGGCGCAAGGATCTGCAAACAGTCAGAGACAGCCGAAGATACAGAGCCAGCCATCGATTGAAGTCCGGAACGATGTTCACGAAGAGCCAGAGTTTGAGCCTATTCGTCCTGAAGAAGAACATAATGTTATCTTCAAGCCAAATGCCGGTCCTCAGACTGAGTTCTTAGCATCAGGCGAAAGGGAGGTATTGTATGGAGGTGCCGCAGGCGGTGGTAAGTCTTATGCAATGTTGGCTGATCCTTTACGATTTATGGGTCACCCCAGCTTCAGCGGACTACTACTACGACATACAAATGAAGAACTGAGAGAACTTGTTTGGAAGTCTCAGGAAATGTATCCAAAGATCTGGCCCGGTATCAAGTGGTCAGAACGGAAGATGCAATGGACTGCTCCATCTGGTGCAAGGCTTTGGTTCTCCTATCTCGATAGAGATGAAGATGTCATGCGCTACCAAGGTCAAGCATTTAGTTGGATTGGCTTTGACGAATTAACGCAGTGGCATAGTCCCTTTGCTTGGGACTACATGCGTTCACGTTTACGGAGTACTGCTCCTGATTTGCCTATCTACATGAGGGCAACGACAAACCCCGGTGGTCCCGGCCACCAATGGGTAAAGAAAATGTTTATTGATCCTGCACCAGCAGGTAAAGCATTTCATGCAACAGAGATTGAATCTGGGAAAACTTTAGTGTATCCTTCTGGTCACAGCAGGGCCGGTGAACCATTGTTCAAAAGAAGATTTATCCCTGCGATGCTAACAGATAATCCGTATCTGTATGATCAAGGTGACTATGAAGCGATGCTCCTATCTTTGCCTGAGCATCAACGTAAACAGTTGTTAGAGGGTAATTGGGATGTTGCTGAAGGTGCGGCGTTTCCTGAGTTCGACAGATCCATACATACTACTGATCCTTACGATATACCTCGTAATTGGGTTAAGTTTCGCGCCTGTGATTATGGGTACGGTTCTTTTTCTGCTGTTGTTTGGTTTGCCTGTACTCCTGACGAACAGCTTGTTGTCTATCGTGAGTTATACGTTAGTAAAGTTTTGGCAACTGATCTCGCAGATATGGTGCTTGAACTTGAGGAAGATGATGGGAACATCAAGTACGGCGTACTAGATAGTTCGTGTTGGCATAAACGTGGTGACATTGGACCCTCCCTTGCTGAGCAGATGATTCAGAGGGGTTGCCGCTGGAGACCATCAGATCGTTCTGCAGGATCACGTAAAGCAGGTAAAAACGAATTACATAGAAGATTGCAAGTCGATGAGTTCTCAGAAGAACCACGAATGGTTATCTTTAATAACTGTACAAATATAATTTCACAACTTCCGAGTCTACCTCTGGATAAAAAGAATCCAGAAGACGTAGATACAAAAGCAGAAGATCACTTATATGACGCATTGCGTTACGGAATTATGAGCCGTCCACGGTTTTCAATATGGGATTTTGATCCATCTAACTCACCGACATCTCAATTCGTTCCATCAGACTCAACCTTCGGATATTAAATATGGAAGATAACGATCTCATTATTGAAGATAGTGCCATCACATTAGAGGATGTTACTAGCTATTCAGATGAAGACCCATCAACGCATCGATTGATGAACTACGTAGACGAGCGTTTCACTAAAGCTGAAACAACTCGTAGAACAGAAGAAGAGCGGTGGTTACAGTCATATCGTAACTACAGAGGTATATATGGACCGAATGTTCAGTTTACTGATTCAGAGCGTTCACGTGTATTTATTAAAGTAACTAAAACAAAAACGCTTGCCGCATACGGTCAGATTGTTGATGTATTGTTTGCAGGGCAGAAGTTCCCTCTTTCTATCGAACCGACAGTTCTCCCTGAAGGTGTAGCTACTGCTGTTCACTTTGATCCTCAGAAACCAGAAGGTGTTGATGAGGGGATACAAGAACCAAACAAGTTGACTGAGTCTCCTTATGGTTATGCAGGAGATGGTAAAGACTTCCCTCCCGGTGCAACACTGAAAGATTTGTTGGGACCATTAGCTCCTAAACTAGAAGATGTAGAAAATCTTCAAGAAGGTGAAGGAGTTACGCCATCTTCACAAACATTCTTCCCTGCGATGTATGCCGCTAAGAAGATGGAAAAGAAGATTATGGATCAGCTAGAGGAATCTAGTGCATCGAAGAAACTTCGCAGTGCCGCATTTGAAATGGCGTTGTTTGGTACTGGGATCATGAAAGGTCCATTTGCCATTGACAAAGAATACCCAAGTTGGGATGAAGAAGGTAATTACAGCCCAACAATTAAAACAGTACCCTTTGTTGATCATGTTTCTATTTGGAACTTTTACCCTGATCCAGATGCAGACAATATGGATGAAGCGCAGTATGTGATTGAGAGACACAAGATGTCTAGATCACAAGTCCGTGCTCTCAAGAAGCGTCCTTTCTTCCGTGAGTCTGTCATCGAGGATGTCATCGACATGGGAGAATCCTATGTCAAGAAATACTGGGAAGACGACTTAAATGATTTCGACATTGAATATGATATCAATCGCTACGAAGTTCTTGAATATTGGGGAGCGATTGACTTAGAGCTATTGAAAGAAGCAGGAGTAGATATTCCTGAAGAATTTGATGATGTCGATGAGTTACAGGCGAACATCTGGATTTGCAATAATCGAATTATTCGTGCTGTTCTCAACCCATTTAAGCCTGCCCGTATTCCATACTATGCAGTTCCATATGAGTTAAATCCTTACTCTTTCTTTGGTGTAGGTATCGCAGAAAACATGGACGATACACAAACGCTGATGAATGGTTTCATGCGTATGGCGGTGGACAACGCAGTCTTGTCAGGAAACTTGCTTATCGAAATCGATGAGACAAATCTTGTGCCCGGACAAGATCTCTCAGTGTATCCGGGGAAAGTATTCCGCAGACAAGCGGGAGCACCCGGACAAGCTATCTTCGGTACGAAGTTCCCGAATGTATCTGCTGAGAACATGCAATTGTTTGACAAAGCCCGTGTACTTGCGGATGAGTCAACAGGCTTCCCCTCCTTCGCACACGGACAGACTGGTGTCGCAGGCGTAGGCCGTACAGCTAGTGGTATATCTATGCTGATGAATGCGGCGGCAGGTGGCATTAAGACTGTCATTAAGAATATTGATGACTACATGCTACGTCCATTAGGGGAGGCTTTGTACGGATTCAATATGCAGTTTGACTTCGATCCTGAGATTAAAGGTGATCTTGAAGTTAAAGCTCGTGGCACAGAATCGTTGATGGCGAATGAAGTACGCTCACAGCGTCTCATGCAGTTCATGCAAGTTGCATCGAATCAAGTGCTCGCACCATATGCGAAGTTCCCATACATCATGCGTGAGATTGCGAAGGCAATGGATCTCGATCCTGACAAAGTCACTAATTCAATTGAAGAGGCGGCTAGACAGGCTGAGCTTTACAAGCAAGAGAATCCACAACCTGAAGCACCACAGGGTGTTCCGGGTGTAGCTGATACTGCTGGCACAGGCGGCGGTAACATCGGCATGGGTCAAGCCCCAGTACCGGGCGAACAAGGTTTCACAGGCAATGAGCAACAACCACAGCAACCGCAAGCAGGCGGTCAGTAAATTAAAACCGATGCTTAGCACGAAGCGTCAATGGGACGGCTTCTGCGATTACTTGGACATTATGATATCCGAACAACACACAAAACTAGAGAAGTCGGACAACATAGTATCCATTCATAGAGCACAAGGTGCGATTGACGCATTTCGCTATCTTAAATATCTCAGAGAAGAGGCTTCTGAATAATGTCAGCAATAGGTCGATTACTTGGCAGACAAATGGGGGATGTATTCGGTGAATATGTCCTTAAGTCACGCGAGACCGTAGAAGGGTCGCCAAGAGGTCGAACAAAACCCAAGCCTGCCGCATCATATATCAAGGAGATGCAGAAGGAAGGTGTGCCGACAGAAGAGATGAAAGATTTAGGATTGCTTGACGATTACGATCCTAAGACTGGGCTGGATCGTCAGAAGCTAATGACAAAGGAAGAGATGCTCAGTGAGATTGATCGTCGTCGAGCGGAGCGTTTAGAGAGTCGTGGTGTATATCGTGGTGATATACCTCCTCCGATAGGAGAGGGGGAGACAGTTAATCCACGCTTTGTTGGCGGTAAAAAAATAATTAAAAAATCTCCTCCTCCTCAGTTTGAGTCGCCTGAGCCGGTAATAGGGACGCAATCTAAACAAAGAACTCCAATGACTAGTTATAATATTTATCAACAAGACATTGGTGATCCAGATACATATGAAGAAATTACATATGGTTTGCGGGAAGGTCCAGAAGGAAAGAGAGCCGCTAGACGTACCGGAGAGCTTTCAGATCGTTCAGTTATTGGATTTTATTCCAGATCAGAAGATGAAATGGGTCTTCATTTCCCAGAAAGGGATCAACTATTCCATCTCCGTCTAAATCGTGGAAAAACAACAGACGGTGAAGGTGTAACTAACCTATTAGAATTACAATCTGATATCCAACAACGTGCGCAGAAAGGAACGCCCCTAGAATTAAAAGAGGAAGAAGCAACACCGCTTAGACCCACAAAGCCTGAATACCGTGATCCAACTCTTCCAATGGTACATAACTGGGAAGTGCTGGGAGTCAAGGAAGCTGTCAGAAGAGCAGTTCAAAACGGGGATAGATATTTAGCAATTACACCCGGTAGAGAAATTGGTAGAGCGGTAGGGGCAGTTGAAGCCATTTCAACTGAAGAGCCGCTGAAAGCTATTCTTACAAGAAGTCAATCTGGCAAAATTGATATAATTTTTACGGGTCTTGATATACGTAAAGAATATTCAGATCTGGAAAATATAGATGATCTGAATATCGTTAATTCCAAGATGTCTCCAGATGTTGAAGAAATATTATCTGGTATGGGATACGAAGAATATTTAAATAATCCAATGGAATTTTCTGGATATTTAGATGATATTGAAAACGCTAGATTTGAAAATAATTTATCTATTCTAGCTCGTGCGATGGTTACTGTTCAGTTTAATGACTTTGGATATAAAACTCTTTCTGCTGAAGGCATACAGTACGCAGAAAAGTTAGTCGATGATTTCATGGATTCACTCGTTGATTATGGTATTGATGTCGGAGGTGATGTAGAGGATTTCGTAGCAGAAATAACTGAAGATCCAATCCAAGTTTATTCATTAGTATTGCCTGAGTCTATTATCGATAGAATGCTTACTATCCGTTCCTCCTTAGAAGATTCAGAAGCTATTGCTGACGAAGTTCTTCAGCGTATGTATACAGATGAACAAGTTGCCAAAGCATTGAATATAAATATCGGTGAAGTAAGACGTTTAGCTGATAGTGGGGAATCAGTCGAAATTACACCAGAAATGGAATTCGGTGGAGAAGGCGTTATTGATTTTTATGACAAGGTTCTTATCAGTGAAAAGCGTCTTCAAAAGTATGGTGCTCCACTTGTAGAAATAGAACAGACACGCCCAGACGGTACAACTGTTACTACAAATGCACTAGATCTTAAAAAATTCATAGATGCGAAGAAGAAAAACAAAAAAGCAAAAATACCATATTCTCTTTACAGTGCTGTTCTAGGTATTCCTCTTGCAGGAAAATTAGGATCGGTGGCACTTTCACAGGAACAAACAACAAACGAGGAGCCGCAAGCAATGGCTGAAGGCGGAATGCTAGACGAAGGCGGTACTGTTGATCCAGTATCTGGTAATGATGTTCCTGCAGGATCATTGCAAGAAGAGGTCAGAGATGACATTCCTGCACAACTAAGTGAAGGTGAATTTGTTTTCCCTGCTGATGTTGTTCGTTATATTGGTCTTGATCGTCTGATGGAGCTTCGTCAAGAAGCGAAGCAAGGTTTGCAGAAGATGGATGCCATGGGTCAGATGGGCAACTCAGAAGAGGCTGTCATGTCCGATGATGTGCCCCACGAGGCAATGCAATTCCAACAAGGTGGTATGGTACCAGCATCGAACATTCCTTCGTTCTACGGGCAACAGCAACCTGCTTACATGCAACCCGGAGCAGTACAAACTGCTGTTCGTTATGCTGGTCAGCAACAAGCTCCAACACAATCTGTGTATCAGCCACAGCAGTTTCAACAGGTAGCCGCCATTGGACCTCAGCCTGTTCCCCGTCCAGTACAGCCTGTACAACCAACACAGCCGACACAAGCACCGATACAACAAGTAGCACCGACAGCTAAAGTACCCTACGAAATGAAAAGGTACAGAAACGCTGAAGGTAATGTCATCTATATCCCGTTTATGAATGGTGTTCCCCAGTTCCCAATTCCGGAAGGTTATTCAGAACAAAGTCGGATGGAAGCGATTACTGGCGAAGAAGAAACTGAACCAACTCCTACTGAAACTAAGGTAGAGACCGCAACTGTTAGGGGCGATGAGGGCGGTAGTGGCCGTGATGATCAAGATACTTCGCCAACCGGGACTGCAAAGACAGATCCTGTGATGGGCATTGCTCGTGGGTTCTCTGAATTAAATCCGAATAGTACTGTTGCAACTAATGTCGATAAATATAAATCAGCACAGATTAAAGGGTTGGCTGGTGCGGCATTAGGAGTGTTCTCCGGAAACCTACTGGGTGCTGGTGTTTCATTGTACCGCATGAACCAAAAGATGGATGAATATAAGAACGCCGCATTTGAAGGACTGCCAGATGCAGTTAAACAGCAATTGCAAGTGACTGCCGGTGGCGGATACGCAGATGTGGCAATGAAACAATTCATTCCCGGACAAAAAGAATTTATAACAACTGATCAATTTACTGATGCTGATGCACAAGCGGCATTCAAAGAAGCGAAAGCGGCTGGTGCATCTGACGCACTAGCGGCGGCTCTTGCAACATCAACTGGTGCATTCCGTGGCGATACTTCAGGAATGGACTTAGGCGGTTTTGAGTCTTCCATTGCCAAGGAATATGGTACAGATGTAGGTTCTGCACAGACTGCAATGATAGGTCAGCAATTGGAAGGATTTACTCAAGAAGAGTTAGACGATTTTTACGGACAAGAGGCACCGAGTCGAGGACGATCATTTACTGAATCGTCTAGATTAGGCGGTTATGATGATCCTTCTTACGCTGATATAGAAGCGGCAGATGCTCCTGTTGATAGAGTAGGCGATGCCGCCGCCCGTGAAGAAGAAGGCGGTCCCATGGGACGAGTTGATAGAGGTGGCTCATTACGAGATTCAGTAAATCGTGCCGGTGAGAGTGTCAGTCGTTCTACTACTCGTGGTGGAACTGAAGTTACTACAACTACAGATACTACAACGGGACGTTCTTCTAGTTTCATCGATAGTGATGGCGACGGAGAGAAAGATTCTAATGAAAAAGGCGTTGTAACTGATCGTGACGGTGACCCTGTTACTAACACAGAAGGAGAAGCTGTCACATCAAGATCAGATGATGATCGGGGTAGCGGAAGGGATGACGATGGTCCGGGAAGTGATCCATCAGATGATGGCCCAAGCGACTCTTTTGGTGGTGACCGTGGCTCAGATGGATGGGGGGAATAATAATGCAATTTACTGAAGAATTTTTTGCTGAGATACAGAAACAATATTCTCTTCTAGAAGAAAAAGATAAACAAGTAATTAGAGAATTCTTGCATAATTCAAAGGCTTCAAAAATAATGAGAGATGCGTTTGGCCCTCAATACGAAGAGGTTGTGCGCATGGTAAATCGTCCAAGTAAAAAGAAACGAGGTCTTGCGGCACCTCGTTAATATCGAGCCGCTATTTAACTGGCTACCTAACGCCCTCAAAAGCTACCGTTAGCCCCAGACAAAAGAGGAACTTATGTCTACAACCACAACCGAAATGACTGAAAAGGTCGAACAAGTAAAAGTCGCATCTGGCTTCGGAAAGAGAAACGCAAATAAAAAGCGTATTGAAGAGGAAGAAGCTGAGCTTGAAGCACTAATCAAAGCGAATAAGCCCTCTGAAGAAGACGAAGAAAATCAAGAAGTTGAAAGTGATTCTTTAGATGAAACATCAGAAGATTCTGAACCTGAGAGCGCAGAGGAAAAAACCTTTAAGAAAAGGTACGGCGATTTGCGCCGACATGCGCAGAAGAAAGAGAATGATCTTCAGAAACAAATTGATGAATTAAAACAACAACTTGAAGCATCAACTAAAAAAGAACTTAAGTACCCCAAATCAGAAGAAGAGCTTTCAGCTTGGATGAAGAAGTATCCAGACGTTGCAAAGATTGTAGAAACAATTGCAATGAAGAAAGCAAACGAGACTGCTTCTGATTATGAGAGCAAGTTTAAAGCTATTGATGAAATGAAGTTGGAAGCTCAGCGTGAAAAGGCTGAAGCTGAATTGATGCGAATACATCCTGACTTTGAACAGATTCGTGACACAGATGAATTCCATACATGGGTTGAAGAACAACCAAAGTGGATTCAAGAAGCGTTGTACGACAATGATACGGATGCCATGTCTGCCTCACGTGCAATTGATTTGTACAAGGCTGATAAAGGAATTAGCAAAGGTAAGAAATCCTCTAAGGACAAAGATGCCGCAAAGTCGATTGGCGCAAGGTCACAGCGTTCTTCTCCAGAAGGAGATGAATCTAAGTCCTTTATTAAGGAATCTGATGTTGCCCGTTGGTCAGCAGTTGAATACGAAAAACGTGCAGACGAAGTTGCTGAAGCAATTCGATCTGGTAAGTTCGTTTACGACTTAAGTGGATCAGCACGTTAATTTAAAAAATGTGTTGACAAATAAAATTTTCTGGATATAACTATGTTCAGAATATTGTGGCCCCGTAAGGATACCCACACCTAACCCGAAATAAGATGAACTGTTATTTTAACTTCTGGCCGGTTGTTAGAATAGCAGGAATTCTTATTTCACCTTCACAGAACACCCAAACTACGCAGGCCGTATGATCACTTTGGCCGGTGAATATACCACCCTGCTGTTAGATGGCCTCTGGCGAAGTTACGACAAATTTATCCCTAAGCTACTATAAGGAGATGTCATCATGGCATTTACAAGTGCGGCGGGCTATGGAAATTTGCCTAATGGTAACTTTAGCCCCGTAATCTACTCAAAGCAGGTACAGCTTGCTTTCCGTAAGTCTTCTACTGTTGAAGACATTACTAACAACGACTACTTCGGTGAAATTGCCAATGTTGGTGATTCAGTGAAGATCATTAAAGAGCCTGAAATTTCAGTTCAGTCTTACACTCGTGGTGCTCAAATCACAGCGCAAGATCTCGACGATGAAGATTTCTCTCTTGTGATCGACAAGTCAAACTACTTCGCATTCAAGATCGACGACATTGAAGAAGCGCACTCACACGTGAACTTCATGCAAATGGCTACTGATCGTGCGGCGTATCGTTTGCGTGACCAATATGACCAAGAAGTTCTTGGCTACCTGTCTGGTTATGCTCAGTCTGCTTTGCATTCTGCTGGCGACACTGTCAACACAACTGTAAACGGCACCAAGGCTGTAGCAACTGCTGGATCTGATGAGCTTCTCGCTTCTATGAAGTTAGACTCAGTTGACTTCGGCGTTACAGATAGTGGCGCAGGTAAAGCTGTAGACATTATTCCACGCTTACCGGGTGCAAATGCTATTTCAGCGGCATCAATTTCTCCACTGCAGGCAATCGCTCGTATGGGCCGTTTGCTGGATCAGCAGTTTGTAGATACTAATGGTCGTTGGTTAGTCATTGACCCAGTCTTCTTGGAGACTTTGAAAGACGAGCAGTCTAACTTGTTCAACTCAGACTTTGGTGGACAAACTGGTGGCCTGCAAAATGGTCTTGTTATTAACAACTTGCACGGCTTCCGTGTATATGTTTCTAACAACCTTCCTGCAGTTGGTACTGGTCCTGCTGTTGCATCTACAACTCCACAGGCAACCAACTATGGTGTTATCGTAGCTGGTCATGACTCATCTGTTGCTACTGCTCAGCAGATCAACAAGACTGAGACTTACCGTGATCCAGACAGCTTCGCTGACATCGTTCGTGGTATGCACCTGTATGGTCGCAAGATCCTTCGTCCAGAGTCAATCGTAACATTGCGTTACCAAACTGGCTATTAATAGGAGGAACTTATCATGGCCGCTGGAACTATTTCAACATTGGCAGTTGACGCTCGTGGTACGAGCACAACTCCTTCACGTGCGCCTTATTTCGTTGAAGCTAACATTGACCTTGCCGCCGCTGTTACAGCAAAGGGCACTGCTTTAGAAGCTGACGAAATCATTCAGGCGATTACTGTACCTGCTAACACTATGATTTTAACTGCCGGGTTTGAGGTAACAACTTCTGTTGATGCCGCCGCTGACGGAAACACAGTTAACTTGGGTGTTACTGGTCTTGACGTGACTCGCTTCGTATCTGCTTTTGATATCGACGATGACTCAGCTTCTCTGTCTTCAGGTGTAGGTTATGCTACACAAGCTGACGGTGCCGCTCCAGTTATCATCGGTGCATCTGAAGATACAATTGATCTTGAGCTTCAGGCTACTACCACAGCACCTACTGAAGGTGTAATTCGTGTATTCGCTGTCCTTTTGGACATCGACGCACTTGGTGGTTCTGCCGATGAAGTTGTCCGTGATCAACTTGCATAAATAAGAGGATGACGGGTCACCCGAAAGGGTGGCCTGCCATTTCTAACATGATATTACATTCTAATAAAAAACTAAGTGAGCATGAATCCAAAATATATTTAATCAAAGATATATTCTGGATGCGTGATCCGGTTGTCCTTGGCAAACCTGAATTTACGGAATCGCTTTGGGCATCATTAGATGAGAACGGCATGGACTGGCCGATCATCATTACATATCAAAGCGCATTTAAACAGGAAATGGAAGTTAATAAGTATCGCCATCTGTTTCCTAAACCGATTGATGCTTCTGAGTATTATCGTTGCGCAGTCGGAAACAATAGAATGCATTGGGCGTGCGAAAGAGGTTACACAAGTATAGAGGCAATACTTGTTGACACATGGGAAGAAAGACATGTCCCACATCGGCTAATTCAACAACTCTCTAGGAAATAAACAGACATGGCTGGAATCACAACTGCAATGTGTACTTCATTCAAAGAAGAACTTTTGGGTGGACTGCACGACTTGGACACTGATGTACTCAAGCTTGCATTAATCAAAGCATCGCCAACGGAAAACTACGGTGCCAACACTACGACATACGATGGTACTAGCACTGGAGATGGGACATCTTTGACTGCGGGCACAAATGATGAATCTTCAGGTACAAACTACAGTGCAGGTGGTCAGACTTTAGATGGTGCAACTATCTCGACAGATGGAACGACTGCTATCGTAGATTTTACTGATGAAGTATTTGCCGATGTAACTGTTTCTGCCGATGGGTGTTTAATCTACAACAGCAGTAAATCTAATAGAGCAATTGCAGTCATCGACTTTGGTGGTACTGTCTCTGCAACTGCTGGTGATTTAACAATTGAATTTCCTGCTGATGACGCATCGAATGCCGTCATCCGTATCGCCTAAGAGATAACCGATGGCTGTTACTGTTAATGCCGCCGTTTACGGGACTGGCGTATACGGGACAGCCGTTTATGGCAAGGTTATTGTTAGTAACCTTGACCAAGCAACAGCCGCAGGTGCTGTAAATACTGTTCAGGTTAATCTATCAGAGGTACTGAACAGCGTCAGTGCAACAGGTGCCATTGCTCCGGTTGTTGCTGGCGGGTTTGAAATTGACATCAGTGAAGTAATTTCAACTGGTGTTGCAGGGACAGGTGCTGTCAATACAGTACAGGTCAATGTTGCAGAAGTTCTAGACAGCGTCAGTGCAACAGGTTCTGCAAAC
>Ga0075476_10000709_pt1 | contig 14980 bp, 23 predicted proteins | sample DEB08_DNA_5_FD_76339 | JGI IMG/M metagenome (GOLD analysis project Ga0075476, IMG submission 76339) | Aqueous microbial communities from the Delaware River and Bay under freshwater to marine salinity gradient to study organic matter... | ecosystem: Environmental > Aquatic > Marine > Coastal ...
ACATCCATCTTCTGTCTGTCATATACATAAAAGTCAATAGGTTCCCCAAACTCTTTAACGATATCTTCATCGTCAATGGTTACTTTTACTAATGTGGGTTTTGCTGTGAGTTTTGATAATTCCATCTGTTAATCTCCTTGTCTGTTTATCAGTGTGTTTGTTAGCACAATCAAAAATCTTGTTCTTGATGTTGCTTTTTCTAAGTCAGTTTGAGCACATTTAATTTCATTCTGTGCTTTTGCCAATTCTGCAAGTAAACTTTGTAAAAGTTGCTTGTCAGTCTTTGAATCTAATACGTCCATCTATTAATCCTTCTATTCTATTTATCTTAATGTAGAAATATGGGGCGAAAAACGCCCCATACCCCTCGCTCATTGCTAATCCCTAGAGATTAAGCAACCGTGTAGTCACCAGTTACGGTAATTGTAATTGGTGAAACCCAAACAGGAGCATCAGCAGATACGGTTGGAGCCAAACCTGTGATGTAACCTTGTCCAGATATTGTTTTACCTGTAGCACCACCGTCAGTGTCGCCTAGATAAATTTCAAAGTCTAGTAGGGTTTTGTTTGATGAAAGTGTCCAAACGCCAACGTAGTCCGCTTCACCCGCTGTCTGACCTGTGTCACCAAACCATGCGGTTTGATCTAACACAATGTTCATTGACAATGAGTTTGTTGCAGTTGTGGCAATTTGTAACTTAGATGCGGAGTTTAATTGTGTCCATGTGAACACATCATTCGCCGCATTAATTGTAACGTCCTGGATACCAGGAAGCGTTAATTCAGGTGATGAAGCAGAGTTTGCCGCAACACTAATACCTAATGTTGATTGCACTCCACTAACACCTGGGGCTGGATAAATGTAAGCCATTTCTGTTTCCTCTCGTTATGTTACTTTGTTAAAACGTATTTCCAACGTATTGATAACTAGATCACCTTGAATTTCAGTTGTAACATCAAGTTCTCTACGATGAATACCTGTTACCGTAGTAATGTTTTTAGCCTTCTTCAAGTCTGATACCAATTGGTCGTAATTCGCTGGTAATTGCTTCGCGTCTGCGGAAAAGTAGATACTAACTGATGTGACTTCGTTGTCTATGACAGGTCCATCCAATGCAGTTACTAAAGGTTCAGTCGCTGTTTGTTCATTATCCACATAAATTTTCTTTACGTTTTTAATGAACAGCGGTGATCCGCTTTCATCATATGGTATATCACTGCTGGTTGTAAAACTTCCCAGTGCCAAACCATTGATGTAATTTAGTATCTCCTGTCGCATCTAACGTACCCTCTTAAGATTGTATTGTCCTGGGTCTTTTTCAGTTGAGGCAATAGTGCCATCATCATCAAAATCATACCAGTCACCCGCAGTGATCAGTTCACCATATAGTTGTTCTGCCTTGTTGGCATAGTAACTAATTTTTTGTCTTTCAGCGTTGTCTTCGTTTCCAAAGTCAGCAATGATTGGCAAAATGTAATCTGCAAATCCCATGTAAACACACAGATCTCTAAAGTCGTTTAAACGTGCTTTAATTTTATCTGGGTCTACTGCTGGAATGTCAGCAACGGTTCTATATACCGTTGATGAATCACGTTTGGTGTAGTATGAACGCCACCAGGATGACGAGCGTATCTTTGTTAAAATACGCTCTGTCGCCCTAATAAGTCCGTTTTCTACGACATCGTCAGTCAGTCCTTCATTTGCCTCAAATAAACGTTGATCTTTTGCAAGAGCATCGTCATAATCCGCGAAACTAATTGTTACATTACTTTCTATTATGAAGGACATTCCTATCTACTCCTTAAGCCGCGTCTTTAATTAAAACGCCTCTACCAGCGTCAATTAAAGCAGTTTTAGCGTGTAAAGAAGCGACAATGTCACTACCTACTGCTTCTGCTCTTCTAGCGATTTCAATGTCTACGTTTTTCTGCATAGCGATTCTCATAGAATCAGCACCAAAGATTGCCATCTTAGCACCAGTAACACCAGTGTTAGTAGCATCTAGGTAACTTGAAACGAAACATCTAATGCCCGCGATAGTGCCCACGAAGCCATTTCTTAATGCTTCAGATTGGAAATCACCACCAGCGTATGATGTAGAACCAATGTTGCTCATAAGAGCCGCATATGATCCAGCACCAACTACACCGTATAATGGTCCAGTTTCGCCATTGCCACGAATTGTTCCAACTGCTGAGAAAATCTCATCTAGATCTAAGTCACCAGATGTAATTTCTTGGCCAGTTAAAGTTCCTACAACGCTCATAACTTGTTTGTCAAAAGCAGTAGAAACCGCGTTACCTAAAACACGACCAATTTCTTGTGGGTCAATATTTCCTAGGTCACGTAATACTGAACGTGCCGCAAATAGATCACAAGTGATTGTGTTTTTAGTGTCTGCAGGTAAAACTGCATCAACGTCAACACCAGGTGCCGCTTCTGCGGATAGTGTTGTAGCAGTTACGTTTGCTAGTTCTGGTACTTGTAATACACCATTTGGTGCGTTTACAACAGGAATCAATGCTCCACCTAGGAACAATGAAGATTCATGAGCGGCGTATACCGTTGCCGCTTTTACAGGTACAACTAATGCATCAGTGTTAATAACGGATGCGTATGCTGAGTTTGCCATAATATATTCTCCTTTTGGCTAATGTTAGTTTTTACAAAAGACCTTTTTGCTTGGCCTCTTTGTATAGTTTTCTATGTTCAGGATTGCTCATATCCATGTTAGCCAAATCAATATCTCCTGCCAAGCGTCCTGGAGCAACACTAGTTTTTGTGCTAGTAGTTGTTACCCCCGCCTTGCGGAAATGTGGATTCAAATCTAACCACTCTTTAACGAAATCATCAACCGTTAGCAAGGATCCTTGATCATTGTAACGCACATTACCATTGTCGTCTAACACTTCTACCTCTTCGCCAGTTTCATTTAATCTGACCTTACTTGATAGCAGTTGTCTTACCTGGGCAGGGTTGACACTATCGTATCTTGCCGCCGCGTCAATCAATGGTGTGTTGACCTTGTATTCTTTAATCATTGCATCTCGTTTTTGGATTTCAGCATCCTTTTTTGAAGCAAGTTCTTGAAGTGTTTTTTCAAACTCACCACGTTTAAGTTGTTGCTCTGTGCGTCTTTTTTCCGCTTCTGCTTTCAACTGGCGTAGTTCTTCAGGATCACCTAGTTCTTCATATGGACGTAAAACTTTTTTAGTGATGGAACCCTTCATGCGGGCCATCATATCGTCTACTTCCCTCTGAGTGTAGGTTTTACTTTCTTCCGCCTGGTTTACCGTTTCTTCAACTTCAGCACCAGTTGCTGTTTCATTAACCAATGTATTTTCTGACATCGTGCATCGCCTCCTTTTGAGTGTTATATATATTTAGTTAAACGCAGGTTTAACCGTTATAGAATGGTTTTTCCTGGCGTTTTCTAACCCTATTCTATCCTGTTGTATTAGCACAGGAACGGGAGTAGAGTTAATCCCGTATGAAGGATGACTATGAAGCCATTCTTCAAATTCTTTTTCATCGTTTAGACGTTGCTCTATCTTCTTAAGCAACCTGGGTTTCGCATTAATCAAAATATGAACCCTTGCTTCTAAACCGTTTAATTCTTCTGCCATTCCACACCACAAAACTATTTCTATTTTGTTGCGTTTCCAGGCGCTGTAACTCCATGGACATACTTGACGTATATCATGAAAGTATTTGCTCCAAAGGTCCTTATCGCTTACCGCCGCGTTTGCCGCCGCGTTTGCCACCTTTTTTCTTTTTTTTCTTAACCATTTCAATTGGTCTCCATTATACTTTGTTTTCTATTAATATCAATTCAAAGCCTGCCGCCATGCTGGTTGTAGCACCCGCTTTTGCTCTGATCTCAATATCAGTTTTTTCTGGTATTGCTTGTGGCACCACCCATCTACGTTGAAAAGGCACAGCAAAACTACCAATGATTCCCTTTGTAAGGAAAACACCTCCCTGTTGTCTTGTCATAAGTTTTGCCACAATTTCTTTTTGTTTTTCAATTGAAATATTGCCTGCTATCAAATAGCCTGTGTAATTGTTAGGCACCGTATACACAGCCATCATGGTTTGATTGTATGGAAATGTAATTTGTGCATAGTTTGTAACACCATTTTTTATTGTAACGTTTGCTGTGGGTTCACTGCCATTTGAAACATAAGCACGAAACACCCTTAGGAATTCACCTGTTGTTGTTGCTGTGCCCAGGCCTGCAAGTGTAACCGTTTCACTTAATTCATCGTAGTTTGTGTCCAACCCAACCACCGTAATTTCAACCCCATTATCAGTTGCACCAGCCGCACTTGTAACCGTCATTGCAACCGCTGAACTTGGATGAACATAGGTGCCACCAAGATCCCATATGGTTTCAAATGTGGTACCAACGTCAGGATTGTAACCAAACTTATCAATGCTTGAAGCATCTTTAAAATTGTTGATTCCAACAGCAAAGCCAGGATCTAATACTGCTTTAGAAAGATTTAAATTAATCGCCATTGTTGTATTCTCCTTCATGCACCCAACCTTGTTGTGCAAGTGCTAGATGTTCAGCCATGGTGTTTGCCATACGCTGTTCACCGTTAGGTCCATACATCATATGTGGTTGAAATTGTTCTTGCTGTTGTTTTACTTCTGCTAATTCATCATCTTCCAATTCCATCCATTCAAGTATTTGCTTATCAATTTGTTTTAGCACCATTGGATCAGTTGCTGTTTCTTTTGCTGTTCTTAATTGTGCTATTTCACTTTGCTTGTCTCTAATGTTAAATGAATTAGGATATTCAATGTAACCGTCATATGTGGTACCTAGATATTTTGCAAACATCTTCCAAAGGTTTTCTTCCGCCATTTGCAATGAAGCCGCCTTTTGTGCCAAACGTGCATTAAGCAGGCTGAATTCAACCTCCATTGCAACGCCACTCATTGTTCTGCTTTCACTGGCACGCACCGCTCCCGTGTTTGCCATCTTGTCAATTGCATCAATTGAATGATTAATTGCTTTGTAGATGCTGTCAATTGAAGCACCACTAAATTCAAGTGCGTATGGTTTAAGTCCAGGATCCAATCCTTCTTCAATTTGAATAACACTACCAGGCCCAACGCCTAGGTTGGTATTTGGTGTTGCAACAATTGAAGGGTGTGTGTCAAGTTTAATTGCTTCCACCGCTTCTGATGTGCAGTTATAAATCATTTTTTGTGCTGAAGCAATATCATGTATATCACTTACACCAATTCCTCTTACCGTGCTTCTTTGGTTGTAGGCACATATTGCTGGAATGTATCCCAAACCGTTTGCTTCTTCAATTCTTTCTATAATTTGTGTTTCTTCTGTGTCAATCGTTGTTGTTATGATTGTGTCTGGAGTCCATTCTTTAACAACCTGCACACTACCATTGAAGTCTTCTATGTATTTGAAATAATCTAATTTGTATTTGCCAATTGGTGATCTTGTCCAACTCCAGTCAGTAACCGCCAATGGTGATAACCAATTAAGATAGGGTCTAACACCCTCTCTAAGTTCATCCGCCTGTGTCGCTAATTGTAAATTAGGCTTGGTTAATATTAACCAAACATGACCAAACACTGAACTCCAAGTAGAAACTTCTCGCATGATTTCATTTAGACTATGTCCATCCTGATCAGCGTCCTTGAGGAATTGCTGTGTGATAGGGTTGTTTTCTAGGCCTTTTAAATCTCTATAAGGCTGGTCCCTAAATAAGAAGGAGTTATAAACTGAAATTACACTAGCACAATGGTTTTCCAAAGGCGTTGTTTGCAACCTGTTGTTATACTCGCTGTTAGTCTCTAATTGGTATTTGGTTAAATGTCCTGCCAGGGTGTAGTCTTCTCCACCCAAATAACTTTGGTATAGGAAGTCCCATCTATCTCTGTATGTTGCATAGATATCATTGTGTCCCAGCAGTTGTGAAATTTGATTTTGAATTATTTGTGATGCGTCCATTTTTTATCCTTTATCTTACTCCCCAACGTTGAGGCTGAACAGGTTCCACGTATCGCTTGAGTGGAAACATATATGCAACACAATAAGATAATGCATCAAATTGGTGCGAAAAGTCCTGCTTACCCCCCTTATCAGGAACTTGAGTTCCCTCACGGAAGTTGTATTTTTCTAAACTTTCTATAGTGTATTTACACGTTTTACTTATAAAAAGGCGTCTTTCACCGTCAGCAGAACAGAAACGAGCGTTGGTGGCATTTATTCTATCCCTTACCGCATCATGTCTTCTGGGTGATTTAACCACAAAACCTGCGTTTTGTAGTATTGTGTGATCCGTTGCTCCATTGGCGGCGGTCTTCCTTGCACTACCGCTTGGATCAGGAAATGCAAATATCTTGCTTTGTGGATATCTACGCTTTACTTCATCCGCCAATTCCTGTGTGTTTGAATTGTGCATTTGTATTTCATCAATGCAGTAGAGGTCCTGTTTATCCTGTACGAATATGCAACCTGCTATGGGTGATACGTTGAAGTCACATCCTAGCAGTATTGTGCGTGTGTCCAATCCTTCTGGCAGTTCTTTAACATTGTGCTGTCTATCAAATGCCCATGCAATCCTGGATTCAGTTGTTTCAAACGAGGCTTCAAACTCCTGTTTAAATTGTTTGAGGCTCATTTCTGCTTTTGCTTGTTCTATTTCTTCAGGATCAACAAATCCTGCTTCCAGGGTGGTAAACTGCCAACTCTTCCATTCATTGGGCAGTTTCTCCTGCATATTGTAGATATCAAAAAACCAGTTGCTCTTGCCCTTGGGTGTTGAAATAAACAATGCTCCACCTCTTTGATCTGCAAGTGCTGGTCTTATAATTGTTTGAAATAGTTCTGGATCAACATCAGCACATTCATCTATAACACAATAGGAAAGGCTGACTCCACGTAGTGCGTCAATGTTCTCACTGCCCTTAAGACTAATGATAGAGTTGTTCTTTAGTGTTATGCTTAATTCACTTTCATTAATCTTTTTTACCCAACGCAGATCCAATAGTATTTCTTTTAGCAATTTCCAGGCAATCATCTTTGCCTGCCTGTAGGATGCGGTTATGTAAAATATATTTTGATTGGGTTTTCGTGCGTGGTAGCATATCTCTCTTATAGAAAGATAGGTCTTGCCGCTTCGTCTTCCACTGGCTACTATTTTATAGCGGTGTGGATCATTTGCTACTTTGGATTGCCATTCTGCCAATTGCATGACAATATTTATGCTGTCGTTCAGAGCGGCTTATTTAGTTGATTGTACATCAACCATAGTTCATTGACCTGTCTATTAATCTTATTCGCCTCTTTGCCCAGGGTGCCCTGTTGCGTTGCAATCTGCATTACCAAATCGCTAAGGTGATTGTTGCTGTTGATTAGATTGTTAATCAACTGCTTCTGTGCCGCCAGTTCAATCCTCAATTGTTGCAATTCATTTAAAGGATCAAAGTTAGGATCAAACATTTTGTTTCCTTCCCACCAGTCTGTCATGCTAGTATTTAACAGGATGATTGGAATAGTAATCATATATGATTATTCTTCCTGGGGTTTTACCCTTGCCACAGAATGAAGGTCTCACGTGATCCGCCGCCTTGTATTTCATTTGGCATGGATCCGCTTCATTGTAAGCATTGGCCAACCATTGAGGGGGTGTTGCACACCCTGCCATGCTAAAAAGGAACGTTATCAGTATTGTTATTTTTATAGCGTTCATCTGTCCACCTCTTTCTCCATATCCAGTTGCTTAATTTGCCAGAATACTTTTCTGCTAGATGCCACAAATAACCTGTGACCCCTTGATGCTTCCAACCTCTATATCTTTTATAGCGTGTTGTCATTATGCTGGTTCCTTTAAGTCTATTCTTAGTGTTTCTTTATTAGTCATAAACTCAACGCAGTCATCAAACCTATAAAGTCTAACTTTATTGGGTTCTAACCACATCCAATGTCCTATAGGTGGTAAACTATCCATCTTAATGATTGCTCTTAAGAATGTATGAGCATCTTTTATAAACTTTTTATCAATAGTCATTATGCTGACTCCTTTGCATTGTTTTGTATAGCACCCCAATTGTAACGATGTGATAAAACTCCTGTATCACTCTTTACAAATGCCTTAAATTGATTTCTAACTTTGTTTGGATCACCTTGCAAGGTGTGGGACGCCACTTCTTTGCTCATAACATCAACTTCTGCTAGTGCTATTTTACGACCCTGTTTATTCACCCTGTTTGCTATCAAGTCAAGTGTGTATTCAGGTGATTGTGCGTATTCACCTAATTTTTTGCCAACTCTAATTGATACCGCCTCTTTAAGTTTTTCATGCTTTTCTGTGGGTAAATTTTTGAATATGTTTGCCATTTGTTTTCTCCTTTACATATATTATAATACTTGGTAATAGTGGTTTTGTCAATAACTATATTTGCCAAAAGCAATTAACAATCGTTTTGGTTATTTTCTAGGGGATGTTTGCTGTGCGAATATCCCCGCCACAATCCAAAAAAAATGGGCAGTTTAACACCATACCCAGGGTGTCAGTGACAGGTTGGAAAACAACAATCTTAGGGGATTGCCCCGTCACCAAATTCCGTTTCTCCATTAGTAAAGGAGTTTAGATTCTACATGACTGAAGAACGGAAATTCCTAATTCTATCCAAATTCAAAAAGGCGTTCCTTGGGTTGTGGATCCAATTTGCCCTTGCTTGAATCTTCATTGGGTAGGTCAATACCCAATGCCTTGCACAATGCTTCCCTAATCTGCATCATGCATCTAAATGTTCTTGTTTTAATGGTTTTATAATGCTTGGCGGTGTTTGCGTGTGTTACGCTGTCAGGCAGTCTCGCCGTTTCCTTGGGATCCTGATACAGCACATTGTCAGTGTGCGCCTCACATTTTCTAATATGGGTGAGCAGAAAATCAAATTCCTTTTCAGCCCAATATGGCACCGTAATGTAACCGTTTGCTATTCCACCTTGTATGCCCTGCAGGATCATGGTCCAAATTGTATTATCATACAGGTGCCAATTTTTAATCACCTGACTGCTCTTTTTTATTTGGCCATGCCTGTTGATGTGATCATTCATTTGTTCAAGTACCACATCCAATACTTCTGCCTGTGTAATATCTATATTCATACTAAACTCCTTTTTACCATTATAGTATACTATTATTCCTCAGCGTTGTCAACTGGTTTTTCTTCCATTTTGTCCGCTGGAAACAGGGTGACTGGACCGCTTTCCTTGACCGTGTCACGTGCCTTTATTTTGTTTATGATTTCTTCTACCTTTGCTTCATCAACTGGTGTAAAGCCATCCTTGGGATTGCCCCTGTATTGCTTAACGCCATCAGTCCATAAATCTTTAACCAATCTTTTCATCTTGTGTTTCTCCTTGTTGTTGTGTTTCCTGCACGGTTTCAACCCATGGTAGTGGTTGATTATCGTCAGTGTTTAATGGTGAATCCGTCATGCCCAATAGGTTCTTGCTTAACCATATCTGCATGGTCACATTCATGTTGGATAGTGCATTCTTGATCATTGCTCTGCGTAGTGATACCTTAAGTTCTTCGCGGCCTTTTGTTAAATCATCCGCAAAATTATAACGCAGGGTATCTTCTTTGACACCAAAAAAGGATGCTATATCCCTATCTGTGCAACCCAATGCGGCCAATTCAAATACCTGTGTGGGGGGAACTATTTTTTTATCACGACCCACAACTATGCCTTCAATTGTGCCCTGCTCCAGTTGCTTGGGTTTTGGTCCTGTTTTGCTTTTACCAATGTTTTCATCTACGGTCATTGTTACCTCGCCTCCTTTGGAGTTATGTCCTAATATTTAGCACTTTTTGGTTTTACCTAGGGTTTTTTGACGTCATATACTTCAATACCTAGGTCTCCCAGTGTGCATAACAACACATGACCTGGATTAACCATGGCTATTTCTCCTGATTCTGGTTCCCAAAAGTCTTCACAATCATTCAGTAGATACCACTCCAATTGCGGCATATCCTCAGGGTTTGCTGAGCACCAGTGCGTGGCCTGTTTCATGGTTTTAACTTTCTTATCTTGTTTATGTAGGGTCGTGTGTCCTTGTGCAGGGCCTGTTCCTTGGTCCATCCGCGACGCAGTCTGCTGTATATGGTGTGCCTCTTGATTCCCAATTCGCGAACCCTGCTCCAAAACTGACCACGCTCTGTGGTTGTCCAACGTTGATTGGTATTTCTGTTGTGTGTCCAATTCCATATGGTATTTTCTGGTGTGTAGTCCTTGCTGGCATCCAATCTATACAACTCCTTGGTTTCTGTTTCCATTGGACCCATATCATCCAGAAAGTTAATGAATCCCTGACTGCCCTCTAGTTCATAGTTCCATGATTCGCACACTTCAATATCTTCATAGGCGGCTTGTGGCACTGAGCATCTTTTGTTCATGCGATACCATATCCTCCAGGTTCGTGGATAGTCTTTTCTTAAACTTGTGTATAACGTGTTTGTATACTGCATTCCTATTCTCCTAGTTACACTCCTTGTTAGAGTTTGTGTTTGTGTTCCAGTCTGTTAGGGGATTACCTAAAGGTAATCCGTAAATGAACAAATACCACATCGCTTTGCTCAGTGGTATTTTTTCGTTTACTTGAGAGATCTCAAAAGAAAGAGATCAAAGATATTTGCACACCAATTAAAACAACGCCTGCGATAGCAGGTGGTGTTTTGGTTGTGTGAGGATGAACTTGTTCATCCATATCTGTTTTACTCATTACCACACATTGTCATTTCCAATTCATAAGACCAGAACGTGTTTTTTTTGCTTGAGGTGGTAGTTTATAGAGTGTTGCTCTTTTTATGCCCTTGGCTACCTCTTGCCTCCCTGTGTGTGATTATCTCTCCGCTGTCTTTTTATGCTGTTTTGCCAGCAACCTTTTGGTCAAAGGACGCAGTACACCTTAGCAAGTGGGTCTTGCATAGTTAGAGTAGAGCACTTTCACAATGGTATTGAAATCAAGTAATCGTTATTTCGCGTTATTGTGTTTCAATACGGGCGGGTCGTTCTTTAACCCCTTTGATTGCCTAGAATTTGCCTTTAATATGCCTATGTTTATATTTAGTAAACACGGGCAATACCAGTGCTAAAAGTGGCTGTGGATTTGTGCGATATATGATGTTTTGGGCAAAAAGAAACCCCCTTTGCGGGGGTTTCAGATGCAGTAGAAATATTACCTATGATATGATATTTGATATAAAGGAACACATAGAACATGGTCCTACTACATCACAGATGCAATCCATTAAGGAGTTTATCCAATGGCATATTAAAGATAGACTATGTGAAGTGACAGCCTCACAAGAATTGCCTCTGCAATATTATTTAGTCTTAGCGAAGTTATTAAGGTAATAATTGAATAAATCGCGGTATTCTAGTTTAAATTTTGATGTTCTTGGATCTTGCCACAAACCACACACTGAGCATTTGATGTTCCAATGTGGAATGGGTGCATTTACCTTGCGATATATTATGGTTCTGTTTTTCTCGTATTCCAAACCACAATCATTGCAGTTTCCAAAGTCACACTTTAGTTTTTTAACCACCTTGTCTGCTTGAAGATTTTTTATTTCGTTCTTGGGGTGTCGCCATTCAGCAACCTGCTCATTGATCAATTGTTTTATGGTTTTGTTTTCCTCGCTCATATGTTTATTTAAATGAACGAAAGAACGGGGGTAGTCTATTTGGTTGCCAAAAAGGCGATAACTGCCAATAATTGAACAAATACAACACCAACCGCCCAACCAAAGTATTTTTTAATTTCTTCCAATTCAATCTGCATATGAGCAAGATGATTGTTTTGTATGATGTCCAGTCTCTGTTCTAATAATGCCATACGCTTGTCTAATTTTGCGTATGCTTCTAATTCAATTAAATTATCTTTTTCTAATTGACTCATTATGCTACCCTGTCTACTACCTTAACACGAAAGTTTCTTCTATCAATCAAACCATTGTCAGTTGTAACCTTGCAAGTAACAATGTAGGTTCTATCTACCTGTCCACCTGATAGTTCAACGTAGGTTTTATCACCTGAAACTCCTTGAGACTCAATTGTTGGCGGTGTTGGATCGTTGCGTCTTGCGGCAACCGTATATGTTGCTGTGCTTATACCATCACCAGTTTCAAGCCATTGTGACCAATTGAATGTATAGGTCATTTGTGCTTGAGGATCTTTTGTAATTTCCAGCCCAGTGGATGTTTTTTCAAATCCTGCTCTGTTTATAGCCATGTTATTCTCCTAATATTGTGTATTCTCTAGTTTCTGCATCAATTGAGTATTCTCTAGTTTCTGCAACCACTGAGTATTCACGTGTTTCTGCTGGAATGATATATTCATATATATCAATGACAATTAGTCTACCTGTTGCAACAACACTCGCTATAATATTTAGCGTAATTGTTACATTTACCGTTTTTCCAGCCTCTGTTTGTTGTGTAAATGCACTTGCAAGACTGCATGATGTTGTTCTAGTACGATTAACATCAACCGTCATTGTAAATGCTGTTGATAGTGCTACTTCATCAGTTCTAATAGCATTTGCTGTTATTATTGGTGTAAATGCACCTGTTAGTGCGGCACTACCTTGTATTGTTGCAATAGCATCTGCTGTAAGTGAAGCCACACTATCAAGATCTGCTTCACCTGTTATGTTTGAAGTTCCTGAAGCAACCACGCTAAATGCAGTTGTTAAAGCACTTGCTAATTGTTTGATAACACCAACGTCTGCTGTTAGTGATGCCAATGAACTTAATGCAACAACGGTTCCTGTTTTAACATTTGCATCCGCTGTTAATGTTGCGACACAATCAATGCTAACCAAATAGTCACCTATTTTAGCCGCGGCAACCAATGTTGAAGCAATAGCATCAAAGTCCGCTTCAGTATCTCTTATTCTAGCATTGTCAATCGTAATGCTAGCCACACTTGTTAATGTTGCATCAGCACTAACGCTTATGATAGGATCAGCGGATAATGTAAATGCACTTGCAAGTGAACTTGCCAATTGAACTATTTCATCCGCATCTGCTGTTAGTGTAAATGCACCTGCCAATGAAGCAGTTGTTCTAATAATTGTTCCTGCAGGATCTGCTGTTAGTGTAAATGCACCTGCAAGTGAACTATCAGTTGCTCTTATTCTATCATTGTCAGCGGTTAGTGTTGCTTCGCTTGATATGTTTGCTATAATGCTTAATTCAATGTTTGCTGTTGCTGTAAAACTTGCAACACCATCCAAAGCAATTACAACATCTCTAATACGTTCTTCTGTTGAACTAATGCTAAATGCACTTGATAATACAGCATCACCACCTGCTGTTTTAACTGCTGTTGCTGTTAGTGTTGCGGCACTTGAAATGTCTACTAGGTAATCACCAATTTTAGCCACAGCAACCAATGTTGTAGCAATAGCATCAAACTCTGCTTCAAATACAGCAATTCTAGAAACATCCGCTGTAATTGTAGCAGTAGAACTTAAGGTGCTATCAAATTGCTCAATTGTACCAATAATAACACTTAATGATGCCTCACTGGTCAACGCCGCATTGAATTGAACTATTTCACCCGCATCAGCGGTTAATGTAAATGCACTTGATAATGTTGAATCAACCTGTTTAATTCTTGTAACATCTGCTGTAAGTGTAGCGGCACTGGATAGGTTTGCTGTTGCACCAAACGTTCCGCCTAGACTTGCTGTAAGTGTTGCCGCACTTGATAATGACGCTTCTGCCTGGAATAGGTATAATATAATATCATCCCAGTTATTATCAAAATAACCCAATGCCTGCTGTGTATCAAAATCACCAATTGGAGCACTTGAATATCCAGTGATATCACCATTACCAATTCTAAATGCAACACTATCAAAATAATGTTTAAGTCCAAAGAGTGGACTGCTTCCTGATGGTGCACTGAATAATTGTAATTTTAAATTGGTCCAATCAATTGATGTTTTTATTAAAGCATTGTTGTTTGTTGTGCTGGCCTTAACGCTGTTATCAACTAAAAATTGTACGGTTCCACTTGATCTTTTAAATGCAATATGATGCCAAGTATCATCGCTCAATGCTGTTGCTGAAGATAGTGTATAAACAGGAAGGCCTGTTTCATTGGTTCTAAATTTTACAAATGGTTTATCATCAGCACCATTAACACCAATATCAAATATAATGCTGGTATCGTCATCTATTTCTTCGCTGAATTCACTTAGGGTTAGGAAATGTCTATCAGCATAAGTTGCAATTCTTGGTCCAGCATAGGTTACGTCGTCCGCTCTAAACCAAAATTCAAAAACAAAATCATCACCACTATCAATAAAACTTTGTTGATCCGTACCATCAATTTTGTTAATTAAAGATACCACATAACCTGATCCAACCCACGCAGTTGGACTTTGGAAACGCCAACTTGCTGTTCCATGTTGTTTTACTGAAGTATCAAATTCATAAAAGGTGCTAGTAGTAAAGTCTTCAAAGTCTACAACAACATCCGTGCTTGTTGGATTGTTCCAACGTGCAAACTGCCAATTGTGTGGTCTGCCTTTTGGAATAACATAATCTAGATATCTTGGAGTTGCTGTTAGGCTTGCTGTGCAAAATAAATCAATATCACCTGAACGTGTAACATTTGCTGTTATTGTTGGTGAAAATGCACCTGTTAGTGTTGCTGTTGTTGTTGCTGTTTTTGATGCTGTGGAAGTTTGCGTGAATGCGGAAGAGAGGGATGAATCGTAATCTCTTAGCCTTGCACTTTGCAAACTTAAATTTACAATGGTATCTAGTGTAATTTCATAACCAGTAAACTTGCTTGCCGTTGCTGTAAAGTCTGCTGTTACGCTTAATGCAATATCAAAACTTGCTGTAATATTAACCGTAATAACTGGACTGAACGCTCCGCTTAATGTAGAATTAAATTGTTTAATTCTTG
>Ga0075476_10000710_pt1 | contig 14976 bp, 14 predicted proteins | sample DEB08_DNA_5_FD_76339 | JGI IMG/M metagenome (GOLD analysis project Ga0075476, IMG submission 76339) | Aqueous microbial communities from the Delaware River and Bay under freshwater to marine salinity gradient to study organic matter... | ecosystem: Environmental > Aquatic > Marine > Coastal ...
GATGGATTCATGGTGATCTACAATTTGAATTTACTAAATTAAATCAAACATACGTTGAGCTAAAAAATATAGAAAACTCACATGACAATATTTTTTATAAAGGAATAAGAACTGGAAGGAGTAATTCGGAAAAATTAATTTCATTTATGATGGGGTTGATTGCGTCAATAGTTCTAAATGAAAAATTTGTCGAAATAAATGCTCAACCTACTATTTTTTCATATAATCTTCTAACAAAAATTGATAATCCTCCTAATGATTTTTCATTTGATACATATATTTACTGGATAGCTTTAAAAAATAAGTACAAATTTATTAGAAAAAATTTTAACTTCCCGCCAAGACAGTATGGGAAATCAAAATGGAATTTTGGAATAATGTCTAGATTAGTTTTTGCATTAAATCTATTTAAATATTTTTTAAAACTTAGAAATAAGTCTTATTAACTAATTGTTTAGTGTTACGATTTTAAAATAACCTGATGTGTCAATATTAAAATTTTCTAGATTTGCAGAACAATTAATATTTATCCAGCATTGGTCCCCTGAAGCTGGAGCAAGTCTGCCAAACAACTTCCTCATTGATTCTTCAGGAACTGAAACAGTAGGATTTCTAAATACATCTATAGACTTGTACGATTGTAATTTTGGAAAAGCCAATAAGCTAAATATTAAAAGTGTAGTTAAAATTAATTTTGGAATTGGAATTTTAATTTGACGATCAATTCCTATACAGAATACAAAAAACATCATTATTCCAGATATGTACCTTACATCAGGACCAAATCTTAAATAAAATAAAATACTGACAATAATAATTGGAACAATTACTTTGTTTTTATTTAGTTCATTTAATTTAGAAAACAAAATTTTTGCCACTAATAATAAGGCCAAAACAGAAATGAAAAAGTTCATAAAAACTGTGGAATTAATAGGTATAGAAATATAATCTTTTCCCCAAATGTATAGTGAATCTCCAAAATAATAAGAATTACTAAAGTTAACAGTTATATTTTCAATATTTTTTATATATTCTTTATTTACCCATTTTAGAGATGATAAGCAGGACGGCTCATAAGGAAAGATTAAACATCCCGTATGAATTAAAGATTTTAATAACCACATAAAAAATAAAATGATATATATTTTTAAAATATTTAATAATGAAAACAGAGAAATGCCATAGCTTTTGGCATAACTGTAAACATAGAAAAAATAAATAAATGCGATTGAAAAACCACTGATTTTTAGCTGAAAAATGAAAAGGGATAAAATAGAATATATAACTAACTCTTGAATTTTAAATGATTTTTTTAAAACACTTATTGTAAGTAAAGAGCCTGTAACCAGAAATAAAACAGATATAGCTAGGTCTTGCTTACCAATACTTTGTAAATTGACAAAACCATTTCGACCACCTGAAAATCCAAAATTATCAAAAATAGAATAAATAAGTAACAGGAACGATCCAGCAAACAGGTGTTTGTTTTTATTATAAATTAGATTATAAAACAGGAATGAATAGAAAAAACCTACAAAAATTAAACTCAAGAAATGTACCAACATGAATGAACGATCCAGCCATAAGAATGCAGATAAATACTCATATATTGAACTAACACCATAGGGTCCATAAATATTTGAAAAACCAGCCACTATGTTACTTTCAAGAAGCCACAGTTGATTATTTAGATGATATAAACCAGCGTCATAATGAAAATTAATATCATAACTTGTTGCTAATAAAATTGTATAAATAGGAAGAGATATAACAATGCTTTTTAGTCTTTGATAATATATTGGATGTTTAAAGTTTATAAATATGAAAACAAAAATTAAGTAAGATAGTTTGTTTTTTAGAGGCAGAAAGTAGTTAAATATATATAAAAAGTTACCAAGAAAAAACATACCTAAAACTGGATAAAAAATTTGAGTATCTATACCTTGTAACTTCGATTCTTCATGAAAGTTTAATTTGAATATTTTAGAATTAATTATTACAAAAGCTCTTCCAAGTAAAAATAATATAACGAAAAATATATAGAATTTAATTAATAAGAAAAATATGTTATCCATAAAAACATAATTATAATCTTAAAAATTTTTGGTTTGATAAAATATTTATTTTAAAATTTTGTAAATTGTTTACATTTTTAATACTAAGAAAATTGCTTAATAGATTCAAGAAGTTCAATTACAATTCTTTTCTGTTTTCTTGAATTTATGTGGGCGCCAATTGGAATATATAAGCCATCATTACCTAACTTAACTGTGGAGTTTAGGTTGTTTTCCAATTTTTTAAATTCCTCTGGCAGTGCAGGTTGCAAATGTAAAGGCCAAAAAAAGGGCCTTGTTTCTATACCTTTTTTTTCTAGGTCTTCCATTACTAAATCTCTTATATTTTCTGCTTTAAGTAAAACACCGAAGACCCAATAGTGATTTTCAACATCATTCCAGTTGCTTAGTTGTGTTTCTAAATATTGACCTTCATTTTTTAAAAGCTCTTGATAATATTTACCTTGTCTAATTTTTAGGTTAATTGTATTTTTTAATTTTTTAATTTGTGAAATTCCAAGTGCTGCTTGCAATCCTCCTAATCGATAATTCCAATACAAATCATCATGAACAAATCTTTTAGAATTATTAAATCCAAGATTTCTCATTAATTTAACTTTGTCAGCAAAATTAACGTTATTAGTTAATATTGCCCCCCCTTCACCTGTAGTAACATGTTTATTTGCATAAAAACTCATGGTTGATAAATCTCCAAATGAACCACATGGCCTCCCTTCAACAAATTGGCCGTGAGCTTCTGCCGAATCTTCAATTAAATATATATTTTTATTTTTACAAAATTCTTCTATCTTGGTAGCTTCTCCTGCTAAACCATATAAATGAACCAAAAGCACAGCCTTTGTTTTATCCGAAAATTTACTAGCTACACTTTCTAGTGTCATGTTCCAAGATTTTTTATCAACATCACAAAAAATAGGTGTAGCGCCAGTTCTAAGTATTGCAGATAAACATGAAATAATAGTAAAGGAAGGTACGATAACTTCATCGCCTTTTTTTAAATCCAGACTTTCAAAAGCCAGATCTAGAGCAGTGCTACCATTTGAAACAGCAATTGCATATTTTCTTTCAAAATTGTCAGCTAAATCAGATTCAAAATCTGCAACAGTTGGACTCGTACCCGATATATTGTTACTTAATAAGGACTTTAGGACTGAAAACTTATCTGACAGTGTTAATTTTGGCTCAAAAACTCGGATCAATTAAAACCTAACTTTGTCGATGCTTTCATTATATGGCCCCTGTTTTACTTCAATAAACTTAGTATTTTTTTTGACATTTAATCCATGACCACCACTAATCAAAATAAGCATACTTCCCCCATTAATTATCCCAGACTGGCAAAACTCTAAATCTTCATCAAAAATTTCGTATTCGATTTCACCATCTAATATAATTAAAACTTCACTGGTTGTTTTGACGTTTCTTTGTTGCGGTGGGTGAATGTGTTTTAAAATATTATCATTTTTTTCTAAATTAAATGTGGCGACTTGTAATTCTGCTTCATTATCAGTCACAAAATATTTGTTTTCTTTGTTAGAAATATAATCAACTACCATTGCAAGTAATTTGCCGTTTTTATCTTTAATTTCCATTTTTTCTTACTTTAATTGCTGTAACAATATATGGATATCCTCTTTTTAAAAGTTGTAAAAAAGAATTTGCAGTTTTCGATTTTCCATACTTTCTTGTTTCACAAACATAACCATGTTCAATAATATTGATATTTGAGTTTAGTAATCTAGCCACAACTTCGATAAAGTATTCCCCATAAGAATGCTTTTTAAAAGAATTAATCGAAAAGTAGCTTTTATTTCCAACAATAAATCCACTTGTGATGTCTAATACTTTAGATCTAAATATGAATCGTAATAGCTTGTTAAATAAATTAGAAAATATCATTCCTAGTACTGTGTCGTTCGATTTGTACACATTTAAGACAGCTTTAATTATTGATTTTTCCTCTAATTCCAGTATTCCTTTATATGCACCGCCATCAACAAATCTTGATCCAATAATTACGCTGTCTTGATTGTCTATTAAGATTTCGACCATATCTTTAACGCTTTTTGCTGGCATTGAACCATCTGCATCCATCCATAAAACATAATCATATTTTGATTTTTCTATACCATCCCAAATAGACATAGGTAATGATGGTGTAGATTCTCTTTTGTAATAACAAACGTTATTATTTTTTGAGTTTATAAATTCAACAAATTCTTTTGTTCCATCGTTTGACTGATCGTCAGATATAATTATCTCAAATTCTAAATTATTTATATCGCTTAAATTATTTAATAAATCGGGGATTAGTGTTTCCAGATTATCTTTTTCATTTAAAGTCGGTAAAATAATAGATAAGTTAATCACTTCTATACAATAATACTCCTAGTTAAAACTAAAATTACTTTTTTAATTCAATTAGGAATATAAAGCCAAACTTGTTATTTACAATTTTTTCAAATAAATTATTTATTCTTACAGCTAGTTCAAGATTAATTATTGAAAAAAGCCAGCCAAACGTTATTACTTTTTTTATTTTTACTTCTTTAAACTCATTATCAAGGCCTAAAGATTTTATATTTTTAGAACGATATTTTGTCTTCAATGCACTTTCATAATTTACATTTGAAAACATATAAACGATTTTCTGCAAAAGTGAAAAGACACCGCCATAGTTTGGAGTGGTAAGTACTATTTTTCCGTTTGGTTTGACTAAGGTTTTTAGCTTTAAGATTAAACTTCTACCTTCTTCTAAATCTAAAAACTCTAGCAAGCCTGCAACAGTTATTATTTCAAAATAATTTTGATAATCCTCAAAATTAAATTCATCTATAGTTTTAAAATTTCCAAAATTACTATATTTTGATGTTGCATATTTTATTTGTAAATCTGATATATCTACACCAATTGAATTTCTCATTACAAATTTGCCTATAAAAGTTCCTGGCCCACAAGCATAATCTAGGTGATATGTATCTTCATAAGTAAAAGCTTGGAGTTTTTTACAAGTAATGTTGTGCCAACTAGCCTGTAAGCCCCTTTTCTTTATTAATCCTCTTTCTAGTATTTTGTCATAATACCCAACTTCGAATTCAGAGACCCAAAATTCACTCATTTTTATCACCAATTTTTAATTCATACATATTCTTATACTTTTTAAAAAGATCATCAATAAATACTATTTTCTCATCATTGTTTAATTCATGCAGTATTTCTACATCATGATTGTATTTGAATAAATCTTTTCTATTTTTTATGTTTTTATAACCTTTTTCGTAAGCGATACTTACATTTTTAGGAGTTAATCTTGGAAATTTAACTAGATTTACAAATATTGCATTGTTTAATTTGAATTCTGCTAATGAGTAGTCAAATTTAGAGAACTCTTCAACTGCTGCTGTAAGTGAGCAGCCAAAAAAGTGATCTCCTTGCCAAAAGTGTTTTTGATCATACTTTACATTAAAGTAAATTGGAGGTGGAATTTTTTCATTTATTTCAATAGAAACTACGTCTGGTCTGTATCCCAGTTGAAACAGGCTCATAGATACTTCAAGGTCATATGAATCAATATCAATATTTAAAAATGAAAAATATTTAGGTACTTCGTAATCTAGGAGAATATCACCAATGCTCTCTGGTGTTACTTTTTTATTTGCTAGTGATATGTTTTTGTATTTCCTATATACATATTGTAACTTGGAGAATTTATTATCGTCGTACTCTATTGAAAGACCATGCCAATTTGGCATCTTTGCAAATTCTAAAGTTGAAGAAGAACTTACTCCATCGCTAGCACCAATATCTACGAAATAATTAAAATCTAATTTATCATTTTCCAAATATTGCTTTACAGCTTCAGTTTCACCATGGCCGGAAAAGTCTATGGTTTTTTTTGAAATCCTATCCAGCTTCCAGTATGAAATTCTTTCTGGCTCAATTTTTTTTAGAAATTTTTGTATAAATCTTGGGGTATATTTTTTGTACCAATAAACTATTTGACTGTTCATTTAAACCTGTAAGTAAGAATACCTGTATTAAGGCTTTTTATTATTAATTTATAAAAGTTTTTAATATATAATATTTGTATTAGTTATCAAAATAAAGAGTGTCTGGTTGAAATCTACGGTGGGTTTGGTAACCAGCTATTCCAACTTGCTTTCTGTGTCGACTTAAAAGCAAAAGGTTTAAAGGTTTTGGTTAATACAAGAGATTTTAAACGAGTAGAGAAAGAAAATGCCGAGCACTTAACCGCTAGAAAGCTTGTTTTGCCGGTAGATTATTTTGGTTTAGATGAAATTGATAGTTTATCTTATCTAAACTATAGAATCAGAAGAGTTCTAAGAAAGTCTAATACCATAGGTAATCTTGTTTCAAATAATAAGATATTTCAGCTTTGTAATGACAAAAATTTCAATATAAATTATCTGAAAAAAAAGAATTATTTAATAGGTCACTGGCAAAATTTAGAAATAATAAAAAATAATAAAAAGAAGATTAAAGAATCTATTAGTAATAATGCCCTTTTAAAAAAAGCAGTAAATACTGAAGATTACAAAGACACTACTTTAATTCATGTGCGCAGAGGTGACTACTTAAAATTTAATGAAGAACTTCCTATATCATATTATGAAAAGTCAATTGAACTGATTAAATACAAGTCAAAAAATACCCAATTTATGGTTTACACAGATGACACTGCCTGGTGTAAGAAGCAAAATATTTTTAAAACAGTTGCTGACATTTCCTCATCAACTGACAGCCCTGAAGACACCGTGCTTACATTCAGCTCCATGTTGCAAAGTAAAAACTTTATTATTGCGAACAGTACTTTCTCTCTGTTAGCTGCAGCTTTAGGAAGAAAGAAAAATTCAATAATTACTTATCCAGACCCTTGGTTTAAATTTAGAAATTACAATGAAAACATAACTGACAATAAATGGGAAAGGATAAGTTATTAGTGTTATGAAAAATATTGATGACCCATTGGTTAGCATAATAATCCACTCATTTGACAGGTTCGAATATCTTTTAAATGCAATTGAAAGTATCAAAAAACAAACTTACAAAAATTATGAATTAATTTTGATTAATGATCATTCCAATGAAAAAGAATATTACGAATATAATTTTCCAAATTTTATTAAGAAAATTGATATAAATAGAAACAACGTACCTCAATGGAAAGGTTCTAGACAAGCTTTGATAAATATAGGGGTTGAGCATTCGAACGGAGAATTTATTGCACTACTTGACGATGATGATTATTGGCTTCCAAATAAATTAGAAATTCAAATTTCTAAAATGCTAGAACATAAATCCAAATTTTCTTCCACTGAAGGATATTATGGAGAAGGCGTGTATCGTCAAGACATAGAATATAAATTATACAATCAAGAACATTTTTTTAAAATTCTGAAAAAAAAATATAAAAAAACTGACTTTATTAAAAATGGAAAATTTCCAGAATTTTGGAAATATGAATTTTTAAAAGTACACAATTGTGTAATTAAATCTAGTGTTATTTTTGAAAAAGAAATATTTAATGTACTCGGAGGTTTCAGAGGTATTCCAAAGTTGGCAGATTATGATTGTTGGCTTGGATTATTGCAGCTTACTGATTTGCTTTATGTAGATGTTCCATTATTTTATTATGATGGTTCTCATGGAAGTGGTAAAAAATACATTTAATTAAAAGTGAATAATTTTTTTATTTTTTTAAAGTAGTATTTTCCTTTTTTTAGCAAGCTAAATATTTTTGATTTAATTTTGTGTTTTAAAATAAAGTAATTATTTTGTATTGCACTTTCAATAATTAGAAATTCTTCATTTCTATTTAGACGTTTTGATTTAATTTGCTTTATCCAATAATCAATATTTAATTTTGAAAAATTAATTTCATCTTTTTCTAATGAATTATAAAATTCTAATAGTTTTTTTTCAGTTACTTCTTCATAGCTGTCTACAAAAATAATTGGAAGCTCTTGGGAAGTTGAAAAAGTGTGATGTTTTTTGGTTACTGGTATATTTCCGGAATATAAGGTTTCCCATATTCGGTGTGTATCGATACCATTCCCCCATGGACATAAAACAAATTTATACTCCTTGAGAGCATCATGATATTTATCCAAAGATAAATCTGGATTTTCAACCATAGACCATTTTTTTTCCTGAAATTTTTCATAAATACCAGTTCTTTCTTTAAAATTTGTATTTTTTGAAAAATTTAAATATAAATAGTCTTTTGAATTACTCTTTAAACCTGAAAAATTAATATCTTCAACTAATATATTTTTTGGTGAATAGTTGTTTGATAGTCCTAAAGGTATCGGTATTAAATTATCATTTTTATAACCAACATTTATTGAGTACCAATCTTTTATACAGCTTGGTTTAAGATGAAATATTTTTTTTGTAATCAGAGTATCTGTCTGATTTGTAATTAACTTTAAATTTTTCAAATTTTTTACATTTTTTAAATCACTAAATAAGTTTTTTATCATATCAGAATTACAAAAAATTACATCATTTTCTTTTAACTTGAATTCAGTTAATTTATAAAAAATTAAATTTTCGGTTTTGTTTATTATTTTATAATTTTTTAAATCTAGATTTTTAAACTGTTCCAGAGTTAAAATTTCGCTATAAACAACATCAGAATTTCTTGCAAAATTATAGCTGTTTAAAATATCTTCCGGTTTAAGCATCTATTTATAACACTAATTGAAATTGCATTTTTATGGCTTAATCACATTAAATTCATTTGATCCTTGAATACTATAAATCATTGTGAGAGCCCACAATAATAATGTTGTGCCGTGGATATCAGGAAAGTTTAATCCTTTTGTTATTTGCATGCCATAATACTCAACTTGACTTTTATCTTTAAAGTATGAAAACCCTAATCCATCGTGGTAGTTTGTTTTGATAATTTTTTTTAAACTATTTAGATAATTAATTACTTCATCTTTTTTGTAATTTGACTGAGTACATGATCTGTACAAAACATAAACCAAATCTACAATATCACAACCCTCAGATTCAGGACTTATGGAGAGGCAAAAATCAATTATTTGTTCAGGTTTATGTATAGGTTTATTAATCCAGTCAAGGCCTGTGATTACTTTCATTGCTCCATTAATTTTTTCATTTTGATTAATTTTGGAGTTGGTGTGATAAAAACCAGTTTTATTATTTAAAACTTTATCTAGAAAATTGTATAATATTTTTTCATTTTCTTCTTTCTGGTTTGTACTAAGTTGAGTTGAAGTAAATACACAGAGTGCTGAATATTGTGCTCCTGCATTCCAGGGTTTGTTCCAATTAAGTGAGTTTAAATAAGTATTTATAGATGATGCTGTTTTTGGAAAGTCATTATATTTTTTATCATTTGAAAATCCTACTTGATATAAAGTAGATATAGCTTGCTTAGATTCTGCTCTAATTGAGTCAATAAAGTAGTCTTCTAGAGTCCTTGTATCAGAAATTTTCAAAAATTTTAGTATTTTTTTAATTGAATTCTTAATTGAATAATTGTTGATTGTTATACTGTAAAAATTGAATAAAGTATCATCGATATAAGAATTCTTAGGTAGCCCGTCATAATTTTGTTGAAAAGAATTGATGTAATTTTTCCATTCTGTTTGAGTTTTATCATCAAGTTTTTCCCAGAAACCAGTCATATAATAACATTTCAATGCATAGCAACTAAACCCTAAGGTTAATTCATTTCCTAGTTTGGTAACTCCCTCAGTTGTTGGAGAAAATTTAAATTTATCAGATTTATCTTTTAATAAATTTAAAAAATTTTCAACGTCGTTCTTTAAATTTAATTCCCAAACTTCTTTCATATCTAAGATTATATTTACAATAAGTTATATTATTTAAGATAAACTTAATAATTTTTTTGAATAGAATTTAGACGAGGTGAAAAAATTAAAGCATTAGTTTTTGGAAGTAAAGGCCTTGTAGGCTCAGCTGTAGTAAGAAAATTTAAGAAATCTAATTTCATTACAGAGTTAGTTGAGTCAACCAAAAAAGACACTGATTTATTCTCTTTGGAAGAGACAAAAAAAACAATTAGAAATACTAGTCCAGATTTAATTATTAATGCAGCTGCAAAAGTTGGCGGAATTCTTGCAAATAATACCTTTAGGACTGAGTTCATAATTGAAAATTTAAAAATTAATTTAAACATATTGGAATCATGTCTTGAAAATAATGATATCAAAATTATAAATCTTGGAAGTAGCTGTATCTACCCCCTTGATGCAAAAAATCCAATTAGTGAAGATAGTTTCATGACTGGAGAACTAGAGCCAACAAATTCACCTTATGCAATGGCAAAACTAACAGCAATTGAAATTGGTAGGTCAATGAATATACAATACGATCACAAAATTTTAAACCTTATGCCGACAAACCTTTATGGTCCAAATGACAATTTTTCGGAGAATGAAAGTCATGTAATTCCTGGACTTATTCATAAAATGCATTTAGCAAAAATTAATAATGATCCAGTGTTTAAAATCTGGGGTACAGGAAAGCCTTTAAGGGAATTTTTATATGTAGACGATTTAGCATCAGCAATAGAATTTTTGATTTTAAATCAAGTAGATATTGACTTACTTAACATTGGAAGCGGAAAAGAAGTGTCTATACTTGAGCTTGCTAATCTAATAAAAAAAGTTGTTGATTATAAAGGTTCTATTGAATTTGATTTAGACAAACCAGATGGAAATCCAAGGAAACTTCTAGACTCTTCAAAAATAAATGACCTAGGTTGGAGTGCTGATACAGATTTATTAGAAGGATTAAAAAATACCTATAGTTGGTATATTAAGAATATATAATTTTACCTTGACACATTCCAAGTAGGTTTGAGTAGTCCCTCTTTTATTAGAACATTTTCTCTTTCAGCAAGAAGTAAGTCACTTTCTACCATCATTTTTACCAAGTCTTTAAAGGAAGTTTCTGGTTTCCATCCAAGTTCTTTCTTAGCTTTAGTAGAATCACCTAAGAGAAAATCAACTTCGTTTGGTCTAAAATACTTTTGAGAAGATTCAACAAATTCATTCCAATCTAAGCCAACTACATTAAAGGCTTCTTGTAGAAAGTCTTTTACAGTATACGTTTCACCAGTAGCTAATACCCAATCATCAGCCTTAGAGTGTTGTAACATCATCCACATACCTCTAACATAATCACCAGCAAAACCCCAATCTCTAGAAGCGTCTAAGTTTCCTAAAATAAGTTTGTCTTGAATACCTACACTTATTCTGCCTACAGCTCTTGATATTTTTCTAGTAACAAACGTCTCTCCTCTTTGAGGAGATTCATGATTAAACAATATTCCATTTACACAAAAAAGGTCATAGGACTCTCTGTAAATTTTTGTAATGTTATGTGCAAATACTTTAGATGCTGCGTACGGAGACTTTGGATCAAATAATGATTCTTCATTTAATGATACTTTTGATGCTCCTCCATACATTTCTGACGAAGATGCTTGGTAAAATTTTATTTGCTTATCCGAAGTCCTTATTGACTCAAGAAGAGCTATTGAACCTAACGTACCAGTTTGAGTAGTAAAAACAGGGTTTTTAAATGATACTGCAACATGAGATTGTGCAGCAAGATTATAAATTTCGTCTGGCTTCACTGTTGATACAATTGTATTTAAAGAAGTGGAGTCAAGTAAATCAGAGTAATGCAAAGTGAGCTGCCCTGTGTTTCCATATTCTGAAATCAGATCTTCAATTCTTGAAGTGTTAAATGTTGAAGATCTTCTTATTGTTCCATGTACAATATACCCTTTTTCAAGTAACAATTTAGTAAGATAGTATCCATCTTGTCCGGTAATTCCAGTAATTAAAGCAGTAGACATAATAAGATATTATATTAGTAAATAAAACAAAAGCATTGATTTATTTGATATCATTTTTGTAAAATTTATAAAACATTCCTAAAAAGAAATAGTATATGAAAGGAAATTGCACACCTTCCATATTCATATCCGTCGCAGAGTTAATAAATATGGGAATCATTAGGAGTAAAACATCAAAAGTTTTGTATCTTGAGTACCAAATTCGAATAAAAATAAAATGAAAAATTGCAAATAGTATTAATTGAAAGATTCCTCCCCTTGCCAAAATATTAAATACATAACTATGGACATTTTCATTAAGACCATCTCGACCAAGCCTGCCTGGAGCAGAAGGATCGGTCATGACAGGGATTATCTCATTGTACCCATATCCAGTCAGAAATAAATTTTTCTTATTTAAATCCTCTACTACATCCTGCCATATATCAAGCCTCCAGTTAGTGGTATTATCATGTGAAACCAGTCTTCCTTCTTCAATATAAAAAGACAAAAAAGCTTTCCTAGTATCCTGTTTTTTTGCAATTTTTTTTAGGTTATCTGTAACTGAAATATCAATTAATACTTCAGAATTTTGTGAAGAGTTAAACTCTATTCCACTAATTCGGTAAGTTGAAAATAAAAATGTTGATGAGGATATTAAGATCAAAACAAATAAAAATTTTGGAGATTTAATTAAATATTTAAAGTCGAATAAAACAATCATCAAAAAAAATATTGCCGCGCCAAAAAAAGATCCTCTGCTCATTTCAAGTAGCAAAGGTAGTAGCAAAGGAACTACTGCAGCAAAATATACAAATGGAATTTTTTTGTTAACTTGAGTGCCGAAAAGTAATAAGCATGAAATTACCATGACAAGCATGATGTCTGAAGCCTTTGTAAAAGTAAACTTGTCTGAATATTCATTAAAAAATATCATGATGATGTCGGGATAATACCCAGAAGAAAATAAATAATGAACAATTGGTAAAGTTGCATATAAATATACAAATTTGGGGTTGTTGGTAAATGAAAAATTACTGGATTGGTGCAAATAATAAGATATATATACTATCGAAGCAAGCCATATATAAGAACTGGTTTTATATGTATAAGTTGAGGTCAAACTTGTTTGAAAATATAAAAGGCTTAATAAGAAAATAAAGATAATAATTTTATAAGTTTTTAAAGAACCAGAAAAATCTTCTAGAAATAGCTTATCAGTAGTTTTTTTATTTAAAAGAAAAACAAATAATGATTGTAAAAAAAATACCCCAACAATAATTTCTCCTACTCTAAACCCAAAAATATATATTCCCATGAAGCTTCTGTCAAATAAAGAAGAAAGGAAGAATGTAACATACAGAAATATCAAATAAGTTAATTTAAATTTATTTAAAATATTCATAGACTATAAAAATAATATATCATATATCCTGTTAGGTAATGAGAATACATGAGTAAAAAAAATATTTTATATGTTTTTATATCTGGAAGGTTAGAAAAAATTAACCTTCCTAATAACGAATATGCAAAAGAGTTCTTTTATGGATACCATCATTTTAAAAAGCTTCAACATGATGTTGAAATTGTTGAATTCAGTGAGAAAAAATCATTTCTGAATTGGATATATTATGTCCTTAACAAATTAAGTGATCTTCCAATTTATGGTCAATTTCTTGTTAGTAAAAGCAACTATAACAAATTAAAAAAAGCAGACGAAGTTATTTTTACCAATCAAAAAACAGCATTTTCGATGTTGCCTTTGTTAGTTTTTGTAAATTTTAGAAATAAAACAAATATAAATATTTTTATTATGGGACTTTTTGGTAAAAAAATGAACTATAAAATTAAGGAATTCTTTAGGGATAAATTTATCAAATTATTAATAAAAAAAAGTAAAAAACTAATATTTTTAGGGCAAGGAGAGTATGAACTAGCTTTAGAAAAGTACTACAAATACAAGAAAAAATTTGTATATCTTCCATTTGGAATAGACAATGATTTTTGGAGTAACAAAACTAAGGACTCCATAAAAGATGATATTTTATTTATTGGAAATGATGGAATGCGAGATTATGAATTTTTAGAAAAATTAATAGAAAGTCTACCTGAGTACACATTTAATGTTGTTTCTAATAAATTCAAACCTACAAAAAATTTAATGAATTTAAATCTTTATGCAGGTGATTGGTCAAAAAATACATACAGTGACAAGTTTTTAAAAGATTTATATCATAACAGTAGATTAACTATTCTTCCCATCAAAAATACTTACCAGCCGTCCGGCCAAAGTGTTACCCTTCAGTCAATGTCAGTTGGCACTCCAGTGCTAATAACTAAAACAAAAGGTTTTTGGGATAAAAATAACTTCATTGATGAAAAGAATATATTTTTTGTAGAGGAAAATGAACTTGAAATATGGAAAAAGTGTATCGAAAGTTCTTTAAACAACGTAAATTATCAAAAAATTATTAATGAAGGAGTAGATTTAATAAATAGTAATTATAGTTTAAATCAATTTAACAAAATTTTGTATAGTATTGTTGATGAAAATTAATTCTTTTTTCTTTTAATTTCAAATATCTTACTTCCAATATATGAACTCTTCGTTCTGCATCTTCTTTCTTTTAAATACTTCTCTTTGTTCTGAATCATCTTTTCAAATAGATCAAGATAGTCTTTAGACATAATTTGTGAATCAAATGGATATGATTCCATTTTCTTGTAAAAAAAATCGTAATTTTCAATTATTTTAACTAACTTTTCTTCAAAATCTTTTGAATTGTTGAACATTACGCCGTAACCATTACAATATTCCGGAATTCCTCCGCTGTTAATATACATTAAAGGAAGTCCACACTGGGAAGCTTCAATGTGATGATTTCCAGAGGGTTCATTAATTGATCCCGTTATATATATATGATTTTTTTTTATTTTGTTTGCAAGCTCTATTCCAGATATGGGGCTAATCACTGTTGAGTTTTCAAAATAAACATTTTGTGGAACATTGCCAATATATGTAAAGTCAATTTTACC
>Ga0075476_10000712_pt1 | contig 14970 bp, 19 predicted proteins | sample DEB08_DNA_5_FD_76339 | JGI IMG/M metagenome (GOLD analysis project Ga0075476, IMG submission 76339) | Aqueous microbial communities from the Delaware River and Bay under freshwater to marine salinity gradient to study organic matter... | ecosystem: Environmental > Aquatic > Marine > Coastal ...
GGCATTAATTCTTTGTAAAAAAATTTGTTATATCTATCCGGGCTGGTGTCGTGCCCAATGTTGTAATGCGTGTGAGCATTCCAAACCAGCCTGAACCAATGTGGTGGTTTATGACAGTTCGCAAAATAACTGTGATCCATGTAAATGAAATCGTGTTTTTGTTCCTGACACCATTTGAAAACATTTCCAGATCCTGCTAATATTCCATACATGATCAAAACTTCGTTGGGAAGTTTGTTTTCGTCCATTTTTTTGAAATCGTATATAGTTTTATTGCCCGGGGACCCAGAAACAATAGCATCTACATAAGGCTGTGTCCTGGGTTTTGTGGTGTCTATTCCGGCAACTATCATAACAAGTTTAAATCCTTCAATATACTCACTGCCTTTCCGTTTTCATATTCCTCGGGTGTGAACTGTTGATAGCACAAAGCATAAAGCAGTTTTGCCGGATCTTTGTATTCAGGATCTTCAACTTTTGAAAGATCGGTGTTACATATAGAAGAAGCAAAACTTTTTTCATGACAAAAAACAGGCACCCTCGTCATTAAAGATTCTATTGCACTTATACTACAACTCGTCACACAACAATAGGCATCTTTTAGATCTTCCGATAAAGGAACTTTTGCCTCACTTGGACCGGAGGTTCCTCTACCCCTAGGTTTGACTCTAATCTTGATAGGTCTGTCCGTGTATTTTTTGATCTCATTTATAGTATCATTCAACCATGTATTATTTTTTAGATATCTATGGATTCCTGCACTACTCGGACATATCAGTATGTGTGATCCTTTTTTGCCATTATCAACAAATTTTGCATCAAAGGAATTGAATCTATCAGGGGGACAACCTTCGATATATTTTGCATGGATGTTATTCTTACTGAACCTCCAATAATGGTTATTCGGTGTTAGGTTGGCGTTGTCAAATCTTCCAAAATAAGGTGTGTCCGTAAAAAAATAATCTTGTTTGTTTTTTTCCAACTGGTGTATAATGTCTGTGTTGAGATTTACAAGTCCCCAAAATATTGCTGGACTATTGACTGTGATTTCAGCATTGTTTACGATCTGTGTGGGCTCATGCCATGTTTTTTGTATTCCATTGAACACAGACCAACATTTGCTATTTTGGTTTTCAATAGGAGCGTATATAGACAACATAAACTAATAATTATATTATTATACAATGCAAGTAAAAAACATTCAAGATATTAAATGGTTTGACGAACGGTTTGGAACCATAGATCCTGTATGGGAATATGACATTCCTGGTTATGGTTCGCATAAAACTTTACCAACTTTTGTCGCAGAATTCAAAGACTGTTTTGTTCATTCCAATCCGGCATTTGTTATTACTAAAGACAAAGAAATAATCACCTCTCATGTTGGCCCGTTAAATTGGAAAACAAAAAGAAAACCTAAACACGGATGCTGGATTAATTTTGAACAAAATAATATAAATTTAAACATTCCTCAGATCACAAAACAATTTAACGAGACAAACACATACGTATGGTTACCATTCGAAACTATCAGTGCTAACAATCCATGGCATGTATGGATGGATCTTGTAAGTAAGTTTAGATTATTAGAAAAAAAATTTAATCGACCTTTCACCGATTATATTTTTATTTTGTCTCAACCTAGTACCTATTTTGAAAAAGTGGCCAAAGAATTATTCCCGAATGTAAAATATATGATCATGCCGGAGAAAACATGTTGGAAATTTAAACACCTGATTTGTCCTAGTATGAGTAATTCTAAAGACGGAGTACTTGTTCCCACGGTACCGTCTTGGATACATCATAAATTTTCAACAAAATACGAAAACAATAATCGAAAAATTTACATCGACCGAAAATACTCGCCTAGTAGAAGATTAACAAATATTGACGAGTTAATGATAGCGTTAAAAGGATTTGAAATTGTCACTATGGAGGATCTCACAATCAAACAACAAATGAATATATTTGCATCAGCATCGGTTATTGTTTCGACCCACGGAGCAGGACTAGTTAATTTATTATGGTGTAAAAAAGGAACAAAAATAATCGAGATAACACACGAAGATAGTAATAAAAAAGTCTATCCCGGACTCAGTCTACACATGGGATTACAACACAAAGTATTAATAGGAGAAAAAATTCCTATACCTATGGAATCAAAAGAAAAAAAATTACACAGATTAAACGATTACAACGATATCAAATTGGATTCTAAAATTTTATTTTTAAATCTCAAATAAACTTTTCCAGACCTGATTTCGTCAACAGTCCACATCATATAACCAATGCTGTTTAACCAATTTGTCCTATCGGGAAACTCGGGATTCTCAATTTTTGTAAGATCTGTATTTGCTACCGGGTAACAAATTGACAAATCTGATGTAACGAAGGTCGGTATACCTCTAACACAACTATCTGTGCTTGCCGTTGAGTTATGTGTGATAACAGCATGACAATTATCTAAAACTTTTTGAAAGTGAAATCTATAATTCTTTTTTTGGTCTCCGACGAAATGCATTTGAGGCATATCTATTTCTACATCAGCAGGAAATCTATCTTTTGCGTTATGTATTGCCTCAGTATTATTAGGATGGGGTCTCGCAATAAATTTTCTTTTTGTTAATGGTCTTATTTTTTTGTACACGTCTAAAAACCAATCAATCGGATTTAATTCATTCATTGACCAATTATCTTGTGGCTGTAAAACAAATACTATCGGCGCATCTGGGTTTGATGTTTTTTGCCAATCATAATTTTTAATATCAAATATTTTTTGCATGTCGTTCCATCTATCACTAGGAACATTATCTGCAAAAAATTCACCGTTTCTCATCGGTGTCCATAAACTCACTCTGTATCTGTGTTGAGGATGTCCGGAAACATTACCAAACGATGAACAGATTCCTCCATCAAATGTTATGACAACAGATCCGTTTTTCTTGGCATTTTTGACTAATGTATGTCTACGTCCTTTTGTGTGATGTAATTGTTTATCACCACCATACCCAAACATTACACCTATGGGTGCCGTTATTTCCATTTCACCGGCAACAGTATCACCTGTAAGAGTCTCATTTACAATTTCGACTTCGTCTCCGGCGGCCTTTACTCCTTCGGCAAAGTCATATAAGAGTTTATAAGAATCTCCTCGTCTTCGATCTTTTACCGTTCTACGAAAAATTTGTACTTTTAATTTTGTCATTAAATATGCTATACTTTAATTATGAAATCATTATCAGTACTTACAACTTTTCCGCCAAACAGGTGGAATGCATATGCCAAACGAATGATAGAAAGTTTTATTCAACATTGGCCTAACGACATTAAACTTCATGTCTACTACGAACAGGAAAAACCTACTCTGGAACACGAAAAAATAGTATACCACGATTTAGAAAAAGTATGTCCGGAACTTGTATCTTTTAAAAACAAACATAAGGATGATCCGGTGGCCAACGGAGAACTAAACAAAATACCTAACGGTGTAAGAAGACCGGACGATGCAGGTGATAAGGACCGAGGAAAAGGATCATATCTATGGGACGCTGTGCGTTTTGCTCATAAAACTTTTGCTGTTGATCATGCAATAAAAAATTGTAATACCAATTTCGTATTATGGTTAGATGCTGACACATATACATTCAGACCGATCAGCAAAGAATTTGTTCTGGAATTGCTACCTAACGATAAGTTGGTAAATTTTTTAGGAAGAGGCGACAAGTATCCGGAATGTGGATATGTTACATACAATACTAAACATCCAAAAATTGAAAAATTTATGTCCACATGGACGCAGATGTATACCTCTGGCTCTATATTCAAAGAACTTGAATGGCACGACAGTTATCTATTTTGGCAAGTGGTCAAAAGAGTGGCACCTAGTGACGGTGTTGATATAGGTAAAGGAGCCGGTGCAAAAGGACACCATGTGTTCATTAATAGTGTATTAGGACAATATATTGATCACATGAAGGGTAAAAGAAAAATAAAAGGTAAGAGTTCTCGATCTGATTTAAGGTCTGCTCCGGATCTGGATTACTGGAAAAATGTGGAAGCCTACGATCCGTTTGGTGGTATACAGTTCGACCCTAAACAGGCCGCGGATATAATTAAAAAAGTAGAGAAAGGTATTAAAGGAAATTAATGAAAATAAACATTACAGCATTTAACGAACTGCTAGATAAAAAATACAAAACACAGCCTACAAAAAATCAAAGACATCATGTTATCTATGAAATTATAAAAAGATTTAAACCTAAAACAATTATAGAAACCGGAGTATACAAAGGAAAGAATGCGGCCAGCATGATAGGTAATGCATCTATCGATACCGGTAGTGATGGTTCGGGAATAACTTATTGGGGATATGATATGTTTGAAGATATCGATATGCAAACAAGTGAGTATGAGTTTCATACTAAAGGACTTAGAAAACCACAACCCACCTATGATAATGTCAGAAAATTAATTTCAAACTCGTGCCCGAAAGCAGAAATTAATCTTGTTCGAGGAAATACAAAAGACACTCTCCCTTACACAGTAGCCGACCTTGCGTTCATTGATGGCGGACATAGTATTGATACAATACAACGAGATTATGAAAAATTAAAAGATTGCAAGGTAATAATATTTGACGATTATTATAGAAAAGGTGATACTGGAAAATCTCCCGACACAGAAAAATTTGGTGCAAATAAATTATTGGAAAAAATAAAACACTATTGCGTTGAAACTAACGACGGTGTCACGGGCGAAGGTAAAATAAATTTAGGAATTATCATTAATGAAGATAGCATTGTATCCTCAGTATTCGGCTCTTAATGCCGCTCCGGTTTTTAAATCTTTCATAGAGCACTTAAAAGATAAAAAAGAAAATTTTGTGGTGGACAGCAACGAGGAGGCCGATGTAGCAGTTATCTGGAGTGTTCTGTGGCGAGGAAGAATGGCCGATAACAAATTAATATGGGACAGGTATAGATCGCAAGGAAAGCCTGTTGTTGTGTTAGAAGTTGGCGGGATCAAAAGAAACGTCACATGGAAGATGGGAATCAACGGAATAAACAGAGATGCCGATTTTGCCAATCAAACTTATGATAGTAAAAGATGGAAAAAATTTGGTATTGAATTAAAATCGTGGAAGCAGACGGGGAATGTCATTGTGATATGCGGACAACATAATACCAGCCAACAATGGCAAGGGTTACCAAACATGAAACAATGGTGCGAACAAAAAATAAAAGTTATTAGACAGTATTGCAATAAACCCATTATCATTCGTCCGCACCCCAGAAACACATTTGAATTTAATGAGAAAAAATATCCGCACGTAAGAGTCGATTTACCTAGGAGAGACTATTCAACTTACGATGACACTAATTTTAAAAAGATTTTAGGATCCACTTGGGCAGTGGTCAACCATTCCAGCAATCCTGCCATGGAGGCAGTATTCAACGGTATACCTGTGTTCGTGTCGGAATCAAGCCTATGCCACGACGTGGGCAACACCAATGTGTCTGATATCCTGCATCCGGCCATGCCAGCGAGGCAGAACTGGGCTAATCAACTTGCCTACACTGAATGGACTACAGAAGAGATCAGAGAGGGACTTCCGTGGGCGAGAATACGAGAAAGATTATTGGAGAAATATATTAAATGAAGGTAATAAAAATAGGACGGGGTGAGGTGGAACCAATCGAGTGGTCACAATACAAAGGAGAAACTGTTATAGTACGAACAGTTATACGTAAGGGAGAAAAGATACAGGAAAAACAATTTTACGAAGATAAAGTCAAAGCAGTACCGATAGGCAATGCTTATTGTATTGGTAACGGTCCTTCGAGAAAAAATTTCGACCTTAGTAAATTAAAAGCATCGGGACAAACATATGGATGCAATGCATTGTATAGAGACTTTATTCCGGATTACCTGGTCAGCGTAGATGCTAAAATGTCTGCGGAGATTTCGAAAGAAAAGGTATACGAAAAATGTTGGTGTTACGCTCCTAGTCTCGAAGTCAACAGACACAAAGGCTTAACACTGATTCCTAATAATCCCCATCTGATTAGCGGAAACCAGGCGATCTGGATAGCAACAGTTCACGGGCATAAAAACATCTATATGTTGGGTTTTGACTTTAGAGAGTACGGCAAGGACAAACTAAACAACATCTATCAGGGTACTGAGTGTTACGGCGAAAGAAACGGAGATGCTATCTTTGTAGAATGGTTGGGACAATTTAGAAGGATAATAAAACAAAGACCGTATTGTAAGTTTACAATAGTTACAGATCAATCGGACGAATTTTTAAGTAACTTGCAGACAGGAACAGATCTTGGCAATACAAATGTTATGGACTACAAAACTTTTGAATCTACAGTTTTAACTTCAACTGTTCAAGTTTAGGTCGCCAACTATAAAAATTAGCATTGTGATTAGAATAAGGATCTTTCATTACAGTCATCTGCCACAGATGAACCATCTCGTGTATTAATGTTTCAACAAAATATTTCCAGGTAGGAAATTTTTTCCTCAATTGGATGTAAAAATCTAAAGTGTGATTGTGGTATGGTATTATATCTTGTCTGCAGGTACCTTTTTTACTATACCTGTTATCCCAGGTTGCCACACACTGTCCCCAATAACCAGGGCAGGTTGTTATATAGATAGGAACACTTGGTAATTTACTATCAAAAATAGATCTGTTGAAAATTCTAAACCAAGTTTCCGCAATAGCCTCTGATGGGTAAAAATCCTTAATTTTTTTTCTTTTTCTCAGTGCGTTTTCAACTCGTAATTTAACTTTTTTTGAAAGACGCTTTGCTTGTATTTTTTTACTCATTGACAGTCCACAATATTATGTTATTATATACTAGTATACTAGTAATTATCCTAAATCATGACAAATAAAACTATGCTGAAAACGGTCGAAGAAGCACTAGAAATAGTAGCATATAACGACAAACTATGTCCAGAATCTCTAAAATCAAAAGCATTATCGTTGGCATTACAGGAAAGTGCATGGACCGAAAAACAAGCAAAATTAGCCATGCATATTTTAAAATCTTCTTTGTCTTTTGTTGGGGAACACCTAGGCATGGAGTTCGCCTTAGAACTTAATAATCTTTTGCAAGATCCTGTTTATAGAAATAAATTCAGAAAAATTGATTATAACAAAATATTAACTCTCGAAGAGAGGGGTGGCGTGACTGTCATTTATTTTAAGTTTCCATACAACGAAAGAATTGTTAAACAACTTAGATGCCTCAAGAAAAAATACGGCGATTTTTTAATGGCATTATTTAATGACGAAGAAAAAGCATGGATGTTTGATTACAGTGATGTAAATTTATATTGGTTAACACTATTGGCAATAAGACATGATTTTGAAATAAAAGATCAAAGAATTTTAGACTTGTTTGAAAAAATTAGAAATAAAAAAAGAAATTACAAAAAATCTATTATCGAAATAAAAGAAGATAATATTATTTTTAAAAACACATCCGATACGTTAAGAGATAATTTTAATTCAACGACCGCCGATATGAAATTTTTATGTAAAATTGATTTTTTAAAAAGATATCAACTTCCAATACAACATTCTCATAATTTAAAAACATTATCTGAGAAAATTGCATATTCGGAGAAAAATGATTTTTTTGTTTCAAAGAAAGATTATTCAAAAGTAGAATTTCTTAATGCTATGCACGAATTAAATTTATTTCCTGCTGTATGTACAGGATACGGACTTGTACTCTCGAGCGACTTAACAGAAATTTACACCTGGTTATTAGCATTTGAGAAAGCAAATATTACCAAAAATGAAATATGCTTGACTCCTAATTTTTTAACACACCGTTTGAGAGAGTACGATCATGACGAACAATCAGATTTACTTGAAAAAATAAAACAGTTATCTTCAAAATATAATGCAGTACCAAATAAAAAAACAAAAATAGTCTTCATGGGTCAGTCTATTGCTACAAATATTAGACCTATGTTTAATAAAATACAATGTTCTTTTAACTTTACCGATATAAGTTATTACATGTCTGGTTCAGATTTTGTTAATAGTGTGGTTGAAAATCTTCCAAAAAGATTGTATTATTCTAGTAAAGAACCACAAAATATATAATAATAAAAATGAGTTCGTGTAAATTGGTAATCAAGGATGAGGTGAATGTGAAATTTGAAGACCTATCTCTTGAGCATAGAAAAAAACTTCATTCAAAATTTAAATTTGAAATACCGTATGCTCGTCACTTACCTGCTGTAAAGTTGGGAAGATGGGACGGGAAGATTAGTTTTTTTGGTCTGGGAGGCACCACTTATCTGGCGCTGGTCCCGGAAGTATTACCAATACTAGAAAATGCCGGTGTGTATGTTGAACTACTTGATCAGCGAACACCACACAACTTTGAATTTAAATTAATAGATAAAAATTATCTATCAGATATTAAATGGCCGGAGGCGCATCCGATGGCCGGACAATCTATAGAACTACGTGACTATCAGGTGCAGACCATCAACAAATTCCTAGAGCATCCTCAATGCATACAGGAGATCGCCACAGGAGCAGGAAAGACCATCATCACGGCAACATTATGTAAACTGGTTGAAAACTATGGAAGGACATTGACAATTGTTCCAAACAAAAGTCTCGTCACGCAGACAGAGGACGATTTTATTACGTGTAATCTCGACGTGGGAGTTTATTATGGTGACAGGAAAGAGTTGGGTCGACAGAACACGATCGCCACATGGCAGTCGTTGAATGTGTTAGAGAAAAAAAGCAAGGACGAGGATTCGGAGGCATTCGCAGAAGCGATAAAGAACATCAACACAGTGATTGTTGATGAGGTGCACATGGCCAAAGCCGACGTACTAAAAAGAATGTTGACCGGACCATTTGCCCACTGTGGCATACGTTGGGGACTGACGGGGACTGTGCCCAAAGCAAATTTTGAATTCTACGGATTGCGATGTTCCATCGGGGAAGTGACCAACCGTATCGCCGCAAAAGAACTACAGGACAAAGGTGTACTGGCACAGTGTGATGTCAACATTCTGCAGACACAGGATCATCCAGCATTTAAAAACTATCAAGAAGAATTAAAATGGTTGACCACAGACGAGACCAGAATGGAATGGATCGCAGGAACCATTAAAAGCATAGCAACATCAGGCAACACACTGATACTTGTGGATAGGATATCCGCTGGAGAGATTTTAGAAAAGAAACTAAAGGATTCAACATTCATTTCAGGATCAACCAAAAACACAGACCGAAAGGAGCACTACGATGAAGTATCTACTGCAACAAATAAGATTATTATTGCCACATATGGAGTGGCCTCTGTGGGCATTAATATTCCTCGTATTTTTAATCTTGTTCTCATAGAACCCGGCAAGTCATTTGTGCGAGTGATTCAATCTATAGGACGTGGTATTAGGAAGGCCGAGGATAAAGATAGCGTACAGATATGGGACATTACCAGCAGTTGCAAGTTTGCAAAAAGACACTTAACAGAAAGAAAAAAGTTTTACAAAGAGGCCAATTATCCGTATAATATAGAGAAGATAGAATATGAAAATCCTTACACTAGAAAATAGAACTTATACATTAGAGAAGATCCCTGAATATGTCGATGACAATTTGCGTTTTGCAGTTCTAGATAATTCCAATCCTACCGATCCAGATTATTTTTTCATACCATTGATATTCCTAGAATCTTTCAATGCACCAGCGGCAGTATTGCAAATTGGTCCATATAAACTCTCTATGCCTTTGGACTGGAAGATGGTTATAGGAGAAGCAGAACAGGGAGAGTTACACGTATTACCTATAACTAGTTTGAACGATCGAGGCTTTGAGGCATTCACATTTAATCCGTTGCTTGGATCTAAACCCGAATTTTTCGAAGTCGACATCATAGACATATATCAAGAAGTCAAATGGTATTTTCCAAAGATCAAATCGGGGCAAATACTTGCGATACCTTTACAAAATGGCAAGAACCCAAAGTGTGCTTACTTTGTTAAAGATATTTCAAAGCAATGCGAAAACTTGGATTATGGCTCAGTATGGTAAGAAAAAATCAAATTAAGATTAAAAAACCTGTTATAAAAATAGGTAGAGATTCTATACTAATGGACCAACAGTGGCTAGAGCATACTAAACAACACCTCGACGAAATACATTCACAGATGCCTATTAAAAATGTTCTAGACAAAAAAGATCATATTATAGTAGAATTTTTAAATGAAAAAACAGCAACAATGTTTAGATTGAAATATGGGCACCTCACAAAATAAAAAATTTTTTGAACTTCGCAACGGAATGAAGGCTATCGATTTCCGCAATAAAGATTATTATGATAGGATCGATGACAAGGAGAGAAGTTTATATTCTCCATATATGATCATGAGATATGCAAGTTCTGTATCCGGGGATCGTTTTTATCAAGAGCATTATGTAGAAATGGTTAACGAGTGCGTGAACAAACATCTGTTTACTTTGTCCGGCAAACATAAAAAATTGTGTTGGATGCTGACTGCTATGTGCGGCTCACTTAAACAACAATTCCATCCATGGGTAAAACCAATGAAGAAGACCGCCAACAAAAGTATGCAACAACTATTAGATATCTTTCCGTCAATGAAGGAATCGGATGTTGAAACCCTCGATAAGATAATCACAGACGGAGAACTGGAAGAACTGTTAGAGGCACATGGACAACAATCTTAATACCTGTACCTATTGTGGCAAGAGTTTTCAGAAAGAAAGAACTCTCCAGGTTCATGTGTGTGAACCAAAACGGCGTCATCTTCAAAAAAATGAAAAATGGGTGCAGAACGGTTTTATGGTATTCCAAAGATTTTACGAGATACATCAGAACAATACAAAAACCAAAACATACGATCAATTTTGTCAAAGTTCGTACTACAACGCATTTGTCAAATTTGGTAGATATATGATGTATATAAATCCAATATATCCGGAAAAGTATATAGACTATGTGATATTATCAAAGATAAAACTAGACCATTGGGCTCGAGATGACCTTTACGAAATTTATCTCGTAGACACTCTCAAAACGGAACCCGTTGAAGCGGCCTTGCGTAGAAGTATACAGACCATGATGGACTGGGCAGAAGAACAAAATGTGCAATGGGCGGATTATTTTCGATTAGTTAACACTCCGAGAGCCGTACAACATATACAGGCAGGTAAAATATCTCCGTGGTTAGTACTTGGTTGTAAAGCAGGTAAAACCATGTTAACATCCTTTACGGACGAACAATTACAAATGATACAAAAATTTATAGATCCAAATTTTTGGAATAACAAATTCAAAAATTATCCAGCAGATGTTCTGTTCGTGCAGGAGACAGCCAGGGAGGCAAAAATTGTCTGACAAAACATACATCGACGACACGATAAACTTTGAAATGGGGGATAGTTTGATAGTAATTTCAAAAGAAGGTAAAATTAGAAAATTAATTTTGCCCGAGATAAAAGACGGATTAGAAAAAAATAAAGGTACGGAAAAAATGATCGAGATATTAGAATTGTTTGATAAAGACGCTTCATTAAAAGTGTTTGAACATTTTGACAGGAGAAAATTAAATTAAAAATGCCAGATGTAGATATAGATTTTTTCGATAGAGACAAGGCTCTCAAGTTGTTTAAGCACACCCCGGCGTCGATAATAAAAAACGAATCGGCAGAAAAACACAAAACCGGAGTTTATTTTCATGACGTTCCTACTGATATTGTCAACGGATTTTCGAGCCTGGACCATAAAGAGGCCGAGGAGAGAGGATATTTTAAGATCGATTGTTTGAACGTTAACTTATATAAAGATGTCAAATCAGAAGAGCATTTAGTAAAATTAATGATAGAAGAACCCGACTGGAACATGCTTAAAGACAAATCGACAGTTGACAAATTATTCCATCTAAACGGTCATTACGATATAGTCAAAGAACTAGAGCCTAAAAACATAGAACAACTTGCGGCGGTGTTGGCCATTATAAGACCGGCCAAAAGAGGATTGATGTATAAAGATTGGCAGACCATACTAAAGGAGGTCTGGGTCCGACCAAATGACGGTTCATATTTCTTTAAGAAATCTCATGCCGTTGCATATGCACAAGCAATAGTGGTTCAAATGAACTTGATAAAAAATGAAAGACAATAAAGATTATTTTCTAAGAAACATAAATTTCCATTCTGGGTTCGGCGTGGATCTTCCCATGATTAACTATGCACCCAGGAACATTTTTTACAAAAACTGCCTGGCAGGCGTCGAAGGCAAAACCGTGTTGGACGTTGGTAGTGGCACAGGAATCTTATCTGTCATGGCCGTCGACTCGGGGGCCAAGCAAGTATATGCATTTGAAATAGACAAGAAAAATTACGAACTATCAAAACATCTAGTGGAGGAAGCAGGACTGTCTGACAAGATAAAAATATTCCATAATGATTTTTTAGAATGCGACGGTGCTTTGATGAACTCGGAACCCATAGATGTTTTCATGAGTGAGACGTTTTCCAACGATCTCTTCATACAAAACTTTTCCTACATATCGGATCATGTCTATAAAAAATTTAATTTGAGCGATCAGTTCATTTCGATTCCCCAGAGTATAGAATTAAATGTTAGTATAGTGGAGGGCAAGTATGAAGAAGGAGAGTTTCGTCCGGGTGTAGAAATTAATGAGAAATACAGAAATGCGGTCAATCGTGCCATACAAAATTATAGAGACTCATATATCCCTATTGGACAAAAAGGTTATGCCACAGAGGTCAACACAGATCAAGACATAAACTTACACGGCTCGAGAATAATTCAAGACCCGGTAATATATACGACCCCTGTAAATGTAGGAACATTTGATGTCAACGGAAATCTACAATCGCAAATAAATGCTTTTGAAAAAATAATAGAACTATCGACCGTGAATTATATAGAGCCTAAATTGAAAATAGACTGGTTGTTGGAATTTATGGGAAATAAATTTCCTCTCACTCCTACTACCTCCAGCGTCTGGAATATGTGCTGTTACACCTTTGATAAAAATAAAAAGTGGAAATTCAAAGTTAGATTCAATTCTTGGAAAAATAATCTAGTAATTTCGCAGATAGATTAGTTTGATGGCCTTCGCATTAATTGTATCGTCTTACGCTTAACCCTTTTTTTAGAAATCTCATAGAGTTTGACCACGTGACCGTGTACTATTTCTATATCCTTGGTAGAGAGAGTCACCAATGTGGGACGAAAGTAAGCAAAATCTTTTTTCAAAAATATGTTGATTGGTATTTTTCTATTTGATTCCCACCACCATGTTTCGCCTAGTTTTAAAAATTTCATCTTGTCTTGAGGCATCATAATTCTACCATAGTCGTAAAAACTAGTGACCTGTGTGTCTTGATTTTGTACAATACCCACAAATTCTAACGATCCTTTGCGTATAAGGGTTAAAAATGGAAATTTTTCCTTTAATGTTTCAAAAATCTTGTTCATGCTCTATCTATAAATACTGTTAAATATGTACTATGCAAACAGTATCAAGGTATTTACTATTAAACGAGATAATCGTTTACCAAAATGGATTTCATGGGAGGAACTCAAAAGTGTACGATAGACGTCTAAAAATATACAGGGGGGTTCGAAATCCTATAACATTCACGTTTAAAAATGAGGATCAAAAGAAACAGATTATAGCAAATAAAACCTATCAATTCAATATTATCGACACCGAAAGTAAAAAAGCAGTATTAACACGTTATCTAACGGTGCTAGATGATGGTAGCACAATAAACACCAGAGGCACAGCAAGAGTTGAAATAACAGATGGTGATTTATTGGATTTGGACAATAAATTTTATGAATATTCCATCAACGAAATTAAAACAGACGGCAGTACTTTGGTAACATATGCGGATACAAGTTATGTAAGTTCGGGCACTATCGAATTACTCGATGGTGCTTATCCTCAGTTTCAACCAAGCCAGGTCATTACAAATTTTCCAGTGACGACCGGACCACTGTCAAAAACTTCCGGAGCCATCAATGCATATCCTGGAAAAAATAATAATTCTGCTCTTCACACAGCGGCCATTTACACAACCAATTTTTCCGGTCAGGTGGACATACAGGGAACCATGGTAACCACTTCACCGGTAGATGCAGATTATTTCACACTTGCAAATGTAACTGTTTCGTCATCATCAAAAGTAACTTACCAAAATTTTAATGGTGTGTACCAATCCGTGAGATTTAGTTATTCTAACGCCACTGGTAATACGGGCACCGTTGACAAAATCCTATATAGACATTAAAATAGTTTAATGAATCTGATACAGAGCACAATTCTGAATTCGTTGCCTGCTGGCAAGAAAAAAACCCCAAGTGGATGGTTATCTTTCAATGCTCCTTGCTGTACTTACAACGGCGAAAACATCGATAAAAGAAAGCGAGGGGGAGTAATGATAACTCCCGACGGTGCATTATCGTATCATTGTTTTAATTGTGGATACAAGGCAAACTACACCATTGGAAGAAAATTAAATTTCAAGATGAAGCAATTTATGAGTTGGTTAGGAATGACCGAAGAAACAATTCGTAAACTTGTTATCGAGGCCATGCGATATGAAGAAAATGAGGAAGAAAATAAAATTGAAAAGAAAAAATTTATAACCTTTAAAACTACCAAACTTCCAAAAAACTCTTACAAACTTTCGTCGTGGCTTGAAAAATATATTGCACACGACCTCACACAAACTCAATACGAAAAGATAGATCAACTACTAAACTATCTCAAGAAACGAGGCATAGGTGCAGACTGGTACGACTTTTATTATTCACCGGATCAAACCGGAGACTTCCATAGGAGGGTGTTGATACCGTTCTATTGGAGGGGAGATATAGTGGGTCATACAGGACGGCTGTTTGACACACGCAA
>Ga0075476_10000715_pt1 | contig 14953 bp, 22 predicted proteins | sample DEB08_DNA_5_FD_76339 | JGI IMG/M metagenome (GOLD analysis project Ga0075476, IMG submission 76339) | Aqueous microbial communities from the Delaware River and Bay under freshwater to marine salinity gradient to study organic matter... | ecosystem: Environmental > Aquatic > Marine > Coastal ...
TGGTGGGGATTTTTTTTGTTTAAAAACACACTTGACATTTGTAAAAAAATACCTATATTATAATAGTAAGCAATAATGCTTACAGACATTCAAAGGAGAAATGAAATGTCAAAGCGTAGTCTGTCTTGCATGATCCACCGCGATACAAAAGGTGGTCAATGGCTTTCAATTAAGAAAGAAGACATTGAAGCCCTTGGTATTGCAGGAGCAATGCTGAGTCCGATGACGATGATGGCTGGACAATCAGCTTATATTGATCGAACTTCAAAAGATTACGAAGTCCTCAAAGAAGCGGTTTATCGTAGCCGCGATTATGAGGACACTATTGAGGAATTTTATTCCTTGAAAAACCCTCGTTACAATCGTGTGCGAGGGTACGCACGATATAATGGTTATGATGTCATTACCGAGTAATGTGTCATGGCAGAAATCGTACAAGAGTACCTCTATAGGAAAAATAGACGTAATCGTTACGTTTACTATATCGTAGAGAGTGGTCGATTTATTGCTGGTCCTTTCCGTAGAAAGAAAGACGCAATCGACTATAAGGTTGGCTTACGCAAACACGTTTAAACCAACCCAGAACCCCAATCATTAATTTGGTTGGGGTTTTTTATTGCCTATTGACATTTTTAAAAAAATGATTATATATAATAGGCAACATAAAGGAGTAACATGTTATGTTAAAACTTAATAAGACCACTAATAATATCCTGGCATATGGCCGTGATATTGTGGTCATAGGTGTCTTTGGATATCAATTCTTTCAGTACTATACAAATGGTACTGATCTTAGTGCTGAACTGCTCATTGGAGCGTTCGCCCTGATGTTCTTACCACCTTATGCCAAATAAGTTTTTTTAATCAAATCCCTGTTCTTAATTGAGCAGGGATTTTTTGTTGCCTATTGACATTTTAAAAATAATTCCTATATATAATAGGTAAGCAACAATGCTTATTTTATCCCATAAACAAAGGAGAAATGTTATGGGTCTCGATATGTTTTTGACTGCTTCCTTCTACATCAGCGATTACGAATTTGATGAAGAAGGAACAAAACTTGCGAAAGCAATTAAAGAGGTTATTGGATTTCCTGAAATTCAGGATGTTCGCCTTAGAACCATTCGCTTTGAAGTCGCATATTGGAGAAAAGCAAACCATATTCATGATTGGTTTGTTAAAAATGTGCAGAACGAAGAAGATGACTGTGGTGAATACTATGTCACCAAAAGTGATCTTGAAAATCTTAAGGACGTGTGTATTCAAGTCCTTAATGATCATTCCAAGGCAGAGGAACTATTACCAACGTGTTCTGGTTTCTTCTTTGGTGGTACTGATTATGACGAATACTATTTCAATGATATTATTCATACCGTCAAAATGCTGGAAAAGGCCCTGGAGCTTTTAGAGAAATATAGGTTCTCTTTCTACTATCAAGCATCTTGGTAAATGATAACAATCCCCAATCATTAATTTGGTTGGGGATTTTTTTGTGGATAACTCAATTTTTCCATTGACAGATTGAAAAACAGCTGTATCCTAAAGGAGCCGCTTTTGGTTGGGTTGAGGTTAAAATTATGGTTAGTTAATAATTATTATGACTTGATATTTTTTAAATAATGATTATATATAATAGGTAACATTAAACAAGGAGAAATGTTATGTCTAATACCAACATCCATTCTAGTGTAAAAATCCATGACGGATTTGGCTTATTTGTTTATGAATACGTCACCACTAAAGACCTCAGAGAACTTTTTGAGAAATCTTATAGGGCAAGTGATGGACGTGAAGCCTTAAATGGCTATCATTATAAAAGCATTGAACAAACGTTTGATAATGATACTGCTTTTGTTAAATTCTTTGATGCTGTTGCAAAAATAGCATCAAAGAATGATATCATTAAGTTTTTTATTGATTTGGCAGTTGCATATAGTATCAATCCAACAAAGACTCAAATATTCATTAGATTTGATAATCCCGCTTGGGATAATTATCAACATTTGATGGAAATCCTTGAGAATATTGTGGAGTATGATGATATTGCTGTATATGCGCACGAAACACTTGGAGAAAAATTAAATGACGCACGTGCTGCATCATTTATTTACGATAATCTAGGACTATCTGGAATGGAAGAGTTAGGTAAACGTCTTCTCGAGGATTATGAATATATCATTGAAGACGATAAACTTTATGTGAATGAATCATTCTCGTAAATTAAATTAACCCCAATCATTAATTTGGTTGGGGTTTTTTATTGCCTATTGATATTTTTTAAATAATGATTATATATAATGGGTAACCTAACACAAAGGAGTAATGGTTATGGATGAAAATGAATTCAGGATTGTTGATGTTAATGGCAATGAGTTTACCCAATATAACATTGGTAAAACTATGGACCCGTTAACATTAAGCAAAAAAATTAAGTCAGGTAATATTGATGTCAAGAACATTGATATTTATGAGTCGTTTGAAGGATGTCTGGATTATCTTATTACCGATAAGACGACCTTCAATAAAATTGTCGAATTTGGAATGCTTTATGCGTTATACCAAGACGATTTTTTAGCATTCAAAGAAATGTTAAATGATTATGCATTGAATATTGAAAAATATTCATATTCATATCTTAACGAGTGCATTGAAAGTGTTAAAAAATATGACTCATTTGACGAATATGGTCTCAATATTGTTACTGGTATAGTAACAGATTTAGATGATCTTGAAGGGATCATTGACTATATTGATCTGGTGCGTCTTGCAAAAGACGCACTTGATTTCAAATTCTATATCAAATGGAATGACTTACTTTATGTATTTCCAGATATAGATTAACTATCAATCCCTGTTCTTAATTGAGCAGGGATTTTTTTATTAGAAGCCCCTTGATATTTTTAAAAAAATGATTATATATAATAGGTAACCTGATAATATAAGGAGAAATATCATGGGTACTCGTTCACAAATTGGAATTATGAACGATGATGGTAGCATTAAAACTGTTTACTGTCACTGGGACGGTTATCTTAGTCATAATGGCAAAATCCTTTTGGAGAATTATGACACACGAGAAAAAGTCCTAAAGCTTATTGAAAAGGGCGACATGTCTGTTCTCGCAGAGACAGCTGAAGATACTCATTACTATTTTAAAGTAGATGGTAATTATTATGATGTCGCACCTGTGACATATGAGGATATTGATTCATATTTGACTGCACAAGCAGAATCATGGTGTGAATATTTCTATTTGTTTAATGACGGACAATGGAAATATTTGACATATCCACATAGGGAGAATTGGCAAGACTTAACTCAAGAAGCAGTTCAAGTCTAAAACCTATTTTCTTAAGCGTAAAACCCCAATCATTAATTTGGTTGGGGTTTTTTTTTGTTTTTATCTCTTGACATTTACAAAAAAATGATTATATATAATGGGTAACATGAAAACAAGGAGTTTATAACATGTTTACTGTCAAGACAAAAGGCGATATTGTTGAATATGTTTTTAGCAATCTAAAAGATGCCTACGAAACTGTCTGTGAAATCGCCTTGAATGGCTATGAAGCAGCAATTCTTGATAACAACGGGCTTTTAATGTTTATTGCATTGCCCGCACTCAATGAAGACGAGGAGTAACAACGATGGATATGATCGCTTTGTTACTCCCCAGCTATTGGGCTCCAGCTCTGATCAACGACGATTGGAGTGGTTTAAACGACCAGGATGAAAGTCAGCTACGTAAGTGGCTAAATACTAATACAGACTTGGAGTACTGCCTTTGTTGTGATGATGAAGTACAAATTTCATCATGGCATGATGCAGTCAACATCACTGGTAATTTGATTACTGAATGTATCAAATATCATTTTGTAAAAAAGCCTCAATAACTTCATTAGACCTTACACAAGGCGGATATCATTAGTTTGATATCCGCCTTTTTTTGTGCTATAAGTAAGGAACCAGCTGTTATTTATTAGGAGATAATTACCAAAAATATGATTGAACAAATTATTCAAGAAGAAATCATTCCTGACTCAAAAAAAGTGTCACATGCAATTCTCGAATCAGTTAAAAGCAAGAAGATGACTTATATTGATGCAACGATTCATGTGTGTAAGGAAATTGGTATTGACATTGAGTCCGCCAATAGATATATTAACCCCCTAATCAAAAACAAGTTGAAAGAGGAGGCACTGCATCTTCATTTTATAAAAAGTGATAGTAGTAGATTACCGTTATGAAAAAAACAATTGGATTTCTCTTACCATTCATTATCATAATTCTCTTTGTGGCGTCCTGTACGGCCATGTATGGAGGATTTGTGGGTAAGAAGGTAGGGGAGCACACAAAACTAGCAAATCCCCCTCCTGAGCCAATTAAATTGGTTCCTGAAGTAAATGTATATCCAGATTCAGATATTTTTGATCTAGTTGAGGAAGAAACTGTCAAGGCAGTACCCACACCAGAATTGTATTGTGATCCCTTAAATAATATTGAGGCATCACTTCTGGTCGAATCCGCAATTGATAAAAATATCACGTTTCGAAATATTTTGGTTGACAAGTACTCAGCCATGGATGTACTTGGATGTTATGAGAAAGCTCTTGCTCTCTTCAATGCTAAATTATTAGAAATCTCAAAAGAAAAGGAAAGTTTTTTTAATGTCTTTGAGTAAACTTAAGCAAAAAACCCAAACCCTGATGCGCGATGCTCTCAAGGAACAGATGGGTGGCAATGCAGCCCCTCAGTATGAGAAAAATTACAATGAGGACGAACGTTTCTGGCAACCAACTGTTAATAAGGATGGTAATGCTTTTTGTGAGATTCGTTTCCTTCCACAGAAAATGGATGATGATCATGATGGTTTGCCAACATTCTTTGTCGAATATCGTGAATTTGCTTGGCAGGATAAATTCACACAACTTTGGTATATCAATCGGGATCGAACTTCAATTCCTGTTAAATCGCGCGATAAAGACGGTAAACCAAATGACGGGATTGAACGTGATGACCCAGCCCAGAAATACTATTCAACATTCTGGGGACCAGGTAAGTCAAAGGGAGATAATGACAAGGGTCGTGCCTTGAACCGCTCTCATTGGCGTGTTGCTAATGTCTTGGTCGTTTCTGATCCAAATGCCCCTGAAAACAATGGTAAGGTATTCTTGTATCGTTATAAGAATTTCATTCATAACATTTTGGATGCAGCTCAAAAACCAAATGAGGAAGATCCTGACGCTGTTTACGTCAATCCATTTGATATGTGGGGTGGTGCCAACCTTAAACTGAAAATCACCAAGGATGCAGAAGGTCGTCGCCAATATAAAGGGACTATGTTTGGTCCAATCAAACCGGTTGCGGATACTGATGAAGAGATTGAAGTAATTTATAATCAGACACATGATTTGTCAGATATTATTGATATTCGTCATTGGCGCGATTTTGATTATCTACAAAAGCGCTTGAATAAAGTGTTGGGTACTGATAACACCCCTGAAGAGAATGAGGCTTTGTCACGTACTGCTGAGGCAACACCAATGCATGAAGTGGCATCCTCCAAGATTCGTTCAGAAGAATATGAAGAAGATGTTGAGGAAAGTGTTCCAGACGAACCAGTTGTTGAAGAACCAGCAGCTGATGATCCAATGTCTTATTTCAAAAAGCTGGCAGCAGGTGGCTAACTAAAAATTAACCCCCGATCTTAATTGGTCGGGGGTTTTTTGTTGTTTAATATCTAAATCTTCTATAACCAGATGGTCCAATTAAGGTATCATCAGTCTGAGACCCCATTGGCATTGGAGTTAATGTACCATATTCCTGTGGTCTTGATGCACCATTGTTTGGAGTGATTGGAGACTTTTGATTTGAATTTCCACCATTACTGCCTGGATTATTTTGTGTTATTAAGTAATTAACAACATCTTCTACTGTTAAATTATATTGACCTGTTCTTGACAATATACTATTAATAGCCTCCCTTGATGATTGATCGACCATGAGTTGTGTTTCTAATTTTCTGTTTTCATCTCTTAAGTTATTAAGATCATTTCGCATTCGTTGGATGGTTTCTTTATCTCCAAATGTGATTTGCTTTGATATAATAGCTGCTTGTAATTTGGTTATGGTATTGATATTTTCATCCATCATTGCTTTAAACTTATCACGATCAACAATACTATTTGCAGCTCTTTTTAATAATTCATTTGTCCAAAGTGATGATAGTCCAAATTGTCTAATACCCTCTGAAGTTGCAACATAATCATATTTTTCACGACGAGTTAGACCTTCCATTGCATTAGGATTAAAATCCTCAATAACTTTTATTTTTTTTGAAGATGTTGCTCCTAATTTATCTTCACCTAACCCAAGTTTTTCCAAGGCATAATTACCAATAGCTTTAAATACGTCCAAGACAATAAATGCTAAGTCAGTAATACCTTTATTAATAGCCTGAAAGAATTCTGCTCGTTGAGCCGGATCTGTCACAATACCAATAATCATTTTATTGAGACTTTCTCCTAGCATTCTGCCAACGTCTGCCAAGGATGTCACTTCACCAGATTCAATACCTTCAGTGACCGCCCCAATCATATCGCTGCCTAAAAATCCTAATTGTTCAATTGCACCACCAATACCTAGAACCGCGTCATAAGCTTCATCACCTTTCATTTGGATTTCTTTTTTGGGTACACCAAGAAGTCCTCCGACAAATCCAGTAAATATACCAATGGTGTTATCCCAAAGTGCATTCATTATTGAACCAAGTCCTGCAATAAATCTATGTTGAGCTTCAATATATTTTGGATTATTTTTATAGGATTCATCAGAAAAAATACCTTTAATTAAAGTATATGATGCTCCCATAAAGTCTGGAATAAATGATGTAAATTGATTACCTAAAGTTTCAATTATTTCAGATGTTTTTGCAAATGCTGAAGCCGCCCCATCCATTCCTAATGATTCATTAAATTTACTACTAATTCCAAATATAAATGCTAACGGATCAACAAAAATATAGTTAATATACTCTTCAATAAATGTACCTAAGGCGCTAACTCCAGCTTCGTCAAATGTAACTTTTGTACCATCTGGCGCAATAGTTGTCGTTTGTCGTTTAAATTCTTGCACAGCACTCTTTGCAGCAAAAAAACCACCAAAAGCTCTAGCCAAAGGCTGAAATTCTTTAAGAAATGCTGCAAGACGAGTAATACCAATATTGGTGATACCACCAAGAGTGTTTAGGCTCCAACCAACCGGCGCTGCCAATGTATTAAAAGCCTTGGAATTGGTTACAATTTTAAGACGTTCAAAGAAATTACCTATACCTGACATGACCGGCATAAATTTTTCAAAGGCAATTATCTTAACACCAATATCTTCAATACTAAAACTATATTTTTTTTCAAGACCCTCAAGATCTTTACTGAATTTATTATATTCTTCAGAGTTTTCAGAAAGAATTGCTGCCATCACACCAAGGCCCATTGCAGTCAGACCTATTCGAGTTGTGGCCAATCCGGCAAGACCTCGAACACCGGCAATAGCAGCTCCACCGCCCAATCCAAATAATCCACCGATACCAATACCAGAAACGAATCCAGGGCTTCCTGGGCCTGCTAAACCGCCAGGCTGACCAGATCCTGGTCGTCCTCTATTTGCCTTTTGGATTTGATCATAATCTTTTTGCATTTCACGCTGATATCGTCTATCTGATTTATTAATACCTAACATCGTATCAAGACGATCAATCAATAAGAATGATAAACGATCAACCGATTGAGTTGTTGCTGCTTGTTCTCTAGCAACTTTATTTAGTTCATATGTAACATTAGATAGGTTATTTTGGTTATTGTCTGGCATTTTTTATCTGTCTTTGTTGTTCTTTTTGTTCTTTTATTTGTTCGGCAAGCATGAGAAGATAGATTTCACGTTCCCAAGGAACCATTGATTCAATATCATGTAAGGAATAACTATGATTTTGCATCAATTGAAAATTTGTCCTATAATAGTTTTCAAGATTTTCATGAGCCAAGCCTATTAAAAAAAATCTTGGGCACCCTCCAGGGTAATTTCGGTATGTTCACCACAACTAATACAATCAAATTTAATGACTTCTTGTAACTTTGGTATAGATTCAATAAAAGATCTAATTTTATTGAACTGCTCATTAGTAAATGATTCAAGGAATTGTAATTGCTCTTCATATGTTTCATCAGATAACAGGCGTCTATCTCCATCTACAATTACAGCTTCAATACAACTTAAAATCATTTTAAATGAAGCATCAGTATTTGACATATTTTCAATATCAATACTTGAATTTGCAATTGTTTCAAATTCTGGATATTTCATCTCAACTTTAGTGGTATCATTAAAGGTAATAATATTATTTTTCTTTTTGGGAACATTGATATTAATAGTATCAACATTGATTGAATATTCATTGGAAGTTTGACAATGTGAACAAGGGATTTTCATTTCAATTCGTTCACCGACAGATTTAGCTCGAATTTTTAAAAACAAATATTCAACATCAAAAATAGGTAAGGATTTTAAATTAATATCCTCGTAAATACATGCCTCAATAGTATCCACAATTGCATTAAGAATTGCATTTTTACTTTTTGATTCAGATGCAATCAATAATACCTTTTCTTCTTTGACTAGAAATGGCCTAAATGTAACTTGTTTACCATTTGATGGTAGTTTAGTTTGGTATTTAATCGTTTCATTAAGTTTTGGTAAAGCCATATTATTTAAATATCCTATATATTAGTTTAATTTTTTAATTTCTTCCCAATGGGTATAATTCAAAGTCACTGAAACCATCATGACTTCAGAGGCAGCATCATTATTTAGTTCTGATTCTTCAATGTTAATTGGAAATGCATTGAAAAGTCTACATTTATAGATTTCTCTATCTGTTTGCTTATGTAGTTGAATAATATCAATTGTTCTTGAATAACCTCCATCGCCAGATTTATAATTAATTTCATAGACATTATCAGTTGAAATTACTGAGTTTTGCCAATTATTAAAATATTTACGTATTGCATTATCTGCTGTACAGTAAAATCTCATATTAACATCAGAGAAGGTAATACCATTTGGCATTTTTTGAGTAATTAGACCAATTGTTCTACTTCCTGTATCGATTGACATACCTGGTAATGTCACAGATTCACACATTAGATTAATGTCTCTGGAACTAAGATTTTCACCTTCTCCAGGCATAATAACTTTAAATCTGTTATTAAACTGAAGACCACGGCTGGATACTTTGGCAAAATCATTTATGTCTGTCATTTAATCAATCCTCTGGCTCGCTTACGAGCAGTCTGTACTTGTTTGCGAGATTGTTTATAGATATCAGCACGGCTTGCCTTTTCGAATTGTGCTGTTGGCAAGAAGGTCGCAATCTCCCACTCAGGTGGCGGAACGAATGCAAACTTGGAACGAACGTGTGAAGTTAAATACTGTTTGTAACAAGGTTCAAAATAAGCTAGTTTGGCAGTACGTTTCAGAAGATTGTAAGTCACATTAATTCTGGCATTTTCTGTGTATCGTTTATCAGTGTTAAATTTAAGTAATTCATCAAGGAGCATTGCTCTTTGAGTTGGTTGTAAATAATGAAGATTCAATCCGGTGAATCCATTCTTTGTTCGATCCAACATCAAAATCAAAGGAAATCTATCGTAATAAGGCAAGGTTGTTTTATGTTTTGGGTCATAGAAATACATATACATCTTACCAACACCGATCTGAGTTCTCAGATCAATTGGCTCTTCATTCATTAATTTAGCTCTATTGATATTAGTTAAGCCAGAAACCCTCTTACGAAACCACTCACGCGATTCCCTTGTTCGTGGGGTAATCCCAGCACGAAAGGCTTCAAACTCTAATTGTTGGAATAAACTCATTTAGTAACCGTGTATTAGTTATTTTCTAATACTTATAGCCCAAAATCTCAATATCCTTGGCAAAATGCTTTTCAATGAACTTTTTGCTAAATTCATTATGATAATCATGGTAGTCAGTATGTTCAGATTTGTTCGAATGAGGCAGGTCAACATCACACCCATAAAACTTTTGGATCTTCTTAAAATCCTCAATAAGATTTTCATAACGAAGGACAGTATCGGTTTTGTAATCAAAGAACTCTGTTTGTGGTAAAAGATTATTTTCCTTTAAGGGGAATGATCTCATAAATTGATCAAACGAATCAATATTGTTGACCAGGATAGATTCTTTATCCTTTAAATAAAAATAGTAGCTGACGACTCTTTCCCAAGGATTACGGACAACACAAAAAATAAAACCAGGGTCACGATCCTTGTAGTTTTTCAATATTTGTTTTTTGGTCCAGTGTTTACGATGTTTACGAAATACCTGGGATGTTTTAACATTATCCTCTAACCAATCCTTGATTGACGTTCCACCGTTCTTTGGAATATGAATAAAGGTTGACGTTGGATCCTTGACTAATACACACATTTATTTTTTCTTTTTTCTTGGTAATGGTTTTAATGGAGTTATCTTTTTCTTTGATGTTGATTTTGTCATCTTCATTCCCATTGAACTAAGAACATCCTCTGTCCAAATTTCAAATGACCAACCACGATCAGCGCAATACTCACGAGCAGCATCCCATTTGTTTTGGTTTTTAATAAATGTAAAAGACTCATCCAGGTATTTCTTTGTCTTTCTCTGGGGAACTTTTGGTGGCATTGTTTGGGATTTTGGTTTAATCTCAACCAAGATCGTCCTACCATCTTCCATTATCAACTTAAGATCCATAAAATATCTGTGCCATTTTCGATCTGCCTCATATAAGTAAGGTATGACAACTTCCTCTGACGACCATTTGATTACGGAAGAATTTCGTTCGGCCCATAAGAAACAGAATTTTTCCCAAGAAGAACGATAAGTAACAGTTGAAATATCTCCTTCATATTTTTCTGGTTTCTTGACTTTGTATCTGCCCTTGTAAGTGCTTCTCATTTTTCGTGTATAAGTAATTTAAAAATAACATTAATTAATTAGTAAAAGTAAAAAATGGCATTAAGTCTAGACAATCCTATTTTACAATTTCCTCAATCGAATGAGGATCCTCATAAATTTCCTGGTTATATTAGCTTTGGGGCTTTTGAACAGACTGTTTCATCTAATATTGGTGCTCCAAACGAACCACTATCCAATACTCTAGATATATCAAGAGGAACAGCTACTTTATATATGCCACCAAATATGACATATGTTGATGCTGTTGATTATAACCAATTTTCCTTAGGATATGTTGGTTCGGCTGTTTCTGATGTAACAGAAAAGGCTTTACAAGATAGAGATACTATTTCTCAGGCAGCAAGTAAGGCAGTTGGTGCGGCCACTGGCGAATTAATGTCAACATTCAAAATGCTTAATCCATATAGTGATACTGCCAATATTAATGATTTTAAGACAAGGTTTGGTATTGGTGATAATAGAGAACTTGCCAGGGCATTAGTTGCTAAATCAGTCTCAAAAATGAGTAGTATTCCTGGAGGAGAAAATACTGTCGGGGCAGTTCAGGCAGGCATTCAAGCAACTGCTAACCCACATAAACGTTCTGTTTTCCAGGATGTTAAAATTAGATCATTTAACTTTGCGTTTGATCTTTTACCAATGTCAAAAAAAGAAGCAGATGAAACAGTAAAAATTATTCAGTTTTTTCGTGAAAGACTTTATCCATATCAGATCGGTAATCCAGGTATTGCTTATGGGTTTCCAGTCAAATTTAAAATTAAAGTTAAATATAAAGACAAGGATGCAAAAGTTCCTAAATTTCTTCCTTGTTTCCTTCAGGCATTTACAACCAACTATAATCCACAATCAGCAGCAATGTTTCCTGATGGTAATTTTTCTCATATTAGGATTTCAATGGATTTCGTAGAGGAACGAGCATTGACCCATGAAGATATCAAGGAGGGGTTCTAATAGTGTCATATTTTAGAGGATTCCCATTAATTGATTATAAATTTGGTGGACTTGAGACAAAAACCAAAACCCAAAATCTAATGGTCTATGTTGATCTGATTGACCAGGTTAAAGACAATGCATCTTTCTATCAATTTTATCATATTCTAGAAGGTGATAGGCCTGACCATGTGTCACAAATTTTGTACGGAACTCCTGATTATTATTGGTCTTTCTTTTTATTGAATGATAAAATCAGATCATCGGGCTGGCCAATGACATATGCTGAGCTTTATACAAAAGCCCAAAAGGAATATCCAAATACAGTAATCGTAACCCAGGATGATCTTTCAACATCATTTTTACCAGGAAGTACTGTGATTGGATCATCTTCTGGTGCAACTGGAACTGTTATTAGACGTAGACTAAATTATGGTCAGATATTCATCAAAGGTGATTCAACATTTAGAAAAGATGAACAAATCACCACAACGGAAAATGAAGAAATCAAGACAGCTACTTTAATTGAGGTTTCTTCTGAATTCAACGCTTTACATCATTATGAAGATTCTGACGGGACATATATTGATGATGTTCCTTATGATCCTGACTTCATTGGAGCAAGAGTTACTTTTCTTGATAGAATGGTTAATCAAAATAATGATTTGAAAAATATCAAGGTATTAAAACCAGCTCCAATGTCGCAAATATATACCGAATATAGATCATTGATCAAAGGAATCTAAATGAGTAGAAGTCCATTTTCATGGGGAACAATGTCGGTAATTGTTGAATCCCCAAGATTTCCAAGAATTAATATTGGTAATTTGGTTATTGAGTTTAATATTTATGAGAACATTACTTCACCATCAATCGAAGCTGATATTCTGATTGCTGATAGTGCTAACATTTCCCAGGCAACATATTTTATTGGGCAAGAACGTGTTATTGTCCAAATTTATGATAAAACCAATACAAATCCAGGACATCCCCCATCAATTGAACCTGTTTTCACCAAATCATTTATCGTAACTGGTATTGAGAGAAGCACCAAGGCAAATGATACCTCGTCCGTTTTCATTTTAAAATTACTTGACGAAGTATCTTATTTGAATAGGCTGAGTAGGTTTAGTAAGTATTATAGAGGCAAACCCGAGGAAATTATACAAAATGTTCTAATGGAGCAACTTGGGGCTGAACTTGAATATAATTTACCGACAGAACAAGAGACAATGCAGATTGTCAATCCTTATACAACAAATCCTTTGATGTGTGCCCATTGGTTGACTCATAGATGCACGGTCAATGAAGGATCTCCTTATTATCTTTATCCAATTATGAGAGAAAGAGCTAAGTTTAGACTTAAATCTTTGGATGAAATGTTAATTTCAGCTCCAATCAATCAAGTTAAAAAATTTAGATATTCATCAACAAATACTGCTGGGACTGAAGAAGAATCATTTGAAGATAGGGTATATCAAATTGCAAATATTGGAGTCTCCCATACTGAGAATATGCACCATTTATTCAATAGATCAGCAACCAGTGCCCAATACATGTTTTTAGATCTGACTGGCGGTTTTGCTGTCGAGGAAAGATTTAAGGCTTCTGATGTTCTTAAAAATAGACCAGCGTATAAAAACCAGACATTATTAGATTATGATGATGATTTTATTGTTGCATCAGGTAGAACTGTTGATAATGGATATAATTCATATTCATCAATGGTAGTTCCATCAGCAACATTTAAAGGGCCTGAATCATATAATTCAGTTAAATCTCAAGGACTACGAGAAGATGTACCCGATGAATTTACTGATGTTTCATCGCAACCTGGCGAAGTTAGACATAACTTCAAGATGAATGCAAGAGCATTAAGAGGTCTAATCGGCAAGGCTCCAATTGTTGTTGAGATGCCTGGTTATTTTTTCTTGAAGCACAATGATACTGTAATTGGTGAGCAGATTGATATTGAAATACCAAGAGATATGCCACAAGAAGGTGATGGTAATGAAAATGATGTAATTGATTATAAAAAATCAGGTAGATACATTGTCTATAATATGAGACACAGATTTTCAGTTGAAGAATATTCAGTATCATGCACTTGCACAAAGATTCATAATATGAATCAGCTTGAAGACCAAGCAGGCAATGTTAATATTTCAGGATAATTTATATGTATAATTTTTCAACAGATTATTTTGGTGATCAAACACGGTGGTTTATTGGTGTTGTTGAAGAAAATGCCAATGATCCATTAGGTCTTGGTAGAGTCCGTGTGAGGATGTTTGGATTACATAGTCCATTTACTGATGATATTCCATTTGATCAATTGCCTTGGGCAAACATTATTTTGCCAACAACTGAAGGTGGGTTTGGTGCAACTGGTATCACACCAAAAGGTCTACAAAAAGGCGCATTTGTCTTTGGTATTTTCCTTGATGGTGAACAATCCCAACAACCATTGGTAATTGGGGTTATTCCTAAACAAGAAGTTGTACCAAAAGTTTATAATGCAATGCATATTAGGCCAGCTTCTGTTGATGCTGTTGGTGCAACTCAATATACTACTAGTTCTGCATTTAACGTTAAGCTTGATGAAAATGGTCAGCCAATGCTTGACGGAACGACACCAATCGAAAAATTAGTGAATTATGCCATAAATAACTTTGGGTTTAGTATGAATGTTGCAATTGGTATGGCAGCTTCGTTATTTTATGGCACGTCAGGGGATGAGGTTTAATGACACCAATTGAATATTATAATAAAATAATTGGGTTTGAAACAAAAGGGTCAATCGTAACCTATGTTGGCGGGCTTTTCAAAGATCAATACTCAATTGATGGTAATAAATACTATCTAAATAAATTACTTTCCATCTTGATGACGGGTCTTCCTGGAAGTTTTGCTGAGTTTAATGGATCTGGCACATATTCTTCGATAACACCTTATGTTGTACGGCAATTACAATCCTTACAAAGGCCTGAAGATA
>Ga0075476_10000717_pt1 | contig 14948 bp, 12 predicted proteins | sample DEB08_DNA_5_FD_76339 | JGI IMG/M metagenome (GOLD analysis project Ga0075476, IMG submission 76339) | Aqueous microbial communities from the Delaware River and Bay under freshwater to marine salinity gradient to study organic matter... | ecosystem: Environmental > Aquatic > Marine > Coastal ...
GCCGCGGACGAGATCAGCTATGAAGCCATCGCCTCCACGGCTGATTCCAAATAGCCGGACCATTCCTTGTCCTGCCAGACCAGCGGCACCTTCTGCGAGTTTCCTGACGTGCTCAAAGGTCGCCGCTACTCCGTTGAGGTAAGTGCGTCGATTGGGTCGAGCAAAGGAGAAGCGACGAAATCAGCGGAGGTGCGAGTACCGGCGCCTCCCGAACCGGTCGCCAACGTGGTAACTCAACCGGGCGATCGTCAAGTTGCCATTGGTTGGGATGCTCCCACCGACGATGGCGGTCTGAGCATCGAGCGATACTTGGCCAAGGTGGTTGGCAGTGGTCAGAGCTGTGAAACCGTTGACAAGTCGTGTGTGCTGCATGGACTCGAACGCGGCGAGACCTACGAGGTTGAGGTTTCGGCCTTTAACAGCGCAGGGGCTAGCGCGGCGGTACGAACGAATACCGGCAAACTCCCGAACGTCCCGAAGCCGGTCGCGGGCTTGAAAACCGAGTCGTTTACGTACCTTGACACTTCCAATCCCGAGTTGGTGGAGGTGAGGAACCTTGTAACGGTCGTTTGGGAATCGGCCGAACCGACCCCCGACTCGGGTCCCGTTGAGTACCTCGTAGAGCTCCTACCCGGAGAAGCGTTCTGCAAAACGTACGTGCCGAACTGTGTTTTCGCCAAAGGCATCGAACCGGGTGCGAACTATCAAGTCCGGGTCACGTCGTCGAATGCTCTCGGCAGCGCAACATCGGTGCTTGGTTCCGTCGTTGAGATCGCCGTGCCACCATCATTGGTGCAAAACCTTTCTGTCGAGTGGGCTGATCACAAGGGCTACCTCAATAGCGAAAAGTTGATAGTCAGTTGGGACCCACCTCTCGACGATGGCGGCACCGGCATCATCGGGTACGTCGCGGAGTCCATCCCGAATGGGGAACGCTGCATCGCCGATGCCGCGCATTTCCCGACCGACGAAGGAAAGGTCTTTTGTGAGTTCACCGGTGTCGACATGACTCCGGGCACCGAGTATTCGATTGTTGTTGCGGCGGTGAGCGGAGCGGGTTTGGGTGCGGTGAGCCAACCCATTGACGTCCGTGTTATTGGTCGCCCGTCTATTCCTCGCAACCTGAGCGCCGAATACGTCGATGGGTCGATCGTGGTGGACTGGACTCCACCCGCCGAGACCGGAGGCGTTCCCGTCGTCGTGTATTCGGTGACGGGCAACCACTCGTGGGCCAACTGCATCGCTCGCAATACCACCACCTGCCGGATCACCAGTGACCAGATCAAAGAAGGCGAGACCTACACGCTGGTCGTGAGGGCGATCAACGTGGCCGATGGTGAGAGTTCGGCCAGCAAAGCCTTCGATCTCACCATTCCCAACGATGCCTATCGGCTTTCCACGGTCAAGGCTCGGGTCCAGAACCGAGAGATGACGGTGTTCTGGGAGCCGCCACCGGGGGCCAGCACCCGCGGTCAAATCACCTACCAGATCGACGTCAACCCGGGCAGGATGAGCTGCCAGACCACGTTGCACTGGTGCCTGTTTAAAAACGTGGAGGAAGGAAAGAAATACGAGGTGTCGGCGCGGGTTGTGAAACCGCTAGTCGAGAACCGGGACCCGTCCACCATTCTGGTTTCTGGTACCTATGTGCGTTCCACAGAGGTGATTGGTGAGAGTTGTACGCCAGCGACCAAAACCAACAACTACCTTGACGTGCCGAGCAGTTCGGAATTGAGCCAGGACTTGGGCTGCCTGTTGGCGCTGGGAATCGTCAGCGGCGATGACGGTATTGGCGGCGACAACAAATTTCAGCCGGGTACACCGATGCGGCGTTCGGAGTTTGCCTCGCTCGTTGCCGGGTTCTGGAAATCCACGACCGGTCGGACGTGCGGGGTGACCACCAGCAACAAGACGTACCGTGACGTGGCGCAGAGCAACCCGCACTCCGAAGCGATTGCCTGCCTGACCGGGCTGGGAGTGGTCCACGGAACCGCCCCCGGGCAGTTTTCTCCTAATCGCCTCATCACCCGAGCCGAAGCGTCGGTGATGGTTCGGAAGATTTTTGAGGCGGCGACCAGAACCCGCTGCCGTGCCCCGCATTCGTTCAGCGACGTGCCGAAACTCAGTTTCTACAGCACGTCGGTCAACTGTCTGCGTTCCAAACAGCTCGTCAATGGCACATCCGAAACGACGTTCTCGCCGTTCACGGCGTTGAACCGCCAGCAGGGAACGGCACTGGTCGCCCGCACCTTCCGACTCGTACTCACCGACGAGTATTCGCCGGGTTGAGACCGGATGACCTCAGACGGCTTTGAGGGCGTCCATCACCCCGCGCCACTGGCTGGCGTCGCTTTGGCCGGGGGCGTAGAAGCTCAGCCGATCAACGACGTCGCCGTAGCGGTGCTGCATCTCCGCTGCGACATCTTCGGGTTTGGCGACAACCGCGAACGCCTCCAACACCTCGTCGGTGATGAGTTCACCCATCCCAACCCAGTCGCCCTGCTTAGACAACGAGTTCAGGCGGGGGTGAAGGTCGTCCCAGCCGTGGATCTCCAACACTTTGCGGTAGGCCGGGGTTGATCCGTAGAACGCAATTTGTTGCCGGGTCGCAGCGTCGGCTTTAGCAAACTCTTCGTCGGTCTGGCCGGTCACGACGAAGAACGGGCCGGAGATCATAAAGCCGTCCATCGTTTTGCCGGCCTGTTCGCGGCCCTGTCGAAGGTTGGGCAGCGTGACCTCGCGCAGGTACTTCTCGGTGGTGAACCCGTGGCAGATAAACCCGTCGGCGACCTCACCCGCGGTGCGGGTCATGAGTTCCCCAACCCCCGCGAGCCAGATCTTCGGCGGACCAAAATCTCCGAGGTCGCGCTTGTCGGGGGTGAAGAACGGAGTCATCAACGTATGGGTGTAGAACTCGCCCCGGAACTGCAACGGTTCATCGGTTAGCCAGGTGTTCCAGATCGCCCGGATGGCGCTGATCATCTCTCGGGCTCGAGCCGCAGGTTTTGACCATTCCATCGAGAACCGCTTGGTGATGTGCGGTTTGATCTGCGTACCCAGCCCGAGATGAAAGCGCCCGTTGCTGAGTGCCTGAAGGTCCCACCCGAGGTTGGCGAGCAGCATCGGGTTACGGGCGAACGCCACCGCGATCGACGTGCCGAGCTCAAGGGTTTCGGTGTGTTCGGCGGCCAGCACCAGCGGAAGAAACGGATCGTGGCTGGTTTCAGCGGTCCAAACGCCGTCGTATCCAGCGGCCTCCTGGGCTTTGGCGTTGGCGATGATCGTGGTGATGTCAGGGCTTAGGCCGAGGCCGCCGTCAACCTTCATGAGGTAGTTCCTTTCGCTCGGAGTGCCCCTATTGGATCAGGAACCCTCACCTTGCGTTTCTAGCAGTTGGTTCGACCGCTTTGTTGCGAGCGCCACGTTGGGACCGTCACACCCGGCGCTTATGGTGTATTTTCATGTACTTTCATTTAGGCGGAACACGAAAGGCCAGCGGGCGGCGGCCCCTATCGGTGGCGAACCCGGCGGTGAATCGGGGCCGTGGCCCGACTCGATGGCCAACCTGGTTGGCGGTGGTGGTGGTCGGTGTGGTGATGGTTGGTGGTAGCGACGTTGGGCGGTCATCGGCCGAGACCACGATCGAGTACGAAAACGGTGTGGTCTCGCTAGCCGCCGCGTTCCGAAGCCAACTCTCACCGGTGCGGTCGGTGACTCGCGGTGGCGCCGCCACCGTGCGCTGCACGTTCCTCGATTGGATGGAATCGGCTCAGACTTACCGGTTCTTGCGCCGTAGTGAGTTGCCGTTGGCCAACGACCCGCTCATCCATTGCTGGTACCCGGCCGGTGCCGATGATCAGGGAGGCCAAGCACTTCCCGGCTACCCCAGTCGTTATCGACCCCGCAATGCATCCCGGCCGGAGTTGGTGACCGCCTGGGAGGCCACTCGTTACGCCGCCGATGCCGTCACCCTGCCCAACCCGACGGTGGCGCTTTCACCACCGTCGGCGCAGCTGGTTGGTGTCCCCACTTGGCTGGCCGTGACCAGCCCGTTGACGACTCGAGCGTTGTCGGCTCAAGCCGGTCCGGTCTGGGCCACCGTGCAACCCCGCCTGCGGTCGGTTGTCTGGGAGTTTGGCAACGGCGATTCGGTGACCTGCACCAGCGATCTCGCTCGGGTCTGGAAACCGACCTACGGTCGGTCGGAGCGCTCGGCATGCACCTACACCTTTCTGAGCTCCGCCGGTGACGGCCTGTTCCACGGGCGGGTCACGATGCGTTGGGATGTGCTCTACCAAAACAACGAATCTCTGGGGGCGTGGCGTCGCTGGCAGACGGTGAGCCGCAGCGCCCCCGTCACGTTCACCGTCAGTTCCCTTCAGGCCCTGTTCGACTAGGTGGTGTGTGTGTTGTTTCCCCCGACCCTTTTGACCCGGCGTGTCTGCCTAGTTCGTCAACAATCGCAGTTCGTCGATGTGTCCGATCGGTACATGGATCCAACCTTCGCGACTAGACCGCGGTTGTTCCTGCGGTGTCGGCCGGATCGTGCGTCCCGCTTTTGCCAACCGGGCGATCACCGCGCACAGCACCGCGTCAAGATCATCATCACGTTCCACCATCTGGTCGCGAAAATCTCCCAGCGCCACCCACTGTTCCAAAGCCACCACGATCCGTTCCCGCTGCGGTTGGCTTTCGCGGTGCTTGTAACTGGCGGTGGTCAACTCCCACCGGGCCACCGCACCCCCCGGGTAGGTCTCGTACACCCCCGCCTTGCCGCTGCGGTCCGCACCGAGCCCGGCCAAACGCTCCAGCACCCGAATCGCTCGCAGTGCCACGACCCCGATTCGGTCGGTCGAAACACTCAACGGCTGCTTGCCAATTGCGCGGCTGATCACCTGGTCGGTCAATCGCAGTTGCAGATCTCGGGGTGGATGCTCGGGGATCGCCAGCCCGGCGTGATGCGCGGTGATGGTGGCCACGAATGGGTCCGGCCATCCGAGCGGTGCATCCAGCCCGACCGCTTCGCAGCCGTCAGCCATCGCCACGATCGTGTCGTCGTCAACCACGCTCACCAGCTCAACCAGCGACCCTCCGTCAAGGATTGCCGCCGCCGTATTTTTCGGTTGAGAAGCGAGATCGACCCCCAAGACACGCACCCGATGATGCTAGGTCCTTCCCGACCGCTACGTTGAGAGCATGATCCCGAACCCTGATGGACCGGTCTTTCAGACGTTTCCGCTTGGCCCGCAATGGCCGGTGATCGACCCGTTCCTTTTCGCAGCCCACCACCGAGACGACTACCCCGAGAGCGACGGTCATCTGGGCCCGGCTCCGTCTCTCGCTGGTCGCCAGATCGGCAACGACTTCAGCGGTGATGATGGCTGGTCGATGTACCACGGTCTGCAAGTGCCCGGGTTTCCTCAGCACCCCCACCGAGGTTTCGAAACGGTGACCCACATCCGCTTCGGGCTGGTCGACCACGCCGATTCGTTAGGCGCAACCGCTCGGTTCGGGCCGGGCGACACCCAATGGATGACCGCCGGGTCTGGCATTCAGCATTCCGAAATGTTTCCGCTGATCGACACCGATCTCGATAACCCGCTCGAAATGTTTCAGATCTGGCTCAACCTCCCAGCCGACGACAAGATGGTTGACCCGTACTTCACCATGATGTGGCGGGAACAAACCCCGCAGGTCAACGCCCTGTGCGACCAACCGACGTACACCGAAATCACGGTGATCGCTGGACAGTTAGGTCCGGCCCATCCCAACCCGCCCCCTCCCAACTCGTGGGCCGCGAACCCAGATTCCGACGTGGCGATCTGGCACATTCAGATGGGCCGCAATGCCTCATGGACCCTTCCCGCCGCTAGCGGCCCCAACACCCACCGGGTTCTGTACCTCTACGACGGCGACATGCTTACCCTCACCGACGATTGCACCATCGGTGAATCCACCGGGGCGATCGTTGACGCCAACAAAGAGTTGCTGCTTCGGGCCGGTTCTGATGGCGCGTTCATCATCATGTTGCAGGGCCGGCCGTTGGGCGAACCGATCGCTCAACGAGGACCGTTCGTAATGAACACCGAAGAACAGTTGGTTACGGCCTTCCAGGAATACCGTGCCACTCAGTTCGGAGGTTGGCCCTGGTCTAGCCCCGACCCGACCCACGGCGACACCCCTCAACGGTTCGCGATCCACGCCGACGGCACCCGCGAAGTCCCGGACGAGTTCGTCTAAGGATCGGTGGTTTCGGCCATCAGCGCGGCCAGTCGTTGGCTGGCCGCCTCCGACAACGGTCCCGGCTGGAGTACCCGGTCGTTGATCCGAGCGATCGGCATCACGTTGCGGGTAGACGACGTCAGAAATGCCTCGTCGGCCTGCTCGAACACTTCGATCGACACATCGGCTTGTTCCACCTCGCTGGTTTCGAGCACCAGCGCCCGGGTCACCCCGGCCAGACATCCTGAACGCAGTGGGGGAGTAACCAGCCGGCCGTCAACGTTGACGAACACGTTGGTACCGGTCCCTTCGCAGAGCGCACCAAGCGTGTTGGCAAAGATCGCTTCGCTGGCGTCACGTTCGTGGGCGTAGGCCAAGGCAATCACGTTCTCGGCGTAACTCGTGGATTTCACCCCGGCGAGCGCTCCTCGTTCGTTACGGGGCCACGGCACGGTCACCACTGCCGCGGTTGGTGGCCACGGACGGGTCGGACCGACCCCCACAATCACGGTCGGTTCGCCGTCACCACGCCCCGAACCGAGCGGACCAGGCCCGGCCGTGACCGTCAAGCGAACCACCCCGGCCGCTTCGTTGGCTGCGATCGTGTCGGCCGTTGCCTGCCGTAACTCGTCGTCGCTGAGCTCCAGCGTGATCCCCAAACCGGAAAGGCTTTGCCGGAGCCGGGCCAGGTGGCGTCGCATGGCGAACGCCTCACCTCGCACCACCGTGGTGGTTTCGAAACAGCCGTCACCCACCGTCAACCCGTGGTCGTTGACCGGCACCGCAGCGTCGCGGCCCTCCACGATTACCCCGTTGATCCACCAGCGAGCAGCGTTCACCGTCAAAGCGTGGCACACCACAACCCGCGGCTGGTGCCACACCAGCCCCGACCGGCCCCCGACCGGTCTTTCCCCGCTTCGGGTTCTATGGAACGATGAGCCGGGACCGGATGGATCCGACGACGTGAGGACACCTATGCGAGTACTGGTAATGGGCGGCACACAGTTCAATGGTCTGGCGCTGGTGCATCAGCTGGTCGACGCCGGCCACGACGTCACCGTCTGCAACCGGGGACGAACCGAGTCCGACATCCCCGATTCGGTGGGCCGTCTGGTTGCTGATCGCACCGACCACGCGCAGCTCCGGTCGGTGCTTGGTGGCACCGAATGGGACTGCGTCCACGACGTCTCGGCGTACCACCCCGAAGACGTAGACATCATGATGGATCTGTTTCGCGACGCCATCGGCCATTACGTCTTTGCCAGTTCGACCGTGACCTACTGCTCCAACGACCGCGCCATCACCGAAGATGACCCCGACGAACGCGGCGAGACCCAAATCGAATACGGCCTCCACAAGTTGCTCTGCGAAGACCGCTTGTTCGCGGCCTATGACCAATGGGGCTTTCCGGCTTCTACCGTGCCGTTCTCGATGGTGCTTGGTCCGCACAACGCCATGCCCGACCGGGAGCAGCGCATGTTTGCCCGGCTGCGTGCCGGTCGACCGGTGATGATCCCCGGCGATGGTTCAACGCTGCTTCAAGTTGGCGACGTTGACGATCAGGCCCGGGCGTTGGTGGCCATGATGGGCAATCCGAAAACTTTTGGCCGCCGTTACAACCTGACCGGTTCCGAAGCGGTGACCCGCAACGACTATGTGGCGATGTGCGCCGCCGCGGTCGGCACCGACGCCGACGTCAGGTACATCCCCGATGACTTGATGGAGGCGCTCTGGACCGGGCAGCGCAGCGTGCACGTCGCTAGCCAAACCGGAGCGCTCAACATCCGGTCCAGCGACGACGCCAAACAGGAACAGGCCAGCGGTCCCCGAGCGTTGCTACGAACCCGGTTCATGCTCTGCCTGAACCTGATCCAAGCCCTCGCTCCCAACATTCACTGGTGGAATCAGGACACTTCGTTCAGCATCGACCGGCTCCGCACCGACGTCGGTTGGGAACCCGAACACACCACCGCCACCATGCTCGATCGGGCCTACCAGTGGTGGGCCGACAGCGAACAGGTTGCGACCGAGTTCGACTGGAGCACCGAAACGCAACTACTCGAACAGTTGGACTGAGCGGCGAAGCCGAGGTGCGGGCTAGTTGATCTGTCGGCCTTCGCCGTCCCAGTACGGGGCTCGCAGCTTGAACTTCTGGAGCTTGCCGGTCGCGGTGCGGGCCAGTTCGTCACGGAACTCAACTGAGGTCGGGCACTTGTAGTGGGCGATCTTGTTTCGACAATGCTCGATCAGGTCGGCCTCTGACACCTCGCTACCGGCACTGAGCACCACCAGCGCTTTCACCGTCTCACCCCACTTTTCGTGGGGCACACCGATCACCGCAACTTCGGCCACCGCCGGATGCGAAAACAGGCAATCTTCAACCTCGATCGACGACACGTTCTCGCCACCGGAAATGATCACGTCCTTCTTGCGATCTTCCAGGCACAGGTATCCCTCGTCGTCGATGAAGCCACCGTCACCGGTGTGGAACCAGTCGTCGGCTAACGCATCCGCCGACGCGTCCGGATTTTCCCAATACGACTTGAGAATGTGGTTGCCGCGGGCCAGTACCTCGCCGTCGTTCGCCACCTTCATGGTGATGCCCACCGCCGGGACCCCAGCTCGGCCCAACTTGGCGGCTCGTTCGGCGGGCGTGTCCGAATCCCATTCTTGGCGGCTGCGGTTGATGGTCAGCAACGGCGCGGTTTCGGTCAGGCCGTAGATCTGAATGAACTCCCAACCGAGTTCGGTTTCGACCCGTTCGATGGTGCGGGTTGGTGGGGGAGCGCCGGCCACAATCATCCGAACCCGGTTCCGGCCCGGAACCTCACCGTCCCAATCGGCCGCCGCGTCGAGGATCGCAGCTACCACCGCCGGAGCACCGCACAACAGCGTTACCCCATGAGCCTCAATCCGGCGCAGGATTTCAGCCCCGTCCACTTTGCGAAGCACCACCTGAGGCACCCCCATGGCGGTGGTGCCATAGGGCATACCCCACCCGTTGCAGTGAAACATTGGGAGGGTGTGCAGGTAGACGTCGCGGTCGCTGACCCCGGTATGCCAACCAAAAATCGCCGAGTTCGACCACAGGTTGCGATGCGTCATTTCGACACCTTTCGGGCGTGCCGTGGTGCCCGAGGTGTAGTTGATGGTGGCGGTCGCGGTTTCGTCGGGTATCCACGGAGTGGGTTCACCTCCAGCGAACAGCACCGAGTCGGATTCTTCTCCAGCGATCAGCCGATGCGCGACCGGAATGTCACCCAGCGACGATTCGAGTTCCGGGTCGATGATGAGGACCTCGGCCCCGCTGTGTTCGACGATGTAGGCCACTTCGTCGCGGCTGAGCCGGAAGTTGATCGGGACCGCCACCCGACCCCACGCGCTGGCCCCAAACAAGGTGACCAGTAGCCGAGCGGCGTTGTGCGACACGATCCCTACCCGGGCCCCTGGAGCGAGCCCCAACTGGTCGAGTCCGGCTGCCATCTGCGAGGAAAGATCGTAGAACTGCCGGTAGGTCAGGTTGCCGAGGCTGTGCGCCGGTTGGTCCGGTTCGTCATAGATCCCGACCCGATTGCCGTACACCAACGCGGCCCGTTCGAGATGATCACGGATGGTCATTGGTACCTGCATGAATCCCCCTGAAGACGCGTTTAGCCCTCTGAGATCCTGCCCGGTTACAACGGCGAGCACAAGACCCCCACCGCGACCGGTTCGGTTTCCGACCGGACTGGTTCGGTGGTTCAGTTTCGGTGGTTCAGTTTCGGGGGGAACCGAGTGGCGTGGTTAGCGCTGGTGGACCCGGCGGCCGTCAACCCAGACGGTGTCAATGTCGGCCGCGGTGGTGAGCCGAGCCAGCTTTTCGAAACGGTTGGCGTCGGGTTCGTTGTCGCGCCAGCGGATTACCGAGCCCGGCGCGGTGGTGTTGATCGCCACCGCGTCGAAGCGGCGACCCGGTTCAAGCAACCCCACCGGTAAACCAAGCGCTTCGGCGCCACCCGCGGTCGCCATCCAAAACGCCCGAACCGTGTCGATCGCGGCGCCCGCCACACCCCGCTGATCCGATACCAGCGTGGCGTCAACCCCGTCGGCGCGCAGCCGAGAAACGGTGACCGCCTCGTTGATCTGCTGAAGCACCCCGGGCCGGATTCCGGCCCCGATGTCGGTCCCCAAACCAACCCGAACCCCAGCCGCCGCGGCCTCCGTCGCAGGAAACACCGCGTTTGCGAAGTAGGCGTTGGAGATTGGGCAGTGAGCAATCGCGCTACCGGCTTCGGCAATCCGGTCGAGGTCGGCACTGCGGACATGAGGGGCGTGAGCCAGCACCGTATGGTCTCTGAGCAAACCAAAGCGGGCGATGGCTTCGGTGTCGCTCTGGCCGAACCGATCGAAGGCGTAGCCAGCGTGCCAGTCGCTTTCCGAACCGTGGGTTTGGATCAGCGTGCCGGTTTCGGCTGCTAACTGCCCGAGCCCGGTCAACAGTTCATCGGTGCAAGCCGGCAGGAACCGGGGGGTGAGGATTGGCCGCACCAGCCCTCGTCCGTTGTCACTGGCGGTGACGTCAAGCAACGAACGACGGCTCGCGGCTAGACCGGCCGCCGCGTCGGTGTCTCGATACCACTCAGGGGTGCCTTCCGGATGATCCATCGCCACCCGTCCGACCAAAGCCCGCTGGCCGAGATCCCGACAGGTTTCGGCCAGCACCACCGTCGCTTCTTCGTGGACCGACGCGAAATACACCGCGGTGGTGGTGCCGTGAGCCAGCAAGGTGGAGACCAGATCGGGATACACCCGTTCGGCCACCAAACGATCAGCGAACGACGCTTCTAACGGGAACGTATACGAAAACAGCCATTCTTCTAACGGCAGGTCGAGGGCGGTGCCGTTTTGTTCCCACTGGGGGGCGTGCACGTGCAGGTCCACAAAGCCAGGGGTGACAGCGGTGGTCGCCGGAAGCGTGACGTGCGCCGGCGACTGCTCGCGCAACGTCGTTGCCGCCGCGCTCTGGGCTGGTTCCACCGCAGTGATTTCCCCGTCGGTTACAGCGAACACCACCCGGTCGATGCTGGCCCGGGTCGGAGCTGGGGTTTGCACCCGGGTTGCTTCAAGGGTGAACGAGGTCATGGCCGCGGGTGGGGCTAGCCAACCGGATCGGAGGTGCTGCGATCGGGGGTGCTGCGATCGGAGGCCAGATGACCGGCCCGATGGCCACCGGTCCAGTCCTCCTCAACAGCCCGAGCCGCCAACGAGCCGGTCACTCGAAGCTGGGGAACCTCACGCAGGCTCCGTTTCAGTTCGGCAAACCCCGGGAACTCAGCCAGTCGGGTCACCGCATCCCACAACACGAGCGCCTCTTCGGGTTCGGGAACCCGAGAGATGACCGGGCCGAAAAACGACCAGGCCTGTCCGTCGGGCCGGTTGAACGTGATGATCGGGGTACCAACATCTCGACCGGTGCGGCTCAACGCCAGTTCGGTTTCCTGATCGAGTTCGTCATCCCACGACACATCGTCGAGCGCCGACGCGAACTGAGGATCAAGCCCCGCCGCGACCAACACCTCCCGGGCATGATCGGGAGTGGACAGGTAAGGCCGACCCCCGCGAGCTTCGGCCTGTTCGGGTTCGAGATCCCACCAGCTCGCACCAAACGCAGCCACCAGCGCCCCCAGCGGCTCGTTGCCGTGAGCCTTGCGCACCGCGGCGGCGACCCGCAGGAACCGCAACCCGGCGGTGTGGCCCTGTTCGTATTCGGGTGGGAACTCGCTGGCGTAATCCTTGTGCTTGTTGAGTAGACGCAACGAAATGAACCGCCACGTCACCTCCAACCCGGTCTGTTTTGAAACTTCCGCGACCCAACGAGAAGTGATCCAGGCGAACGGGCACACCGGATCCCAAAAGAACTCGATGCTGCCATCGGCAGTGTTGCTGCCGGTGCTCATACGCGAGAACCGATCGCACGATCAGCGGTCTGGCCGGCCAACGCCACCAACTCCGGGTCGTGGGCGTTCAGACAGAGGTTGATCGTTACTCCGTCGAGACCCAGGTCGATCAGATCCGAGATCGCCTCGCCGAAGGTGTCCGGGTCGCCGATGGTGGCTCGGGCACGGATGAACTCACCGGCCGAGGCAGGCCAGCCGTGAAGCGCCACGTAGGCGTCGATCGCGGCCTGGGCTTCTTCCATGGTTCGGCCGATCACCCCGGTGACGAGTTTGGTGACCTTGATCGTTGAGCGATCTCGGCCCAACCGTTCGCAATGAGCGTCCAACACCTCCAACTTGCGGGGAACATCGGCGACTTCACCGACCAGGTTCGATTCGTCGGCGTACTGGGCGACCATTCGCAGTGTCTTTTTCTCGCCCGAACCACCGATCATGATCGGGATCGACGACAACGGCTGAGGCGAGTTGATCGCCTCGGTCGTCTGATAATGGGTGCCATCCACGGTGGGGCGTTGGTTGCGCAACATCGGAATGATGATCTGCAACGCCTCCTCAAGCTTTTCGAACCGGTCGGTGAACGTGCCGAATTCGATCCCGAACCCGACGTGTTCCATCTCGAACCATCCAGCCCCGATCCCGAGCGTGGCTCGACCTCCCGAGACGTGGTCGAGGGTGGTGATGATCTTGGCCAGCACCGCCGGGTTTCGGTAGGTGTTGCCGGTCACCAAGGACGAAAGCCGAACCGTTGAGGTGTGCTGAGCCAACGCCGCGAGCAGGGTGTAACACTCCATCATCGGATCGTCCGGGTTGCCGATCCCCGGTAGCTGATAGAAGTGATCCATCACCAATACCCGGTCAAACCCGCTCGCTTCAGCCGCTTTGGCCTGAGCGACCACGGACGGGAAAATGCCGGCGTTCTGGCCATCCGGGTAGGTGAAGTTTGGGATCTGGTAGCCGAGCCGGGTCATGGTTGCTCTCCTTGGATGGGGACTGGGTTGGTAGTTGAGCTGGGTTGGTAGTTGAGCTGGGTTGGTAGTTGAGACTGGGGTCAGCCGACGTTGTCGTGAGGGAGCGAACCCCGGGCCGCCCGTAGATAACCGTACGGGGTCGCTTCCCGGAAGTTCGATACCCGACTGGTGTAGACGTCGGCGTACTTCTCGACTTGCCGGGCAAACAGGCTTTTGTCGATACCGGCCCGCATCAACGGACCCCAATGCGGGTTCCCGAGGCGGCTCGCGGCTTCAGCGAGCGGGGCCAGTTCGGCGTCCAGTGCGGAAATCTCGTCACCGGTCGTGTCGATTTCGGTATCGACGGTGCGGTGATCGCTGCCGTCGACGACCAGTCGCCGCCGATGCATCCGCAACTGGGCGTAGCGTTCTTCCAGTTCGGCTTTGTGATCCATGCGAAGCCGGAGTTGTTCGGTTTCGTCTACGAAACTGCGCGCCGATTGCACCTCGGCTTCCAACTCTCGAGCGATCAATGCGGTGCGCCACCGCAACACGTCTTTGGTGACGTGCACGTCACCAAACAGGTGGTCGCCGACATAGAGGAACTGGCTGGCTTCATGCCCAAGCGCCGCTTCGACCATCCGGGCGTCACCACCTTGATACACCTCGCCGGAGGTCAACGGGCCAACGTGAGGTTCCAGCAACCCCCGTTCAGCGTCAACCAACCGATACACCGGCTGTCGTTGTGCGAAGAACCGTGGTTTGGCGGCGCTGACGATCACCAGATCAAACAAGTCCCGCCAGGTTTCACCGTCGGGTAGCGCGTCGTCGAAACACCACGACATCATCTGCTGGGTGTACCACCACTCCGAGTTGGTGATCAGCAGCAGTTGTTTTCCAGCGAGCCGCTGGTCCTGCAACGTCCCGAGAAGGTCCGGGTCTCGCACAACGAATCGGTCCGGGTCGTTGACGATCTGGCTTTTCAGCACCCCTTCCAGGTGAGCTGCACCCAACGCGGCATCGATCTCTCGGTACAGCGACCGGTACGAATGCACGCCGGGAAGCGGCTTGCGGTCGTGACGATCAACGAGCTGGGTCCACAACGAAGCCCGACTCAATTCGAACAGCGTGTTCATGAACTCGAACCGTTCGTCTCGCAGTTCGATGACTTCACCGTCGTAACAGTTGCGTTGCTCGTCGAAACTCAGATGGGCGGTACCGTGCTGGGCTCGCACCACGTAGCCGAACCGGGTGGCTTTGACTAGGTTGCCGAGCTCAAGGTCGAAGGTCAGCCCGAGAATGAACTCGTCGGGATCGAACGTCAGGTCTTTCACCGGCCAACCTTTGGCCTGCAACCAGATCTGAGCGTGCTCAAAAGCCGCGCGTTCCCATTCATCAACCCGGTAATGGATCAGCGTGTAATCCATGTCGTACCCGACGGCCCGAACCCCCCGCAGATTGAGGGTGCGGTTACAGAACAAACCGCGTTCGGGTGAGCCCAGTTCACTCATTGGGTCTCCAAACGACGAAGTTGCCGTCTCAACCAGTTCTGCTGGTCGTCTCGGTATTGACGGGCCGGTTCGGTTCCCTGCCACATCTCAATTCCGTGCGGCACCCCGGGGTAGACGTGCAATTCGGTATCGACCCCCGCCGCCATCAACCGCTGAGCGAAATCGATGTCTTCGTCTCGGAAACCGTCAGCGCCACCCACACAGACATAACTCGGCGGCAGACCAGCCAGGTCGTCGGCTCGAGCCGGGGCCGCATCAGCCGGAGGGTCACCGTCGGCCAGTTTCCCGAGGTACGAGCGCCAACCGTAGGAGTTGGAATGGCGCGACCAGAC
>Ga0075476_10000718_pt1 | contig 14939 bp, 15 predicted proteins | sample DEB08_DNA_5_FD_76339 | JGI IMG/M metagenome (GOLD analysis project Ga0075476, IMG submission 76339) | Aqueous microbial communities from the Delaware River and Bay under freshwater to marine salinity gradient to study organic matter... | ecosystem: Environmental > Aquatic > Marine > Coastal ...
ACAGGCGGTCCAGCAGGTTGCCGAGGGCTCCGCCGAGAATGACGGCGAGTACGCGGGCTCGGGACAGGCGAGGGGACCGAACGATAGCGATGGCGACGATGACGGCAATCACGGTCACGAACGCACCGATCCAACGACCGAATTGGCCTCCGGTTCCGAACGAGAAGCCGCTGTTGTAGGTGAGGTCGAACTCGAGGCTGGGCACCAGTTCGATCACCTTCCCGCCCTTGAGCTCCCTGAGGGCCCACCATTTGGTCACTTGATCGGCGACGATGGCGGCGACAACCAAGGACCACGTCAGGATGGCATTTCGGGCAGTGGTGGTCAGAGCCATGGCTTTACCGTATCGGGAGGCGGCTTATCGAAAGTCTTCGTGGACGGGGTCGAGCGTTTGGTGCAGGCGAAAACCGATCAGTGCCAGCACCACCCCAAGTCCGCAGACCAGCACTACCGCAGCCAGCGCCCCTCGGTATCCGGCTGCGGTATCGGCAATGACACCCACGGCGAGCGGACCGGTGACACCACCGATTTCGGCGACCGAGAACCAGAGCCCGGTGGCTACTCCGGCGTTGGCGGGGGTCACCCGATCGGCCGCTAACAGGGTCAGGATGGCGATCGGGATAAGCGCGGCCCGCACCGAACTGAGAACGGTCGACAGTCCCATCGCGATCCCCGGGGTGAGCGCCACGAGGATCAACGCGATCCCGGAGGTGGCAAGCACTGCTCCCATCAGTGGGAACAGTCGTTGCCCCTGCCCTACTCGGGGAAGGAACGCGGTGATGGGGATGCCCACGAGGCCGGCAGCCGCAACCCATCCGCTGGCGGTTGTGGGCGTCATCGCCCCCAGTTCTTCGAGCACGGTGGGCATCCATGGGCTGAGGGCGTGGTTGATGAAAAACACGGTGAACGCCATAGCGAGCACCAGGCGAACCTGAGCCGAGCCAACCAGATGACCGATGGTGTTGTGCTCGTGCTTGGCGTCTTCTCGGGATGGTGGCGTGGGTCGGGTCACGGTGTTCCAGACCGCGATCCATCCCACGGTGGCAGCCGCAGCCAGCGTGGCTTCGAACCGAAGCACGTCCCGCCAGGTGTCGAACCACTCTAGAAGCACCGGGTTGGTAATGGCGACGATCAGGGTTCCCCCCAAGGCCGGAGCAATAGCCGAGAAGCCGACGCCGCGGCGGCGTTCGGTTTCGTCGGGGAACCAACGGGCTAACAGGGCTGGTGACGAGGCCGAGATCAGCGGTCCAAAGACACCGAAGAACGCCACGGCGAACCACAGACTCCCGACTCCTTGCGCGTTGGCCCGAAGGAGCAATGAACCGGTGACCGACATGCCTCCGAGAGCCACCGACCAGCCGAGGTCAAACCGGTCGATGAACCGTCCGGCTAACGGTGCGGTCACGATGTAGATGAGCGCCCAGGCGCCAAGCGCCAACCCCATCTGACCTCGGCTGACACCGAGTTCGTCGCGTACCAACGGGAGCATCGGCGACATGGCTGCCACCGCAATTCCAAACGTTGTGTAGACGGCGCAGAGCGCCCCGAAGACGATCCAGCGGTGGGGGTTGACGGAGACGGTGGGGCGCATGGCCCCACCGGTCTAGCCGTCTTGGCGGAGGGTGTGGGATTTGAACCCACGGAGGCTTGCACCTCACACGCTTTCCAAGCGTGCCCATTCGGCCGCTCTGGCAACCCTCCTGAGGACAACCGCAGTGCGGCTGTCGGCGGTTCAGGGTAGCGTAATTCTGTCGACGCCCGTTTCGAGGTGTGGTGGTCGGGTCCTGTGCAACGGGTACCCGTGAATCGGGTCAGGGCCGGAAGGCAGCAGCTCTCAGCGGAGCTACTTGTGTGCCGCAGATCGCCTGGCCACCACTCCTGGGAACGGGCGTCGCCGCGCCCCGGGCTAGAGTCGGTTTTGTCATGGCCTATCAGTCGCTTTACCGCCGATACCGACCGCAGACGTTTTCTGAGATTCGCGGTCAACGTCACGTTGTCGCGGCCCTACAGAACGCCGTGGTCAAAGGTGAGGTGGGCCACGCGTATCTGCTGCATGGCCCTCGGGGAACGGGCAAGACCACGTCGGCTCGGGTGCTGGCGAAAGCCCTGAACTGTGAAGCGCTGGGCGCCGACGGAGAACCTTGTGGCGCCTGTGAAAGTTGTGTCTCGATCGAGCACGGTCGTTCGTTTGATCTCCACGAACTCGACGCGGCGAGCAACAACAAAGTCGAAGACATGCGCGACCTGCTCAGCAAGGTCAACCTCGGAACACCGGGTCGGGCGAAGGTGTACATCCTTGACGAGGTGCACATGCTCACCAGTCAGGCCGAGAACGCACTTCTCAAAACGTTGGAGGAACCGCCGGCCCATGTGACGTGGGTGTTGGCCACCACTGAACCGCACAAGGTCGTGGAGACGATTCGCAGTCGCTGTCAGGTGTTCGAGCTTTCGTTGCTGCCCGCTGATGAGATGGCGGAGCATGTTCGGTGGGTGGTCGCCGACGCAGGGCTTGACGTTGATGACGATGCGGTTGAGTACGTGGTGGCGGCCGGAGGGGGTTCGGTTCGAGACACGCTTTCGGCGCTGGATCGGGTAGTGGCCGCGGGCGGGGTGGTGGCTGTTGATGACTCCACCGAGGTGCTCTTGCAGGCCATCGCTGAACGCAACGTCGCCGGAGCGCTTTCGGCGGTCGGCGAGGCGATGTCGCGGGGACGAGACCCGAGGACGATCGGCGAAACCGCGCTGGTGGGTCTTCGCGATGCGTTCCTGGTGGCGATGGGAGCACCGTCACCGCGATTGTCGGCGGCGCAGCGAGAACGGGCGGAACGCTTCGCGGCTGAGGTGAGCCCGGCGGCGATGACTCGGGCCATGGAAACCCTCGGCGTGGCGTTGGTGTCGCTTCGTCAAGCCCCTGATCCGCGGGTCGATCTTGAGGTGGCGCTGGTCCGGATCTGTCGGCCGGAAAGCGAGCAGGGCCTCGATGGGTTGACCATGAGAATCGAAGCCTTGGAGCGCCAGCTGGCGGGTGGGGCCGTTCCTGCGTTGGCTCCGACGGTTCGGGCTAGTCCAGAACCATCAGCACCCCAGACCCAACAGCTCGCCTCCGAACCGCAGGACTCGCAGCAACCGCAGGAACCATGGGCGATGACCACCCAGCCAGAGCCACTGCAGACCGGAGGGGGATCGCCAGCGGCGGCGGCTCGTCGACGGTTGGCGCAAAGCCGTGGTTCCGATCCGGCCCCAGCCCCAGTTGCCTCACCGGCGGCCGATGGTCCACCTCCTCCGGTGCCGGGCAGCAGCACAGCTCGCGCCCAGAAACCGGCCGCGGTTGATCCGCGGGATCTGCGGCCCGCGACCCCTAGTGACGTGGTTGCGTTCGCGACCGAACATCTTGGGATGGAAGCCAGCGTGGTGATTGCCCGAGCCAAGGACCTGCTCGGGGACGACGCCAAGGAACGCACGGAGGACGATCTCGTTCGAGTTTGGCACGCCTTGATCGACGATCAGCAGGGGACACATTCGGTCAGCGAGCCGGTCAATGAGCCGGTCAATGAGCCGGTCAATGAGCCGGTCAATGAGGACGTAGACCTCAGTGATCTGGTCGATGCACCGGATCATGCCGATCAGGTGTTGGAACACATCGCCGATTTGTTCCCTGGGGCCGAAGTGCAATCCGGAGAACCGACAGAGAAGGAACAATGAGCGAGATCGTTCCCGAAGATGAACCGTTGGCCGAAGCGGTCAATCCGCTCGGCAACATGGATCTGGGAGGCCTGCTGGCATCGGCACAGCAGATGATGAAGGACCTCCAGTCGGCGGGGGCCGAGACCGTTACCGGAACCGCGGGCGGTGGAGCCGTTTCGATTGTGGTTAACGGGCACTTTGCCTTTGAGTCGGTCTCGATTTCGGCGGCCGCCGTAGATCCGGATGATCCGTCACTGTTAGAGGATCTGGTCCTGGCTGCGTTGCGCGACGCGGCCGATCAGCTTCGCTCCCGTCAAGCAGGCGCGTTCGGCGGTTTGGATCTTGGGTTGGGTGCACCGACCGATGGGTTGGGCTTCACCGAACCGCAATGAGCTACTCCTCGGCTGTTCAAGAACTCATCGATCAACTCGGTCGACTCCCGGGCATTGGTCCGAAATCGGCTCAGCGGGTGGCCTTTTATCTGTTGAAGGCGCCAGCTGAGGAGGCTCAGCGGTTGAGTCAGGCCATCACCGAAGCCAAGGAGCGGGTGTCGTTTTGTGAGCGGTGCTTCAACCTGAGCGAAGGCGATGAACAATGTTCCATCTGCCGTGATCCGCGCCGGGACGATCGAATGGTCTGTGTGGTTGAGGACAGCCAAGACATTGTGGCCATCGAACGTACCCATGAGTTTCGGGGCCGTTACCACGTGCTTCAGGGAGCGTTTAGCCCGATCGATGGTGTCGGCGTGGAGCAGCTGCGGGTGAAAGAATTGCTGACCCGAGTGGCCGAAGAAGACATCGAGGAGATCATCGTCGCCACCAACCCGAACCTAGAGGGGGAGGCGACAGCAGCACTTTTGGTGAAGTACCTGAAGCCGATGGGTTTGCGGATCACTCGAATCGCCAGCGGATTGCCAGTCGGGGGAGATCTCGAATACGCCGACGAGTTGACGCTGGCCCGGGCGCTTTCCGGGCGGCGGGTGCTTGACGGCGGATCTGATTCCTAGTTGCCCCTACAGGCAGAAGCGCCACCTTAAACCTGCATCTACGGGGCGGTTGGTTGTATTTGCAGGCCCTTGGTGACGCTCCTGCCCCTTTGTGGGGGGCCGTTGGTCCGTCTACGCATCTCAAGCGCAATGTTTCATTTACATTACAAAGTTTACGAGATGATGACAAGTCGGATCTGGTGACGGTGTCACCAACGGTCTGGTTTTGGTCAGCCACGGTGGCACCATCGGGCCAGACAACCTACGCTCAGCAACTGTGCTGCTCACCGAAATCGACCACATCGCCATCGCCGTCCGGGACCTTGAGGCGGCTATCGGCTACTACCGGCAGGCCTTCAACGCCGAGGTCCATCATCGCGAGATCGTCGATTCCGATGGAGTCGAAGAGGCGCTGATCAAGGTCGCCGACAGCTACATCCAACTGACGTCGGCAACTCGACCCGACTCGCCGATCGCGGTGTTCCTCGAAAAGCGCGGCGAAGGACTCCACCACGTGGGATACCGGGTTGACGACTGCGCGGAAGCGCTGGCTCAGATGGTGGCGGCCGGTGCGACCCCGATCGATCAAGCCCCGAGGCCTGGTTCTCGTGGCACGACCGTTGCCTTTATTCACCCCAAAGGCTCGTTGGGGACGCTGATCGAACTCGTTCAGGAATAGTCGCTGCTCAACTCGACCACCCCGGCGGGGGTGAGCAGCGTTGCCCGCAGGCCGCAGGGGCCTGGTTCGACCCGTTTGGGGAGGGCGTACTCTGCGAGTCGTGACCCCACCGACGAGTCGCGGTGGCTGAGAGAGAAGTCGAGAAGTTCCAGACCGGAAGCCGCGGTCGTGGCCGGGCTGTCACCTTGCCATTCGATGAGGAACGGGACCACCCCGTCACGGTTGTCGGGTGGGAACGCAAGCCGCCAAGTCAGGCGTGACCCGTCAGGGCGAAGCCGACTCATGGAGGTGGCGCTACCGGCGTCGAGTCGACGAGCCTCGCACCAACGCAACCAGAGATCGAGATCGGTCACGGCCGCGGCCCACGTGACCAACCGGGGTTCGGTCACCGTGTCGACACCGAACGGGCGCCCCCGGTCCGGTCGCGGCTGGTCAGGGTCGGGCCCGACCACCTCCAGGTAGGCCCCAGCCCCGATAGCCAGCAGCACATTTCGGGTGCCGAGGCCTTCGTGGCGTCCCCCCACACTGGGGGTCACTCCCCACCGCTCAATAATCATGGCCACGGTGGCATCAAGATCGGGGGTGGCGTAGACCAGATGATCCAGTCGGGCTTCCAGTCGGGCGGCCCGATGCACCGCACCTCGCTTGCTTCGTGGATCGATGTCGATCGCCACGATCCCCGCCGCCTCCGCTAACTGCTCTTTGGTCGAAACGGTCAAGGCCCGACCGTCAGCGGTAACGAAACCGCCCCGGACGGTGGGTACCGAACGAGCAATCCGGTCAACGAAGCCAGGCGCGAGCGCGGCACCGATCCTTTCAAGGGGAGCATCAGCCGGGGACAAACCGATCGCAATTCCCGCTCGGGCTGCCAACTGTCGGGCTCGGTCACGGACTTGGCGGATCGCTCGGCCGTCAGCGGCCGGATGATCCGCATCAGGGTCAACCACCAGCCGGACCCGTTCGGCGAGATCGACCGGGAGTTCAGCGGGTCGCCCACGAAGCAAGTCACGATCGTCAAGCACGGCAGCTAGCACACAGGCCAACCAACCACCGCTTGGCTCAACGACCATCCGGGCCAAGCGGGGATGCACTGGAAGCGCGGCCATTACTCGACCCCGTTCCGCGATCTGGTGGTGTTCGTCGATCGCTCCGAGTTCTTGAAGCAGCGCCAGTGCACGTTCCCAGGACCGGGCCGAAGGTGCAGTCAGGAACGGAAGCGCGCCCGGGTCGGTTAGGCCCCGGCGGGCCAAATCAAGGGCCAGCGAACTGAGGTCTTCGTCCACGATGGCTGGGGTTGGTTCAGGCGGGCGGCTGGCATGGTCGGCTTTCGACCAGAGCCGAAGGGCAATCCCTGGTCCTAACCGCCCAGCCCGTCCCGCTCGTTGCTCGGCCGAGGCTCGGCTACAGGCCACGGTGCGCAGACGGTTCATGCCGACCGACGGGTCATAGCGGGCCACCCGCTCGAGCCCCGAGTCGACCACCGCGCCGATCCCTTCCACCGTTAGCGACGTCTCGGCGATGTTGGTGGCCAGCACGATCCGGCGATGGGTCCGGGCCAGCAGTGCCGCATCCTGTTCGGCCGCGGGCAATGAACCGTGCAGAGGCAGAATCGTCGGACCATCCGGGCCAAGTTCGGCGGTCAGCGCCCGTTCGACCTGCCGGATTTCGCCCACTCCAGGCAGAAAGACCAGAACATCCTGACCGCCTTTGAGAGCTTCGCGAACGGCGCCAACCACCGAAGGCACCAGCGGAGCGCGCGGTTTGCGAGGCCGCCAGCGAACCTCCACCGGAAAGGTACGTCCCGGGCTGGTAACCACCGGAGCGCCCCCAAGATGAGCGGCAATCGCGTCGGCGTTGATCGTCGCTGACATCACCAGCAGTCGGGTGTCATGATCATTTCGGAGGCGGCCAAGCAGAAACAGCGCTAGGCCGGTATCGCCGGGCAGGGAACGTTCGTGGAACTCGTCAAATATGACCATTCCGACGTTGGACAGCGCCGGATCGTCAACCAGCCAGGCGGTTAGTACCCCTTCGGTCACCACCAGAATCCGGGTCGAATCGCTGACTGCTCGATCATCGCGGGTAATCCAACCGACGGTCTGCCCCGGCTGTTCACCAAGCAGGTGGGCCATACGCCGAGCCGCGGCCCGAGCCGCCATCCGGCGAGGTTCGAGCATCACGATCCTCCGGCCCGCCAACCACGGCTCGTTGAGCAACCGCAGCGGAACCAGCGTCGTCTTGCCAGCCCCCGGCTCGGCGGTCAACACGGCCTGGCCTGCCGCGGCGAGCGCGGCCCGGAGTTCGCCGAAAACGGCTTCGACAGGTAGGTCGGTTGGCGGAAGAGAACTCGTCACTGCATGCATCTTGCCGTACGAAGTTGTGACAGGCTCCACGACGTGCAGGTTCATCTGATCGACGGCACCTACGAGCTGTTTCGGTTTCACTACGCAAAGTTCAACCGGGACCCGCGGCTCGGAGCGCAACGAGGCGTGTTGAACACGCTGCTGGACCTCATCGCTGACGGCGCAACCCATCTCGGCGTCGCCACCGATCACGTTGTTGAATCGTTTCGCAACGACCTCTGGCCGGACTACAAAGACGGTCAAGACATCGAACCCAACCTTCGAGCCCAGTTCACTGAACTCGAAGAACTGCTGACCCTGGCCGGGTTTGTGGTCTGGCCGCAGGTGATCTTTGAAGCCGACGATGCGTTGGCAGCCGCCGCGGCGATGGCAGCCAACGACGACCGGGTCGCTTCGGTGCAGATCTGTACCGCCGACAAAGATCTGGCCCAATGTGTCACGGCCGACGGGCGGGTCGTGCAATTCGACCGGCGACGAGAGATCACCTACGACCACGCCGGGGTGGTGGAAAAGTTCGGAGTCGCTCCCGCGTCTATCCCCGATTATCTCGGGTTGGTGGGCGACAGCGCTGACGGGTTTCCTGGCCTGGCCGGGTGGGGAGCGAAGTCAGCGGCGACGGTGTTGGCCCGATACGGACACATCGAAATGATCCCCGCTGACTACGACGATTGGGACATCACGGTGCGGGGTGGTGCTGGGCTGGCGACCACCTTGCGTGAACAACGAGACGCGGCGTTGTTGTTCCGCCGGATCGCGACCGTCGATCGAGACGCTCCGGTGAGTCGGCGGGTCGACGAACTCCAATGGCGGGGACCTCAGCCTGGCTTTGACGACCGATGCGGCGAGATCGGTGCCGACCGTCAACGCCAACGAACCCACCAACTCTGGAAGGACTTTCCGCATGAACCGTGACCGAGCCCTCACCATCGCCGAGAACCAAAGTTCGGAACTCGCCGAACGATTGAGGTTCATCTACGAACTTGATCAGCTCAAAAACGTGCTGCGGCAAAGCCAGTTGGCGGACGGGTCTCGGCGCGAGAACTCGGCCGAACACTCTTGGCATCTGGCCATGGTGGCGATGGCGATGGCGCCAATGGCCGACGAGCCCATCGACATCAACCAGGTGATCAAAATTCTGTTGGTTCACGATGTGGTTGAGATCGACGCGGGTGACGCGTTCATCTACGACGACGCCTTACGAGCAGAAGCCGAAGCTCAGGAAGAAGCCGCCGCGGCGCGGATCTTTGGGTTGCTCCCGGAAGCGCAGGCCAAAGAGTTTCGGGCGCTCTGGGATGAATACGAACAACGCAGCACCCCTGAAGGCCGGTTCGCGTACGCCTGCGACCGGTTGCAGCCGCTCCTGCTGAACGTGGCGTTGGGTGGTGGGAGCTGGCAGAACCACGGTGTGACCGCCGATCGGGTCAAGGCCGTGAACGGAGCCATCGCCAACGGGCTGTCCACGGTTTGGGTCGCGGCCGAACAGATGATTGACGAAGCGGTCGAGGATGGCCAGTTGCGGCCAGCCCCTGACCGTCACGCCGGCACCGCCGGGTAGGCGGGTCAGGCCGGGAGGATCACCACGCCGTCACGGTCGGCAAACACCTGATCGCCGGGGTGGATGGTGACTCCGGCGAACGACACTGCTTGGCCGCGAATCCCCGCACCGAGCTTCTCGGTTTTGCGAGGGACGGTCCCTAAGGCGAACACGGCCAGGTCGGTTTCGGCCAACTCGTCGCAGTCGCGCACGGCGCCGTACACCACGAACCCTTCCCACCCATTGGCCGCGGCTTCGGCCGCTACGTTGCCGCCGACCAGCGACCGTCGCAGCGAACCGCCACCGTCGACCACCAACACCTGACCGGTGCCGGGCTCGGACACGGCTGCTTTCACCAACGAGTTGTCCTCAAAGACTTCGATGGTTACGGCCCGGCCTGCCAGTCGCGGTCGGCCACCCAGTGACCGCAAGGCAACGTCGAGGATCAGTACGTCGTCGTCGTGGTCATCGCAGATGTCAGAGGTAGGGCGAAAGGTTGCGGGACGGTTCATGATCCGATTCTGGCCCTTGACCGCTAGCCATGCCACCCCACCCGATGCTGCCGGTGATCCGGCAATCTTGCCAAGCAGGCGGCCGGGGGTGAGTATGGGTGCCATGAGCGACGCCATCCGCCCCTTCACCCTTTCGGTTCGTGATCAGGATCTTGCCGATCTCCGAGCCCGACTCGCCGCTACTCGATGGGCCGAAGCCGAACCGGTCGATGACTGGAGCCAGGGCATTCCGCTGGCTTACACGCAGGAACTCTGTGACACCTGGGGTTCAACGTACGACTGGCGACGGTTCGAAGCGTCGGTCAATCACTACGACCAATTCCTTACCGAAATTGACGGGGTGGACATTCATTTTCTGCACGTGCGTTCCCCTCATCAGGACGCGACCCCGCTGATTCTCACCCACGGCTGGCCGGGGTCGTTTGCTGAGTTCATGGCGGTCATTGAACCGTTGACCAATCCGACCAAGTTCGGAGCCGATGGCGGCGATGCTTTTCATTTGGTGATCCCATCGCTTCCGGGTTACGGATGGAGTAGCAAGCCGCAACAGAGTGGTTGCGGTTTGGATTGGATCGCTCGAGCGTGGAACACCTTGATGGTGCGGCTCGGCTACGACAGCTACGTGGCCCAAGGCGGCGACTGGGGTGGTGCGGTGACAACCACGATCGGTGTCCAGAACCTCGGCAACTGTCGAGCGATTCACACCAACATGCCGATCGCGGGACCGACCCCGGAGTCGTTGGAGAACCCCACTGAACAGGAGATGCAGGCGCTGGCGTCGTTCGAGCATTACGACAAGGTCGACTCGGGTTACTCCAAGCAGCAATCGACCCGACCGCAAACGCTGGGTTACGGGCTGGTTGACTCACCGGCCGGGCAGGCCGCCTGGATCGGCGAAAAGATGTGGGCGTGGACCGACAACGACGGTCACCCCGAGAGCGCGCTGACCCGCGACCAGATCCTCGACAACATCTCGATCTACTGGTTCAGTGCTTCGGCGGCCAGTTCGGGGCGTCTTTACTGGGAGAGCTTTGCTGATTTCGGGTCGGGTACCGTCACGATCCCGACCGGTTGTTCGATCTTCCCCAAGGAGATCATTCGCTGCTCACGACGCTGGGCCGAACAGCGCTACACCCACATTCGCTACTGGAGTGAATGTGATCGGGGTGGGCATTTTGCGGCGTGGGAACAGCCGGAGCTTTTTGTTGACGAGCTGCGAGCGGCGTTTCGCGTGTTGCTCGCAGACTGACCGGCTGCTGGTGCCGCGGTGGGGGTCAGCTTTGGGGTGGGCGGAAAATGATCCGGAGAACGTTCCGCCAAGGTCGGTGCTTTCCAGAGTTTCGAGTTCGTCGGAGAGTCGAACGATGGCCCCTCCGGCTTCCACCAGCGCCAGAGTCATCCCCGCGTGTTCGATGACGTTGGTGTTGGCCGTGCCTTCACTGTTATGAAACCGCGGCCCGGGGGTTATGGGTCGACCCGATGCCCACCATGGTAGGTGGTGGGTTTAGCTGAGTGCCCCTCCGCTCCATTCGGCACCTCGTCGAGCGTCGGCTAGGCGATCCAAAAGCCGTTCCGGGTCTGGATCGTCAAGCAGGAGCGGACGGTTCTTGGCCCGAAGCACTCCACGATCCACCATCTGGTCGAGTAGGGAAAGCAGCGGCTGCCAGAAGCCGTCGACGTCGAGCACACCGATGGGTTTGCTCAGCAACCCAATCTGATTCCAGGTCAGCGTCTCGGCGAGTTCCTCCAAGGTGCCGAAGCCACCAGGGAGCGCAATGAACGCGTCGGCAAGTTCGTACATACGAGCCTTGCGTTCGTGCATCGTCGAAACCTCTTCGAGGCTGGTGAGACCGGTATGGCCAACCTCGCGGGAGAACAGTCCTTTGGGGATGACGCCGGTGACGGTCCCACCGGCTTCCATCACAGTGTCGGCGACCAATCCCATCAGGCCCACCGCACCACCTCCGTAGACCAGACCGATCCCTCGGTCGGCCAACAACCGGCCAATTCGAATGGTGCTTTCGGTGATCGCTGGGCTGTTTCCGGCCGACGAGGCACAGAAGACGCAAACTCGTTGCAGCTCGCTCATAGATGCGACCCTAGCTAGCGTTGGGCATGCATCACGCCCTCTACGTTGCGCCGTTCGGCCGTTTGGCTGACCCCATTCGGCTGGAGGAACTCGCGGTGCTCGCGGAAACTACCGGTTGGGATGGAGTCTTTCTCTGGGACCATGTGCTTCGCCCCGACGCGAACGAAATCGCTGACCCGTGGGTCTGTCTGGCGGTGATGGCGAGGGCGACGACACGCATCCGGTTAGGTCCGATGGTGACCCCTTTGGTTCGACGTCGCCTCATCAAACTGGCTCGAGAAGTGCTCAGCGTTGATTTGCTCAGCGAAGGTCGGTTGACGTTGGGCTTGGGGCTGGGGGTGGACAGCGGCGGTGAACTCTCCCGGTTCGATGAACGGGTCGATCCGATCGAACGCGGCGAGTTACTTAGCGAAGGCGCAGCGGTGCTCGCAGAGCTGCTGAGTGGCGAGATGGTCAGCCATCGGGGCAAGTTCTTTACCGTCGATGAGGTGACGTTGGCCCCCCGCCCAGTTCAACACCCCCGACCGCCATTTTGGTTCGCGGCCCGCGGATCGGCCCCGCGTCCGGTGCGTCGAGCGGCGGGATACGAAGGACTGTTCCCCATCGACGTCGATGCCGATGATTACCAGCGAATCCTTGATGAACTGGTTGCCGAACGGGGCTCGCTGGACGGTTTTGACATTGCGGTACGGACGGCTCCAGGCCAGCAACTTCCGACCTTCGCGGCGTCGACCGCAACCTGGCACGTGCAGGCCTGGCCGGTACGAACTGACCTGGATCTGCTATTCGACACGGTGGCTGCCGGGCCACCGGGCTAGATTTGCTCCGTGGCCGATTCATCTATGCAAGCCAAAGTCGACGACCTTCAGGAACGAAAGCAGGCCGCAATCAACGCGGGTTCGGAGCGGTCGGTTCAACGCCAGCACGACAAAGGCAAAATGCTTGCCCGGGAGCGGATCGATTACCTGCTGGACCCGGGTTCGTTTCATGAACTCGACATGCTGGCTCGGCACCGGGCCCATGAGGCCGGGTTGGAAGAACGCCCTTACACCGACGGGGTGATCACCGGTTGGGGCACGGTTGACGGCCGCAAGGTGTTTGTCTTTTCGCAGGACTTCACGGTGATGGGTGGCGCGCTGGGTGAGGTGTTTGCCGAGAAGCTCCACAAGGTGATGGATCTGGCGTTGGCGACTGGTGCGCCGATGGTGGGACTCAACGACGGAGCCGGTGCCCGAATCCAAGAAGGCGTGGTCAGCCTCGACGGGTACGGCGGGATCTTCTACCGCAACGTTCAAGCCTCGGGCGTTATCCCGCAGATCTCGGTGATCCTTGGCCCGTGCGCGGGCGGCGCGGTGTACAGCCCGGCCATGACCGACTTCATCTTCATGGTGCGCGAGAAGTCGCACATGTTCATCACCGGTCCGGATGTGGTGAAAACGGTGACCGGTGAGGAAGTCACGTTGGAAGAATTGGGTGGCGCGGGTTCGCACAGCACCAAATCCGGGGTGGCGACTTTCGTGGCCAACAGCGAAGAAGAAGTGTTGGATCAGGTCAAAGACCTTCTGGCGTTCCTTCCGGCCAACAACCTCGAACAGCCGCCACGGCGAGAGATCGGTGACGATCCTGAACGCTTGTGCCCGGCGCTGACCACCTTGCTTCCGGAAAGCCCCAACGTCCCCTACGACATGAAGCAGGTCATTTCTGAAGTCGTCGATGACGGGGACTTCTTCGAGTACCACGCAGCGTGGGGTCGCAGCATTGTGTGCGGGTTTGCCCGGGTCGATGGACGCCCGATCGGTGTGGTTGGCAACCAGCCGATGATGTTGGCCGGTGTGCTCGACATCGAATCGTCCGAAAAAGCCGCCCGGTTCGTTCGGACCTGTGATGCCTTCAACATTCCGCTCCTGACCTTTGTTGATGTTCCTGGTTTTCTGCCCGGCGTTGACCAGGAATACGGCGGGATCATTCGTCACGGGGCGAAGCTGCTTTACGCCTACTGCGAAGCGACGGTTCCCAGGATTCAGGTCATCACCCGCAAGGCCTACGGTGGGGCGTACGTGGTGATGGACTCCAAGGGTGTGGGTTGTGACCTGTCCTACGCGTGGCCGACCGCAGAGTTGGCGGTGATGGGTCCGCAGGGCGCGGTGGAGATCATCCATCGTCGTGAGCTCGCCGATGCGGCCGACCCGGCCAAGCGCCGGGCCGAGCTGGTCGAGGACTACACCCAGCGACTCGCTAACCCGTATCTGGCCGCCGAACGGGGCTACGTCGACGACGTGATCGACCCGGCCGAAACCCGCCGCAAGGTCGTGGCTGGCTTCCGGCTGTTGGAATCGAAACGGGAACGTATTCCCGAACGCAAGCACGGAAACGTGCCGCTGTAGGGCTGGGTTTGATGTTTGACGTTCACCCGCATCCCAGCGACGAAGAACTGGCGGCGATCATGTCGGCGGTCGCTCTGCTGTGGCCCAAGCCTCAGACCGCGACCACCCCGGAGCCGCCGATGCGGTGGCGCTTTGCTGGTCGCCCCTGGCAGGGACGGCCTAGCTACGGCGGTTGGCGTTAGCCGATCCGGCTGCGGAGTTCGTCGAGCCAGTCGGAGGCGTCGCGAACGCCGTCTCGGTTAGCGGTCTGAACCTCGTTGGTCCCGTACGCCGACGGGTACGAACCAAGGAACTTCACGAGACCCTGCTTCATGTGAATGTTGCGGAGCGCGTCGGCGACCACTTCGTCGCTGAGGTGGCCTTCGCAGTCGATCAGAAAGCAGTAATGGCCGAGGCCCTGGCGACTTGGGCGGCTTTCGAGACGGGTCAGGTTGATCGAACGGGCTGCGAATTCCTGAAGGATCCCAACCAGCGAACCGGGGGCATCGCTTCGTTGATGGATGAGGATTGAGGTCTTGTCGTGCCCCGACGGAGCGGTGATGCGGTCCCGGCCTACCAGAACGAACCGGGTCTGGTTGTCGGGATGGTCCTCAATGTCGGCTACCAGCACATCGAGCCCGTAAACCTCGGCGGATCGAGCCGGGGCGATCGCTGCGGTGTCCCGGCGGCCGGAGCTTGCCAACTCGCGGGCGGCATCGGCGGTCGAATT
>Ga0075476_10000741_pt1 | contig 14722 bp, 14 predicted proteins | sample DEB08_DNA_5_FD_76339 | JGI IMG/M metagenome (GOLD analysis project Ga0075476, IMG submission 76339) | Aqueous microbial communities from the Delaware River and Bay under freshwater to marine salinity gradient to study organic matter... | ecosystem: Environmental > Aquatic > Marine > Coastal ...
CATTTCTTCAGACTCCTTAGCAACGTCTTCAATTGTTTTAACAACCTTAACACCACCAGCTTTACCGCGACCACCAGCATGAATTTGCGCTTTTACAACAAAAACTTGATTACCATTATTTTTTAAAGTTTGAGCAGCAGTAACTGCCTCTTCAGGAGTGAAGGCAGCATATCCTTCTGGCACCACAGCTCCATATTTTGCCAATAATTGCTTGGCTTGATATTCATGTATATTCATTTTATTTAAATATTTTTTAAAAAATTCTGCAATTCTTTACAGGAAAGAAGATATAAGATATTAAAAGCATTTTATTAATTCAAGGCTTTTATTTTGTTATATTTGTTGCAACTTGCCCCTATTAAAATTTGCATGACAAATTTTAGAAAATATCTTTTTGCTTTTCCTGTCTTAGGGAGAACCTATGATAAAATTATTTCCTAACTATTTCACCATAAATTTGGTCAAATATAGCTCCGGCGTTAAAATGCTCTTTCTGAGCCTTGTCCCAGCCTCCAAACTGATCAATGGAATATAATTTCATTTTAGGAAATTTATGCCTATATTTATTTAAAATTTTTCTATTTGCTGGCCTATAATGATTTTCTACAAAAATTTCTGCCGCCTCATCGCTATAAAGATATTCTAAATATTCTGTTGCTAATTTACGATTATTTTTTTTATCAACCCTTTTATCAATAATCGCCACAGGAGATTCTGACAAAATACTAATTGAAGGGTAAATAATATCAAATTTATCAACCCCTAATTTTTCAATTGCCAAATAAGCTTCACTTTCTGGAGAAATCACAACATCTCCGATATTTCTAGCGACAAAGGTAGTGGTTGCAGCCCTAGAGCTAACATCTAAAATAGGAACATTAGTGAAAATATTTTTGATAAATTCTTTAATTTTTTCCTCAGTTTTATATTTAGTTTTAGCATAGCTATAAATTGCCATATAGTTCCATCTAGCACCACCAGAGCTTTTGGGATTTGGAGTAATGACCTTAATATCATCCTTTATTAAGTCATCCCAATCTTGAATATTTTTTGGATTACCCTTTCTAACTAAAAAAACCACTGTTGATAAATAGGGCGAACTATTATTTGGAAATTCTTTAATCCAATTTTTATTAAGCGACCCTTGCTTGGAAGCAATGGCATCAATATCATAAGAAAGAGCTAAAGTTACCACATCCGCCTTCAAGCCATCAATTACACTTCTTGCCTGCTTTCCCGAGCCGCCAAAAGAGCTATATATTTTAACTTCTTGACCCGTCTTATCTAACCAATATTTTTTAAATAACTTATTATAATCATAATATAACTCACGAGTTGTATCAAAGGATACATTAAAAACAGTATTCTGATCTTTAATGGCATAAGATATTTTAGAAGTTAAAAAAAATGTTAATATTAAAATTACCCTTATGAACATATTATATATTTAAATTATAAAAAATTATCACCTAGATAAACTCTTTTTACCTCTTTATCATTAATAATTTCTTTCTTACTACCCGATTTTAAAATATTGCCATCATAAACAATATAGGCTTTATCAACAATTTTTAAAGTCTCTTGCACATTGTGATCAGTAATCAAAACGCCAATATTACGATTTTTCAATTGTCTTACCATATTCATAATATCTTTTACAGCAATTGGATCAACTCCCGCAAAAGGCTCATCAAGTAAAATAAAATCTGGATTTGTGGCTAATGATCTAGCAATTTCTACCCTCCTTCTTTCACCGCCAGAAAGAGATAGGGCATGAGATTTGCGAATATGAGTAATTGAAAATTCTTCTAACAATTCTTCCAAGCGATTTTTTCTTTTTTTCTTATCTTTTTCATTAATCTCTAAGATTGACATAATATTATCCTCAACATTCATCTTGCGAAAAATTGAAGATTCTTGCGGTAAATAACCAATTCCTAACTTAGATCTTTCATGCATTGCCATATTGGTAATATCAATATCATCTAAAAAAATATTTCCTGCATCAATAGCAATCAAACCAACTATAATATAAAAACAAGTTGTTTTACCAGCTCCATTAGGACCAAGCAAACCAACAACTTCCCCCTGCTCTATTTTTAAAGAAATGTTTTTTATAACAGCTTTTTTACCATAATTTTTGGCAATATCCTTAATTGTTAGAATTTTCATCTAATTCTTTTTTAAAATTATCTAGATTTTCATTAATGATTATAGTCGGTCTGTTATTTTCCTTATTATTGCTTGATAAAAAACCCTTCCTATTAGCAATATTATAGGTAAATTTATCGCCATAAGCAATTTTTGTACCTTCATTTAAAATAACATTTCCAAATATATTGAAAATACCCTTTTTTACATCATAAGTTCCGGAATTGCCAGTTGCAATAAATTCTTGATTAAAAATTTTTACCTTATCCTTAGCTTTGATTATTTTAATCTCTGTTTTTTTATCCTTATTGCCAATTTCATTAGTAAAAACCTGCATTCTATTAGATAAAAAACTAAGATCTTCACGGGTTAAAATAACATTATCTTGAAATTCAATAAAATTTTTATTTTTAACCATAATAATTTTTTCTGATGTAATATCAGTTTTCACGCGAGATTCTTCTGCTAGAATAATATTGGGGATAAAAATAAGAATAAAAATTAGAATTCTGATAAACATTAAGATATGATGGAAATAAAACCTAAAAATACAAAAAATGATGTAGCGTCAACTAGAGTTGTTAAAAATACGCCCGATGATATTGCGGGATCAAATTTAAATCTATTTAACATAATTGGAATTAATGCACCAAGTAAACAAGATAATAATATGGTTAGAAAAATAGAAACAAAAAGAGAAGCTGATAAAATATAATTTTCTTGCCAAAAATAACAGGCCAAAGATGCAATAACAGCTAAGGATAAGCCATTAATTGAGCCAACCACAGATTCCTTAATAACAACTTTCCAATAACCATGATTTTCTAAATTCATAGTGGCAATTAATCTAACAATAACAGCTAATGTTTGATTGCCCGCCGATCCTGAAACCGATGCCACAATTGGCAATAATACGGCTAACACTACCATTTTCTCTATCTCGCTTTCAAATAGAGATATAATCATCGCAGACATGGTAGTAAAAATAAGACTAATAATAAGCCAAGGTATTCGAGATTTCGCCGTGATAAAATTAGAAGAATGTAGGTTAGTTTCATTAACACCAGCCAGCAATAGAATATCTTCTTCGTCCTCCTCTTTAACAATATCTATAACATCATTAGCATAAATTAAACCAACTAAACGATTATTATCATTAGTAATGACTAAATATTGTAATGAATATTTAGTAAAATATCTAGCAGCTTCCTCTTGGTTGGAATTAACATTAATTGAAGTTAATTGATTATTTTCAGAAATTAGATCTTTTAAAATAACACCTTTTTTATTTTTTATTATAGTGCTGACAGAAATGTCAGAAACTGGGATGTCATTGTCATCTACGAGGATAATATTATAAAATTCATCACTTAAATCTTCCTTTTCCTGTATAAATTTTGTTGCTTGTCCAATAGTCCAATTTTGATTAATAGCAATAAAATTTTGATTCATCACTCGACCAATACTATCTTTGGGATAGCTTAATGTTCTTTTAATGTTGTTATTTAAGTGGGATGGGAAATTTTCAATAATTTCATTGGCCTGCTCATAATGTAGAATATCAATAATTTTGATAATTTCATGCAAATCCAAAGTCTCAATGCCAGTTGATACATATTTTGAACCTAATAATTCTATAACTTCAATTTTGATATTATCTTCTAAATAGATAAGAAATTTGAGTTCAATATTACAAATTGCTCCAACTAATTTAATTCTTAATTCTGGCTCAATATTGGATATAATGTGAGCTTGATCAACAGGATGTAATTCAAGAAATATAGATCGAGCTTTAGAGTTTTTACCATTTTCAATAGCAGAAATTATCTTCTCCTTTTTATTTATTTTGTTTATTTCGTTTAAATCAATATCCAACATTAAATTTTAAATATTTAATCTACCAATAAGAGAACCTAGTGTCGCCAAAGCCATCAAGACGATATAAATCTGTAACATCGTGACTACCTAAAGAAACTCTTTCCCTACCTGGAAGATCCGGTTCCATTCCTGACATTCTTAAAGAACCTAGGGCGTAATGCCGACAATATTGATGCGCTCTCCAAAAAATTGTATTATAATCATAAATATTCTTCTCAACTTCGCGATCATTATTCCAATCAATTGGGATCTCCTTTTTATATTTCCTACTTAATTTTACACGATCGAGGCTTCCCTTAGCCAGATCAGGATCTCTTTTCCACTTATAAAATGTCATATAAAATACTCCTGCAAAATTAGTTGCCAATCCTGATTCGCAACCATGTATCCACCCCAATCTAAAGCCATAACTTGCCTCCTCTGGGGCTTTTGGAGCCTGATCGAACAACTTTCCTAAAGGCTTGTACCAATATTTATTGCACGAAATTGTTAATAATAATATGGTTAAAATTATTATTTTCCGAAATATCACTTTATGATTCTATTTTTTTAAAATATTCATATAAATCATCACTACCACCAATATGTTTGTTATCAATGAAAATTTGTGGTACAGTTCTTCTACCAGAAGACCTATCGAGCATTTCTTGCATCAATTCCTGAGAAGTAATTTTAATTTCTTCATAAGAAATATTTCTATCCTTAAGCATATTCTTAGCCCTAACGCAATATGGGCAAATTTGAGTTGTATAAATCTCTACTTTTTTCATATTTTATCTGGAATCAGTTGCATATCTTGTCTCATATGAATTTGGTGGCTTATAATATCGATCACTATCATAATATTGATAGTAATTAGGCTGAGGAAAATCATAAGGGTTGCTGTAATATCTTGAACCAGGAATAACAGGAGAAGGATTTACATAAGGTGGTTGTTGATAAGGATTATAACCATATGGTGCTGCAGCAGGATATCTTGGGTTAATATAGCCAGGACTAGGATTTTCAGAAACAACGCAGGAAGTCAAAAGAAACATATTCACCAAAATAATAAATTTTATTATGACGTTATATTTATTGCCCACCTTAATATAATTAAAAGATCCAGAAAATTATACCAATTATGCAAATAATTATATATTATACTTATTTTGATAATTGATATTATTATGATTATTGCATTATTCCCCAAAAATAACCTGCAAATATTTATCATAATAAAACATGTATACATGGTATATATTATTATAACTATAATTCAAGAATTTTCTTGCTTAATTATATATTTTTTTTGACAATAAAATTTCTTCAACCCAAATTGATATATAAATGCACATCATTAAATTAAATAATCTTAAAATCAGTAATGATTTACCCTTTACCTTAATTGCAGGACCTTGCCAAACTGAAAATCGTGACCATTCAATGGCGATGGCAGAAAAAATCAAAAATATTACTGATAAATTAAATATTAATTTTATCTATAAATCCTCATTTGATAAAGCCAATCGTAGTTCAATTTCTGGCCAAAGAGGTTTAGGGTTAGAAAAAACTTTACCAATTTTTGAAGAAATTAAAAAAAATTTTAACTGCCCTATTTTAACCGACATTCATAATGAAGAACAATGTGATTTAGCTAAAGATTTTGTTGATATTTTGCAAATTCCGGCCTTCTTATGTCGTCAAACCGATCTTTTAATTGCGGCAGCCAAAACTAATAAAATTATTAATGTTAAGAAAGGTCAATTTTTAGCACCCTGGGATATGAATAATGTTGTAAAAAAACTAGAAGATTCTGGTAATAATAAAATATTACTAACAGAAAGGGGTGCTAGCTTTGGTTATAATAATTTAGTTTCTGATATGAGGTCTTTGCCAATTATGGCTAAAACAGGATATCCAGTAATTTTTGATGCAACACATTCAGTACAACAGCCAGGTGGGCTTGGTGGCGCCAGCGGTGGACAAAGAGAATTTGTTGAATATTTGGCAAGAGCAGCAATTGCAGTTGGCGTTGCCGGTCTTTTTGTAGAAACTCACCAAGATCCTGATAACGCACCTTCCGATGGCCCCTGCATGTTAAGATTAGAAAATTTAGAAGAATTTTTAACTATCATCAAAAGATTTGACGAAATTTCTAAAATGAAATAAACAGCCATGATGGAAATATTAAAATATTTTATTTCACTAGCATTTGTTGTTATTATATTTATTTACATTATACCACTATTCCTTCAATAAGATAATATCAATAACAATTACGCAAAAGAAAGCTAATATTTGCCAGTAAATCTTGGATATGATTGATGCAATAAATAAAAATCTAAATAACATATTATACCATTTCCAATCTTTAATAGCAGATATAACGAAATATTTTAATCATAAATTATCAAAAAACGACCACCCTAAATTTTTAAAAACTATATTAAGATTTGCTATGCAATTTTGGTAACGCCACAATATTCATCATTCGCATCCACATTAATAAAAAACTCCTCATTTTCATAACAAAATTTTTCTATTAGATTATATATAGCATCCCTATTATTTTCTAAAATATCACTAATATTTTGATCATTATCGACGGTTTTACTATTGCCCAAATTAGATAATTTAATATATTGTAAATTTGAAATTTGATCAAATTTGATATTATTTAATATTTCATAATCAATATTCTCCATCTTCACTATCTCACCTAAAGACAAAATAACGGACTCTATTGGCAATTGCGGCTGATATCCTAAAATAACATCTTTTTTAGTTGGAACAGAGCCAGTTTTGTAATCTATGATGTCAATTTCTCCCGATTTTTTAATAATTATGCGATCAATTTTAGTACTTACAATAATATCTTTAATTTGTAATTTCGCCTCTAATTCTGTAAAATTTTTCAAAATATCATCAGAAATTTTTAATTCATTTTGAAAAAAATAATCAGCAATATCTAGAAATTTTGGCCACCAAATTAATTTATCTTCTAATTTGTTAAAATATTTAGAAAAATACTCTTCGGCCAGAAATATTAAATCATTAAAATCACTATTTTTACTTATTCTACCTTCTCGTTTGATGAAATTATCCAAAACCTCATGAATAAAATTGCCAAACTCAATATGAGAAATGTTACCCTCAATTTCATCTAATTTCTTTAATTTTAAAATTCTTTTAGCATAAATATAATAAGGATTTTTCAGCCATTTTGCAATATCAGTCACGGAGAAATTAAATTTTCTATATTTTGATGGCGGATTAGGATTTTGAATGATAGACTCTTCCTTTTTTTGATCATTATTTAGTAAATCTAGCCAATTATGATATTTATCTCCAGAATCGATTTTAATATTATTAGCTTGGCAAATTGATTCAAATTTTAACAAGAATCGTGATTTTTCTGTTGGTGAATTATCTTTTAAATGTGACCTTGTTAGAAAAACCTCTTTATTTTGCAAATAATTACAAAAATCAAAGGCCGAAATAGCAATTTTCTTAAGATTTGAGGATATATTCAGCTCCTGACGCATTTTAGGACTAAGCCAATTATCAAAATTAGAAAAATTTGGAAACTCTCCCTCATTAAGATGCGGAATTATTAAAATATCAGGATTAATTAAACGCGCTTCAATATTAGAAAAAATATGAACTTTCGGATGATACTTCCTTTCCTTTTTATCAAATTTTTTACCAGAAATTAATAAATTAAGAATTTTAATATAATCAGAAGATTTAATGTTAAAATCTAACTCTAAATCCAATAATTCATGAAAAAAGTCCATAAATTCATTGCAGGCTTCAAACTCTACTAAATTAGATTGATTTTGGGAATTTTTTGTTAAATTATAACCTAAATCAATATGTTGTTGGATTAATTCTGCCAAATTTAGACGATTTTTGCTCAAAAATATTTGAAATTTCTGCAAAATATCGTATATTTTGTTAAAAAATAATGATAAATCTGGATTATTTTGCAACAAAATAAAATCTAATATTTCTCTTAAATTGTTAAATTTATTTTTTCGCAGAATTTCCAATTCTAAAATTTTTATATTTTGATCATAAAAATCTTTAGAAAAAGAGCAATTTACAAATTTATATTTTAAAATCGCCATCAAGTTAATTACCGAAAAATCTTCAATAAAAAATCTAAAAATTAATGATAGAAAGTTAATAATTTCTGACTCTTCAAGATAATTATTTGAAGAATCATTGATATTTATTTGCCACTTTTGCAATCTTTTTGCCAAAATATTGCTAAAATTGCGATCATTAGAAATAACAGCTATTTCTAAATTTTCTTCAATTTTTTCTCTTATTATCAATGAAATTAAATCAATTTCTTGATAATTATCCTTTGCCGAAATTTGAGTGATATTATTGATATTTTTACCAATATCATCAGATAATTGCCAATTTTTAATTTCAGTAGAGGGAAGCATGGAATGGTTTAAAATAGTGTGAATATTATTTTTTAAATAAAATTCAGGAAATTTTAAATTTTTGACATCTTGTCGCTTAAAATTGATATTTTTCAAAAGATTATCAAGTAAAAATTGAGGATGATATTCTGGAATTTCAAAATTAGTATTCAGGTCAATATTTTGCAAAATGACCTTACCGTTTTCTAAATTTGCAATAGTTTTTATTAAATTTGAAGTAGCCTTAACACTGCCAGTAGAACCGGCAATTACAATATGTTTAGTTGGGTTATTAATTAAAAAATCCGAATAGAAATCAATCATCCGATTTTGATAATTGGCAATTGATGAAATATTATTTTTTAAGAGGATGTTACGCCATTCGCCACCAAAATATTTTAAAAAATCCAATATTTTCTGCCTATGAGAAGATAAATCCAAATCTTCAATTAAAGATAAATTATCTAAATTAATATTTTCCTTTTCGGATTCTGATAAAAAATTATCTAAATCATAAGCTAAAGAAAAAATATGACCCAAAGTAACATTTTTGCCAAACAAATTGGTTTTTTTATTCCACTTCTCTATTTCTTTTGCTAAAAGAATTTTATATTTAATATTAGAAATTGGTTTAATTTTAGAATTTAAATCTAGATTATCTTTTGAAATATAATCTAATAATAATTCATCATAATCTATATCGCCAATTGCTCTAATTTTTGGCAAAATTAGAGCAGATTCTTTTGAAGATTCTAAGAAATATTTTTTAATTAATCGAACTGAACGACGGCTAGGCAACAATAGGGTTAAATTAGGAAGATCGTCTAATTTATAAGAGGATAAAATAAAATAAGAAAGGCTTTTTAAAAAATGATAATTGCCAGGAATGTTATATATTTCTGGCACTTAGTGAGATTTTGTAACTTCTGCCAAATAAGCTGAAACTAAAATAGCAAAAATATAGGCTTGTAACAAAGCTACAAATAATTCAAAACCTGTCATCAAAATTGCGAATAACAATGGGAAAATACCAGCCAAACCCAAAGAAATAACAAATCCAGCAATAACTTTTAATAATACATGACCAGCAACCATATTGGCAAAAAGCCTAACTGACAAGGTAACTGGGCGAATTAAAAAAGAAAATAGCTCAATAGCAAAAATCAAAGGCTTCATAAATCCGGGAACGCCAGATGGTAAAAACATGTGAAAAAAACCACCGAGACCATTGCGATAAATAGCAAAAATAGTAATTGTCAGGAACGAAATAAGGGCTAAACTCAAAGTAACAATAATTTGACTCGTAGAAGTAAAGCTATAAGGCGTCATCCCTAAAATATTGCAAAACATAATAAACATAAAAAGCGAAAATATTAGTGGGAAAAATTTCATCCCCTCATCACCAATAGCGCTTTGAATTAAGTTTTTAATAAATAAATAAAATGATTCAGCAATAATTTGTAATCTATTAGGTAATATATTGACTTTTCTAGTTGATAAAAACAAAGATAAACATATCAAAAAAGTAGCAATCATCATGTAGAGTGAAGAGTTTGTGATACTGATATCAATCCCAAACAAATCCATTTCAACTATTTTTTTGATTTTAAACTGATCTAAAGGGCTTTGACCGTCAGAATTGCTTGACATTATTATGTTTATTAGTTAAAAAAAGTTATATAAATTATTTATGCCGATCAGATATGAAATATAAATTTAAAATTTATGTTATATTGGCATAAAGTTTTAGATTATTACCATATAATAAAATTATCAATAAAAATCATTCAATATGAGGTTTAATATTTCAAAAACAGTTCTTTCATCTTCACTGTCATTGGTAAACTCTGTTACGGAAAGGAAAAATACCATACCAATCTTAAAGAATGTAAAATTAGAGATAATTGCAGATAAATTATTATTAAGCGCCACCGATATGGATATACTTTCTGAATCTAAAATCGACATTTTAGAAGAAGAAAATGGCAAAACTACCGTCCCAGCACAATTATTTTACGATATTGTTAAAAAGATTCCTGATGATAAAATAATAACCGTTAATTTAGACCAAGAAAATTCTCAACTTAAAATAGAATATGATAAATCAAAATTCTCTATCCCCTCATTAGATACAGAGGAATTTCCAATTTTAGGAGATGATGATATGGATATTGAATTTGAAATGCCTGCTGTTGAATTAGCAAAATTAATCGATAATACTAAATTCGCTATGGCAACTGATGAAACAAGGCATTATATTAATGGTATTTTCCTACATTCTATTAAGGATGAGGAGGGTAAAGTTATTGTTAAAATCGCTGCAACTGATGGCCATAGATTGGCAGTTTCTTCTAGCAGTCTTTCAACTTTAAAAGATGAAATTTCTGGAGTTATCATTCCTAAAAAAACAGTTCATGAAATTAGAAAAACTATTGAAAGCAAAAAGGATGTTAAAATTTTAATTTCTCGCACTAAAATTAAAATTATTACTGGCAATAATATCCTAATTTCTAAAGTTGTTGATGCTGATTTCCCTGATTATAAAAGGATAATTCCTCAAGATAATGAAAATATTGCCACTATTAACAAAAAGGAATTTTCAGAAGCAATTGATAGGGTTGCAACTGTTATTATCACCAAGGATCATAAAACATTAAAATTACTCCTTACTGAAAATAATGTAAAATTATCCGCCAATACCAATGATGGCAGCTTTGCTGATGAAGAATTGGCAATTCAATATGATCAGGAAAATTTCAACATCTCTTTCAATCCTCAATATTTATTGGAAATTTTAAATCATATCAAAGAAGATAAAATTCAATTAAAATTAAAAAACGATACTACCCCAGCTTTAATTTCTTCAGCAGATAGCAATAATATCTATGTAATTTTACCAATTAGAGTGTAATTTAAACTTCATTTTGGACTATAAAATTAGAAAATCATCGGGAAATATAACCAATATTATCTATCATTTTCTTAATTTATATCACCAAAATATTTCGTTACAATAGCAAGTTTGGTCTTTATATATTGATATCTTATTTAAGTAAGACTGAACTTGATGTTATGCTAATTATCATTAAAAAATGAACAATATAGAGGTAACGGAATTACAACTATATAATTTCCGCAATTATCAAAATAAAATATTTAATTTTCCTAAAAAAATAAATCTCATTTTAGGAAAAAATGGTTCTGGGAAAACAAATATATTGGAAGCTATTACTTTATTAAAAAAGGGTTGTGGATTGAAAAAAGCTGATCTATCCGATATTATCTCCCACAATTCTCAGCAAAAAAATTTCTCAATTTTTTCTAAAATAAATAATCATTACGACATTGATGAAATAGGAACTAATTATGATGGAGAAAAAAGATTCTTTCAAATTAATGGCAAAAAATTATCCCGCTATAAAAAGGAAATCCCTATTATTTTTCTTATTCCGCAAATGGATAATTTATTTTGCGATAGTAAGTCAGTAAGAAGGTCATTTTTGGACAATATTATTAATAATATTTATCCAGAGCATAAATCAAATATCAATAATTATAATAAACAAATTAAGGAAAGAATGAATTTACTTGAAAGGGGAGATTCTAAAGAAAATATAATTTGGTTAAATATTATTGAAAAGAAAATTTCAGAAATTTCTGTAATTATCGCCTCTGCCCGCAATGAAATTATTAATTATCTAAATCAGGCTATTTTACAATCCAAATCTAGCTTCACCAAAAGTAAAGTTAAAATTATTGGAGAAACTGAAGAATATATGATCGGTAATACTGCAATTGCTACTGAAAATCTAATTCAGGAAAAATTAAAATCAAATCGTTCTAAGGATCTAGAAAGGCAGAGAACAAATTTTGGAATACATTTAAGTGATTTTACAGCATTTTTAAACCAAAATATGGAAGCTAAAATTTGCTCAACAGGAGAACAGAAATCTATCCTAATCGCTATTATTTTTGCCTTTATTCGAATTTTTAAAATATTAAACTTACCTTTGCCAATTTTATTATTAGATGAAATTTGCTCTCATTTGGATTATCAAAAAAGACAGGATATTTTTCTTGAAATTAATGATCTAAATATTCAGGCTTTTTTAACTGGTACTGAAGAATATTTATTTTCTGATTTTCAAGGAGATAAAATTAATATTATTAAATTATGAAAAAAATATCTAACTTAATAGAAAAATTATCAACTCATAATATTGATTACTTCCTATTGCCAAATTCTGATCAATTTTTAAATGAATATTTACCAAATTCTGAAAAAAGAATTGAGTTTTTAACTAATTTCGATGGCTCTAATGCTTTTATTATTTTAAGCAAAAAGCAAAACTATTTTTTTACTGATTCACGCTATTTAATTGCAGCAAAACAGCAAATTGACAGTAAAGTTTTTAAAATTATTGATATTGCAGAGCAAAATCCTCAAAAATTTTTACAACAAAATTGTCGAAATAAATTAATCGCTTTTGACCCTCAATTACATTCAGCAAAATTTATTTATAATCTAAAAAATAGTGATCTAAATTTACAATCTATTTATGATTTTTTCGAGCAAAACCCTATTGATGCAATGTGGAAAGATAGAGAAATTTTAAAAAGTGAAATATTTTTACATCAGGAAAAATTTACTGGAGCAAAATATAATGATAAAATTGACAAAATTTATGATAAAATATCTCAAAATTCTGATGCTATTTTTATCACCTCTCCAGAATCTTGCTCTTATTTATTTAATATTAGATCCTTTGTCATTGATTATGTTCCGACCTGCCCTTCCTTTGTTATAATCGCTAAAAATAAGGATATTGTGCTATTTCTGGAGGAGGAAAATATGAATCCTAATGTAAAAAAATCCTTAAAAAAAGTAAAAATTACTAATTTTGATAATTTATCGCAAAAAATATCTGATTTTTGCGATAGAAATAATATTAAAAATATTGAAATTGACCTTAATCAAACAAATTATTACATTTTTAATATTTTACAAAAATGTAAATTAAATATAATTGATAAAATTGATCCTGTAATATTGCAAAAAGCCATTAAAAATAAAACTGAAATTAATGGTATGAAATTAGCTCATAAAAAAGATGGAATTGCAGTTAAAAAATTTATAAATTGGATCAAAAAACACCCAAATCAGTCAGAAATTTCAGAAATTATTGCTGCAGAAAAATTATTAGAATTTAGAAAGGAAGATCCGGACTTTATCTGCCCTTCTTTTGAGACGATTTCTGGATTTGCTGAAAATTCTGCGATAATTCATTATAAGGTGACAAAAAAAACCAATAAATATTTTGATAAAAATTCTATTTATCTAGTTGATTCTGGCGGACAATATCAATATGGCACAACCGATATTACTAGAACTATTGCAATTGGCGAAACTACAGAGCAGCAGAGGATAGATTTTACATTAATATTAAAAGGTCATATCGCACTTGCCAGAGCCAAATTTCCTACCGGAACTAAGGCTCATCAATTAGATATTTTAGCTAGGCAATTTTTGTGGCAGAAAGGTAAGAATTATGGCCATGGAACTGGTCATGGTGTAGGATATTTTCTAAATGTTCATGAAGGTCCCTGCTCTATCTCGCCAAAATATAATGAATTTCCTTTGGAAGAAGGTATGATATTGTCAAATGAACCTGGCTTTTATATCGAAAATCAATATGGTATCAGGATTGAGAATTTAATTTTAGTCAAAAAATCTGATATTGAAGATTTTTTAGAATTTGAAACAATTACATTGGCACCTTTTGATTTTGACTTGATCGAACTTGATATGTTAAATCAAGAAGAAAGGGATTGGATTGATGATTATTATGATAGGTTTTAGTTTTGAACTCCTACCACAAGCAAGTCTTAAATCCGCTTGCCTTCGGAGTTGAAATATCCGATTTCGGTGAGGGTATAGATATTAAAATAGTTTATGATTTGGTTAACATAATATAATGTTATTGCTTTTGCAACATTATTCATTATATTTGATTATCATTTATATTTAAATTATGTTCAAATTATTAGCAATTATTATTACACTCTTATCATTTCAGACACTTGCAAATGAGGTCAATTTATATTCAGCGCAAAAGGAATATTTAATTCGCCCTATTCTTAATAAATTTGAGAAAAATACTGGTATTAAGGTTAATATGGTAACTATTGACAAAGCTGCTTTAATTTCGAGGTTAAAAAACGAAGGTAAAAACACACTAGCGGATTTGGTTTTGACGGTTGATATTGGCAATATT
>Ga0075476_10000760_pt1 | contig 14620 bp, 14 predicted proteins | sample DEB08_DNA_5_FD_76339 | JGI IMG/M metagenome (GOLD analysis project Ga0075476, IMG submission 76339) | Aqueous microbial communities from the Delaware River and Bay under freshwater to marine salinity gradient to study organic matter... | ecosystem: Environmental > Aquatic > Marine > Coastal ...
AGATTTGTTGCAGAGTTATCGTACGGGCGTCTGCCAAAGTGGTGGCCGATTGCGTTGACCGCCGAATTTGCCGCCAAGTAGTAGTTGACGTGAACGAGAGCAGCGATCGCCGCAATGAGTGGTCCGAATAGCACCACGAGAATTGCGATACCGATTCCTAAGCCGAGCAGTGCACGATCAAATAGGTAGCGATCAAGTCGATCGGGCTGCAAGTCACGTGCAAATCGATCGGTATTTGCGTCGTCACGTGCCACCTTTCGGTACATCGCGTAATTCCTGAGTTGAACAGTCCACCAGCCGTGAATTGCAGGGGAGTGCGGGTCGTCACGCGTGTCTGTATGCGCGTGGTGTTTGCGATGGACGGCGACCCATTGGCGCGGTCGAATCCCAGTCGTAAGCCAAAGCACGAGGCGAAATGCGCCGTGGGCAGGACGAGTAAAGGTCAGCGCCTTATGTGAAAGTCCCCGGTGCAGATACACCGTTGTTGCCAAATTGGCCACAGTTGTGACTGCACCACCGAGCACGGTGGCGAAGACGACGCTGAAATACCACTCAACTTCAAACGTGATCACGCTTTCGAACCTAGCAAATACGGGAGATGTGGCTCAACGAATGCGTGATGGGTCATGGCGTACTAAAAGATGAAGAGGTTTGGTGACTAGCGTGTGATCCATGACCGCCCCCTCACACCCTGCGATGTCGACGAGCACGTTGTCCGAAGCCGAATCAAAAGAATTGGTGAAGCAATACGGTGTCCCTCTTGCGGCCGAACACATCGTGTCCGACGTCGCAGCTGCCGTTGCGGCCGCAGCGTCAATCGGAGGGGCAGTTGCCATCAAACTCAATGGTGATGCGATTGCGCACAAAACCGAACGCGGGTTGGTCAGACTTGGCGTGAGCGATGAGACGGCGGTACGAGTGGCCGCGCAGGAACTCCTTGCGGCCGCTCGTCCTGAGGATGGAGAGGTATCGCTTCTTGTTGCGCCAATGGTCTCTGGTGCTCGGGAGTTCATCGTAGGAATGATTCGTGACCCTCAGTTTGGGCCGATGGTCATGCTCGGTGTTGGCGGGATACTTGCTGAGGTGATCGCCGATGTTGCCTTCAGGCCTGCACCACTTGATGTGGTGACAGCACAAGAGCAGATTGAGAACCTGACGATGAGCGATCTGCTCGGTGAATTCAGAGGCGAAGCTGCTGTTGACCGACAGGCGCTCATCGACACCCTTGTTGGGCTCGGTCAGCTGGCAGCTGACCACCCAGAGGTCATGAGTGTTGACATCAACCCCTTGATTATCGATCGCTCCGGCCGTCCTGTCGCTGTCGATGCGCTTGTTGAAATCGCACAGGAAACGATCGAGGCCACAACGGCTACTGCTCGACCGCAGCCAACCGATGAGCAGTTCAATGCACTATTCGAACCATCTGGAGTGGTCGTCACCGGCGCATCGAGTCACCCTGGCAAGTTTGGATTTGTTGCACTTCATAACCTTTTGGCTGCTGGATACTCCGGGAATGTGTACGCAACAAACCGGTCAGGTGAAGAAGTGCTTGGCATTCGAACGGTCGGTGATGTCTCCGATGTCCCCGAAGGCGGAGCTGATCTCATGTTTGTGTGCACTCCTGCCTCCGCAAACATTCAGCTACTTGAAGACGCTGCACAACGAGGGGTTCGTGCAGCGTTTCTCACCTCAGCTGGTTACGGCGAAGCCGGAGATGAAGGACGTGCCGCTGAGGCAGAACTCGTTGCGACCGCTGACCGACTTGGAATATTGCTTGCTGGACCGAACGGTCAAGGAGTTGTGTCGACGCCGGCGTCGCTATGCGCTCAGATCGTGGCTCCGTATCCCCCCTCTGGCGGGATCGGTGTTGCATCGCAGTCAGGAAACTTCGTCTCAAGTTTCTTGAACCTGTCGCGCTCAACCGGGGTCGGTGTCAGCCGTGCTGTCTCGGCGGGGAATGCAGCAGCGGTATCGGTTGCCGACTACCTTGACTTTTACTCACGAGATGAGAAAACAGCAGTCTCGCTTGCCTATATCGAGGGTATTACCGACGGCCGTGGTCTGATGGAGCGACTTGCTGGAGCCGCACGACACAAGCCACTCGTGGTGCTGAAGGGAGGCGCAACCGCTGGCGGTGCCCGCGCTGCCGCAAGTCACACCGGCGCACTCGCTGCGGACGATCGCATTTTTGATGGAGCATGTCAGGCCGCAGGTGTGACACGTGTTCAGTCAGTCGAAGAAGCGTTCGATACGGCGGCATCATTCGCAACACAGCCACTTCCCACAGGTCCAAATGTTGTCATTCTCACCACCGCTGGTGGATGGGGAGTTGTGACCTCTGATGCGGTTACTCGAGACAGCGATCTCACGTTGATGCAATTGCCTGATGAGTTACTTGCGCAGATCGATGAACACCTCCCGCCCCGGTGGAGTCGGAATAACCCGGTTGACTGCGCAGGTGGTGAGACACGCGACACCATCCCGACCGTGATGGGCCTCATTGCCAACCACCCTGACGTCCACTCTGTGATCTACTTGGGTCTAGGAATTCAGTCGAATCAGGCTCGGGAAATGCGCAGCGGGCAGTTCTACCCTGACCACGGCCTTGAGCGGATTGTCGAATATCACGAACGGCAAGACCGTCGCTTCGCTGAAGCGGCAGCCGAACTCAGCATCCAGACGGGAAAACCAATTCTTGTTGCAACCGAACTTGCTCTTGCCGACCCCAATAATGCGGGGCCTGCAGCCGTGCGTGCGTCGGGGAGGCTCTGCTACGCCACTGGCGACCGTGCGGTGTCGGCGCTCGGTCATATGTGGCGTTACGCCCGTTTCCAGGAGCGACGCCGATCGTGACCCAACCCGCGCGGGGGCAGATCAACCCAGTCGTAGCTCTCGTGCTCGTCGCACTGGTGCCAGCGCTGTTGTTGGTGGGTCTGCGTTCGTTGGTTTCGCCGGGTGAGGTAGGACCAGCGGCCGAGATTACATCTGAGCCTTCTTCGGGCGTTGTCCTCGCTTCCAGCCGCTCAATTGTGTCGGTGAGGCGAGTTGCTCCTGAATTGTCCGGTCGCATCAACCGCACCCAACTCGCGGCAGCGCTCCAGACTGTCACCTCCTCAATGGCGTCGACTTCCTGCCTTGCGATGTCTGTTGATGGAGTGCCACTCAGCCTGTCCGGTGAGCGCGCTGCGATTCCTGCAAGCACTGTCAAGATTCTTGTTGCGGTCGCAGCGGTCGAAACCCTAGGTGCAGACTTCACCTTTATAACCCGTGTGATGGGACCTTCGCCGGTAGGTGGTGTGATCAATGGCGACGTCGTTCTCGTTGGTGGAGGTGATCCTCTGCTGAGCGGCGACTGGTATCCAAACTCGAACCTTGATCGGTACCCAGTGTTTGGTCACACCTCGCTCGACGATCTTGCGAGGGCTCTTGCTTCAGCAGGTGTGACAACGGTGAATGGCCGAGTTCTTGGCGACGGAAGTCGTTATGACGATGAGTGGTACTACAGCGAGTGGGGTGATGGTATTGCCGGTATCGAGGCTGGACCAATTGACGGTCTGATGGCGAATGACGCCCGAATCGAGGGAGACGATTACCGCGCATCTGACCCTGCTGGCGGTGCGGCGCAGGAATTCATACTGCGCCTAAATGCAGCGGGTATCCAAGTATCGGCGGGTAGTGGGGTCGGTGTGCCTTCGGCAAGTGACGTTGAGTTAGCCGCGATCAGCTCTGCCCCGCTCTCTGTTGTGATCGCAGAGATGCTCCAGAACTCAGATAACAACACTGCAGAAATGCTCGTCAAAGAGATGGGCTTGCATGTCAGCGGGAATGGGACTCGACAAGCAGGCTTAGCAGCAGTCCTCAGCGCATTGAATTCACTTGGGGTTGATACCGCAGAGTTGAACCTCGTCGATGGAAGCGGTCTCGCCAACACGGCGACGGCGCGGTGTCAAACCTTTGTTGACGCACTTGAGGTTGCTGACACATCGGTCATCGACGGCCTTGCCGTGGCGGGAGTGTCTGGCACCCTCGCATCGGTGTTTACTGAAGGTCCAATGACCGGGGTATTGAAGGCAAAGACGGGCACGCTCGGAAACTTGCCATTTGATCAAGATCCTCCAGCGGTGAAGGCGCTCTCCGGGCAATACATCGCAAGCGGGGGTGAACGTTTGACCTTCGCCTTGGTGTTGAACCAGTGGATGGTGAATGACCAGTCGAATTATCGACCCATTTGGGATTCGCTTGCCTCTGCAATGGCGGCGTACCCAACTGGCCCAACGGTGATGGAGATGGCTCCGTGAAACCGTTGAGTGGGCGCCTCATTGTTATTGGTGCGGTGCCGCTCCTTATCGTGACCGGATTTTGGAATTGGACCCGAGATCAGGTGCGATCTCAACCTGTCAACACCGTTCCACACCAACAGGTTGTGGCAGGGTTCGAGCCACCAACGGTTGAGGTTGCGTCGTTGCGCAGGGTGTCGCCTGCGATCGTGGCATGGGAGGAGGCCCGATCTCAGGCCGAAGATCTCAGTGCTGCTGTGTCATCGCTCGGTGAGTCAGATTGTTTATTGGTGACCGATAGTGGAATCACTGTTGTCAACGAGCCAGTTTCACGGCGTGTTAGCGAAACGGCTCGGCGTCTTTTTGGCGTGATCATGGCCTTAGAGGTGCTCGGCCCTGACATGGTCTTTACGACAACGTTGGCAGGGTCGGAGCCAATCAACGGGGTGGTGGATGGTGACCTCGTTCTGATTGGGGGAGGCGACCCATCGCTCGTTTCTGAAAACCTTTCGTTTCTCGCTGCTGACTCGCCTTGGGAGCCCACCGATATAGATGTATTGGTCGATGCTCTTGTTGCTGCCGGCGTGAGCCGGATCACCGGCGACATCGTTGGTGATGGAAGTTTGTTCGTCGATGAAGAGCCCACGCCCGGTGATCTTCCGTCGTGGGCAGGGTTGATTCTTGACGATGGTCGCATTTTGACGAGTGCCCAGAATCGTGGGATTGACACAGCTCAATCGGCAGGGAAGTCGCTGTTAGACCTACTTCGCTCTGCAGGTATTTCAGTAGACGGAAGCGCAACTACTGGCGTGGCGGCGCGTGATGTAGTTCCATTGGCGGTGGTTGAAAGCGAGCCGTTACGGGTGATTGCGCGGTCGCTCTTGCGTTCGGGGCTCACAGCAGATGTTTGGTCAGTGGTCTTCGGGAATCTAGAAAGCCACATCGCCGTCAAGGCAGGAAAGCCAGGATTTCCTGCGAGTGGTCTCAGCGAGGCTGTGTCACGGTTTAATAGCGAATCCGGCACCGGTGTGGCTCTCTCAGCGGAAGGTTTTGAACTGACATGCGCAGATATTCGTGAGATGTTCACGCTGATGGCTGAGCGATATCCGGAACTCACCGACGGGGTACTTGTTGGTGGAGTTGCAGCGATCGGAGTTGTGATCTCCGCCGGTGATGACTCAGTCGTTTCCATTGAGACGCCGTTAGGGAATGAGGTCATCGGATTCGGCAATCTTGACGCTCTCACCTCTTCCGTCAATCAGGTGTTCGACGTAATCGACCGATTTTCTGACGAGCGAGATCCACTCGCATTCGGTCCGGAGGCTGTTGGCAGTGAACTCTGAAAACGAAACCTACATTTCGCCCATGTTTCCGCTGTCGGCAGTGGTCTTCCCGAGCACTGCATTGCCGATGCGAATCTTTGAGCCCCGGTATCGCCAGTTGATGGCAGATTTGCTCGCTGGTGATACCGAGTTGGAGTTCGCAATTTCTCCAATCGTTCGAGGACGTGAGGTCGGAGGCGGCGACGAACGCCTTGACGTTGCGACCGTGTGCAAACTCGCGCAGGTGATGGTGCAGCCAACAGGGGAGTACACCTTTCTGGCACTTGGCCAGCGTCGTGTTCGCGTGCATGAGTGGCTTGAAGACGACCCGTACCCACGAGCCATTGTTGCTGAGATGACCGACGGGGAAACATTGCCGACCGCGAAAGATGTCGCGCATGAGATCAATCGTGTTGAGAAGGTGCTGATTCGTCTAGGGGCAGAAGTTCCCGACCACCTGCCATTAGTTGATGGTGATGAGCGCCTCGCAGCGTTCCGACTCGCAGGCATGGTGCCGATTTCGGATCTTGATCGGCAGGCAATTCTGATGTCAGATGACCCTGCGGGCCGGCTCGAAAGGTTTTCCCAGGCACTTAGCGATCTCGAAGCGGTACTCGAATTCCGAGAGGGCTAGCACGCGGTATCGGGGAGCCTGCCAAGAGCATTGGATAGGTGGCGCCGAGATGGTGTTGAGTTTTGGAGGTGCTGCACGGATGGCGCCGCCTTTCGAGGGCCCCAGCAAAGCTGGAGTTGTGAATGACTGAGGTCTAAATCGTCTTTCAATCGAATGCGTGATAGGAATAGCAGGGTGAAGTTGCGGCGGAACAACAGTGAGCAGCGTGAGAAACGTTCGCGGCCAGCGTCAGTTGATGCTGTCGTTGATTCGCTGGTCTCATACGTCAAAGGACAGTTGCTACGTCCGCTCTCAGGAGCCGGCCGATGGTTGGTGTTCGGCCTAGCGGGAGGAATTCTCGTCGGAGGTGGCGTAGCGCTCGGATTGCTCGGTGTTTTGCGCCTGCTTCAAACGGAATTCTCAGGTATTGCTGCTGAAGACTCACGACTGTCGTGGCTTCCGTACCTGGTTGTTCTCATCATCGGCGTCGCAGTGTTGGTAGCGACTCTGCAGCGAATTAACAGGACAGAGTTGTTTGCTGAGCGAGATCAAGAAAGTGGTTCAAGATGAGTGACGAGCAGAACACTTCAGTGACTCGAGACGAACTCGAATCAACATTGAGTTCGTTCCAGAGCAGCCTCCGGGGTCAAATCGAGGACCGTCGCCAAACGATCGTTGTTGCCGGCGTTGCGATCTCAGTTGGTCTTGCGGTGGTGGCGTATCTGCTTGGCCGCCGATCAGGGCGCCGTAAATCTGCGATTATCGATATTCGTCGACTCTGAGATAGGTCGTAGTGCGTCGTCAACTGTCTGACCGATTATTTACAACATCGGTTCGTCGCGGTCTGTTGGGCGGTAACCCAGCGCTGAGATCTGTTGCCATTGGCATGGTGGTGATTCGTGGCGCTCGGAGACTCGTCGGCCGTCGGCCCGAGACTGTTAAGCGGGTGAGGATGCGTCCGGGTACATCGATGTCGGTAGCTGTTCGACGTGGTGGCCGTCGTTGATCGTTCGATTGCGACAGCCATCACGAGAGGTCGAGGTTCGTGGAGGAAGGCCAGCTCGAGCGATTTTGTCAGAGCTGGGTTTTGCCCCTGAGGGTTACATCGTGATCTGTAACGGAACTCTCGTTCCATCAGACACTGTGCTCAATGAAGATGATGCCGTCGAACTTCGGCCAGTCATTTCAGGGGGCTGACGATGTCGAAATGTCGATCGTGTGGTGAGCCAGCGGTCATTGATCTGCCGCGACACAATGCGAACTTTTGCAGTGAGCACTTCATGCAGCTCTGTCACCGGCAACTTGAGAAAGCGATATCCGATTTCGACATGTTGAGTCGAGAAGATCGTGTTCTCGTCGCTGTCTCGGGTGGCAAGGACTCGCTTGCCCTGTGGGACATGTTGCTGGAAGCCGGCTACCACGCCGACGGGCTCTACATCGGGCTGGGTATCGGCGAGTACAGCGATGAGAGCGGCGTGATAACTCGGGCATTCGCTGCCTCTCGAGGATTGAAACTGATTGAGGTTGACATCCGGAATGAACACGGTTTTGACATCCCAACAGCAGCTGGGGTGACCGGACGAAGCCCGTGCTCGGCTTGCGGCTTATCAAAACGACACATCTTCGACGAAGTCGCTCAACGTGAGGGATACGACGTACTCGCAACCGGCCACAATCTTGATGACGAAGCTGCGGTGCTATTCGGTAACACATTGCGGTGGGATATCGAATACCTCAGGCGTCAGGCTCCGGTGCTCACAGCAGGTAATGGATTTGGGAAGAAAGTGAAGCCTCTCGTGCGGTTGACCGAGCGAGAGATGGCCGCTTGGTGTGTCATCCGGGGAATTGACTACGTCGTTGAGGAGTGTCCGATGGCGGTGGGAAACAAACACCTCGCCTATAAAGACGCCCTCAACAGACTTGATGCAGCGTCGCCAGGGACAAAAGCCTCGTTCTACCTCGGGTACTTGGAACGAATGCAGCCAGTTCTCGCTGAACACGCAGATGTCGATGCGCCGAGTTCGTGCCCCAATTGTGGCGCTCCGTCGGCGAGCGCAGATCAACCCTGTGCGTTTTGTCGGCTCGTCGATTCAGCGACTGGGCATGACGCAATTCCGGTCAGAATGGTGCTGAATAAGAAGGCTCGCAAGATATTTGATGCTCAATGGGGGAGTCAAGATGGCAAGTAATCAAACGTTTAGTTATGGCGAACGCGTATTGCTCCTCGATAAAAAGCGCCGTCGATACCTTGTTGAGCTTGTAGAGGGCGGTGAGTTTCATAGTCATGCCGGATTTGTTTCGCATTCTGACGTCATTTCTGTCGTCGAGGGGACGGTGGTCCGCAGCACTCACGGAGCCGAATACACCGTGCTTCGCCCGACCCTCGAAGACTTTGTCCTCGAAATGCCTCGAGGAGCTCAGGTCATTTACCCGAAAGACCTTGCACCAATTTGCATACTCGCCGACATTTCTCCGGGGGTCAAAGTGCTCGAGAGCGGAGTTGGTTCAGGAGCTCTTTCAATGACAATGCTCCGATGGGGAGCTGACATCACGGGATACGAACTACGAGAAGATTTCGCCAACCGAGCACGCGCAAACGTGGTGTCGTTTCTTGGCGAAGGGGTGCTCGACCGCTACAACGTCAAAATTGGTGATGCATATGAGGGGATCGACCCCGCTGATGGGCCCTTTGACCGGGTTGTGCTTGACCTTCCTGAGCCGTGGAATGTCGTTCCTCACGCCGAAAAAGTACTGAGGCCAGGAGGGATCCTCGTTGCGTATACGCCGTCAATCACGCAGGCAGCTCAGACGCGTGAGCAGATGAAAGGCCGATGGCTCGATACGCGAACGATTGAAGTTCTACACCGGGGATGGCACATTGATGGACAAGCCGTTCGACCCGACCATCGCATGGTTGCGCACACAGGGTTTTTGACTGCCGGCCGATTCCTCGGCCAAAGCGCATCACGGATTGCAGAAAATACTTCCCCGGCTGATGCCGCTACGACACCTGACATTGAGGCGTCAGAGAACTGAAATCAGGGTTCGATGTAAATGCATTCGCCGGGGCATTCCTCGGCGGACTCGACAACCCCATCAAGTTGGCTGTCAGGGAACTCGGCCATTCCGTCTGCACCCTGAGGGTTACCTTTTGCGGTAGCGAAAATCTTGTCGCCCTCTTTCACGTAGGCGAGACCATCGTCGAGCAACGCAAACACGTCGGGTGCGATTTCTTCGCAAAGTCCGTCGCCGGTGCAGAGATCTTGGTCAATCCATACCTTCATGGGTGGGGGCTCCTTCGTAAATTCAAAACCTGTCTGGCGTAAGTGTAACGCTGAACTTTGGTTCAGTCACATCTCTACTGCCCTGAATTCGTGAGTTCACCGATGAATTCTCTTCAGGGGTGTGAGAAGATGAGTTCAGAGAGAGGAGGCGCAACGGTGGATGGTCACGAACAGTCACAGCATGCTGATGAGATCAGCGAGTTGAGGGCAGAAATTGATCGCCTAAAGAAAGGCGTTTCAGAACCCTCGCACCGAATCCGCGCCTTAGAGGCGCGAATCATCGAACTCAAAGGTGAGCTCGCTGGATCAATTTCGAGAAACGAACGACTTAGCGGCACATTGCGTGAGGCCAAAGAGCAGATCGAATCACTTCGCGATGATGTTGAGCGCCTAACAGCAACCCCAAACACCTATGGGGTTGTGCTTCATAGAAATGACGACGACACCTTCGATGTCATCTCCACGGGCAGAAAGTTCCGTGTTGTTGCGGGACCAGAAGTCGATTCAGCTGACGTCGTTGCTGGATCAGAAGTTGTTCTCAATGACGCGATGGTGATCATCGGTGTTCGCCCACCTGACACGGTCGGCGATATCGGTACCATTCGAGAGCTTCTCGACGACGGAATTCGGGTCGTCGTCACTACGCGTTCGGACGAGGACGCCGTGTGTGCCCTGAGTGACAACTTGAGGGGAACCCGCCTCCGGATTGGTGACCGAGTTCGTATTGACGCGCGCTCGGCCCTTGTGCTCGAAGTTCTTGGCCGTCCAGACGTTGATGAGTTACTGCTCGAAGTGGTCCCTGATGTGACCTACGACGACATCGGCGGACTCGATCGGCAAATCGCAGAGATTGCCGACGCAGTGGAACTTCCGTTCTTGCATGCTGACCTATTTGCCGAACATCGCTTACCTGCACCAAAAGGAATTCTTCTGTACGGTCCGCCGGGCTGTGGCAAGACACTGATTGCGAAAGCGGTTGCAAACAGCCTGGCGAAAAAGGTTGCTGCAGCGATCGGCGAAGACAAAGGGCGCAGCTATTTCGTCAACATCAAAGGACCGGAACTGTTGAACAAATACGTCGGAGAGACGGAACGGCAGATTCGTCTCGTGTTCGAACGAGCCCGCGAAAAAAGTGATGAGGGTTGGCCAGTTATTGTGTTCTTTGACGAGATGGACTCGATGTTCCGTACCCGAGGAACCGGCGTTTCTTCAGATATGGAGTCAACGGTCGTACCCCAGCTGCTCGCCGAGATCGACGGTGTCGAAGGTCTTGAGAACGTGATCGTCATCGGTGCGACGAACCGCGAAGATCTCATCGACCCTGCAATCCTTCGTCCCGGCCGCCTCGATGTCAAAATCCGAATTGACCGGCCGGATGCCGTGGCTGCCAAGCAGGTCTTTTTGCGTTATCTCAACGAGGAAATCCCGTTGCGAGCTGGTGAATCGATCGACCAGATGGTTGATGCTGCCGTCGGAGAGATGTATCGAACTGATGAATCCAACAGGTTCCTCGAAGTCACCTATGCCAACGGTGATAAGGAGGTTCTGTACTTCAAAGATTTTGCATCTGGGGCGATGATCGAAAACATCGTGAGGCGAGCAAAGAAAGCGGCGATTAAGCGAGTGATTGCCGGAGGCACACGCGGGGTGGCCACGGTCGACCTCGTCGATGCTGTCCGTTCAGAATTTGTCGAGCACGAGGACTTGCCAAACACGACGAACCCAGATGACTGGGCAAAGGTCTCGGGTCGAAAAGGTGAACGAATCGTGTTCATCAGAACGCTCGTTGACCGTGAGGCAGGAATTGCAGGCGGCGGCCGAGCGATCGAGCGGACTCAGACCGGACAGTACTTGTAAGCCGATGGCAGTTCCCAAGGTGTGTGGCCTGGAAACCGAATACGGGATCCTTGTCCGCGGAGCAGATAACAACCCGGTGACCGCATCAGCTCTGTTGATCAATGCGTACACCGGTGCAGCGCAAGAGCAGGTGGCATTTGATCTGATCGCCGAGGATCCGCAGCGTGATGCTCGATCTCCTGACCCGCTAGATCCGTACGAGTTCGACCCTGAACTCGAATACACCCCAGTCAACGCCGTGCTCACGAACGGCGCCCGATACTACGTTGATCATGCGCATCCAGAAATGTCAACTCCAGAGGTTCGCACCCCTCGCGAGGCAGTCATTTGGGATCGGGCTGGCGAAGAAATCATCCGTCAGTCGATGACCGCAGCACAACGTTTGGTACCAGATGGAGCAGAAATTCTGATCCATAAGAACAACTCAGATGGCAAAGGCAACTCCTACGGATGTCACGAGAATTACCTCGTAGACCGCGGACTTCCCTTTGGAAAAGTGATTTCAGCGGTTATGGCTCATTTCGTGACCCGCCAAGTATTCGCAGGGGCAGGAAAAGTAGGATGCGAGCTACCCGGAATGGCATCAGATTCGGTGAGCTTCCAAATTTCACAGCGAGCGGACTTTTTCGAAGAAGAGGTTGGACTCGAAACGACCGTTCGTCGACCAATCGTCAACACACGTGACGAACCCCACTGCGACCCATCGAAGTATCGCCGCTTACATGTCATCGCAGGTGACGCAAACATGTCCGAGGTCGCAACCTTCCTCAAAGTTGCATCAACCGCAATGCTTCTCGCTGCGGCTGAAGACGACCCGATGATGGAAATGCCTGCACTGGCGAACCCTGTGCGTGCAATAACGCAAGTGAGCCATGACCCAACGCTTACTGCAGTGGTTTCGACCTATGAGGGCACCACTGTGCGCGCTATTGAAGTGCAGTGGCAACTATTTGAAATCGCACGATTATGGGTCGAACGAACTGGAGGCGAGGCAGTCGGCGAAGAGGACTGCAACCTCGCTTTGCGCCAATGGGAGGAGATCCTGAGCGGATTGGAGAGTGATCCGCTCACAGTTGCCGATCGAGTTGATTGGGTGGCGAAACAACGACTGATCAATGCCTACGCAGATCGTCACAATGTTGTCGCTGGATCTGCTTCACTTCGAGCGATTGACTTGCAATACCACGACATGCGACCCTCGAAAGGACTTGCATCACGGTGCGGGCTCGTCACATTGGTTGATGGCAACGAAGTTCAACAGGCAACGACACATCCGCCAACGAGCACCCGGGCGTACTTCCGTGGACGATGTGTTGAGCGCTACGGACATGACATCATCGCGGCGAATTGGGACTCCATGGTGTTCGACATCGGTGTTGACCCGCTGCGACGAGTTCCAATGGATGATCCGTTACGCGGCACAGCGGAACTCGTGGCTAACGTGATCGACAACAGCGCGACGGCCGTAGATTTGGTTGCGGCACTTGCTGAACCAATCGGATAACACACGCGTGAGAAGGTAGAGCGATGCCAGATCGAATTCAGCGAAAGAAAACAGAGCGTCAGAGTGAGGAAGTGGCTGAAGCTGAGGTCACACCGACGGAGTCGGCGGCTATTGACGACATCGACGATCTCCTTGATGAAATCGATGAAATTCTCGAAGAAAATGCCGAAGAATTTGTGCGTTCGTACGTGCAAAAGGGTGGTGAGTAACGGTGGCAATGCCTGTGTTTACACCGGGAGATGATCCGGGAGCAGATTTCCCCATGTTGTTGCAGCGATCGGGCTACGGACCGGTCAATCTCCCTCCAGGATCAACAATTGAGTCTCCCCATGCCACCACCTGTGTGGCAGTTCGTTACGACAACGGTGTCGTCATGGCTGGCGACCGGCGCGCGACCTCTGGTCACCTCATTTCGCATCGGACAATGGAGAAGGTCGTTCAAGCCGACCGCCACTCGGGAGTCGCAATTGCCGGAGCTGCTGGACCTGCGGTGGACATGATCAGATTGTTTCAGGTGCAACTGGAGTACTACGAGAAGGTGCAAGGAAGTGCATTGAGTTTGGAAGGAAAAGCCAACCAACTTGCGTCGATGGTTCGGGCAAATATTCCAGGAGCGATGCAAGGTATGGGCGTCGTGCCAATTTTTGCGGGATACGACATCCGTCGATCTGTCGGCCGACTGTGGGCGTACGACATGCTTGGCGGCCGCTACGAAGAGCGTGATCATGTGGCGACCGGTTCCGGCTCTTTGCATGCTTCTACGGTGATGAAGGTTGGTTATCGCTCGAACCTCACCCGCGACGAGGCAGTAGAACTCGTCGCACGCAGTCTCTGGGAGGCAGCCGATTCGGACTCGGCAACTGGCGGGCCAGACATGGTGAGAGGGATTTTTCCGGTTGTCGCGACGATTGATAGTGACGGGTGGATGCTGGTGGCCGATAACGAACTTGCTGACCGGTATCGAACGATTATCAGTCAAGTCGAAGGCTCAACGTCATGAGCATGCCGTATTACGTTGCGCCCGAGCAGGCGATGAAGGATCGGGCAGATTTTGCCCGAAAAGGAATTTCAAGAGGTCGTGCACTTGTTGCTTTGCGATTCGAGAACGGAATTGTGCTTGTTGCAGAGAACGCTTCGCAGTCACTGCGCAAAGTCAGCGAAATTTATGACCGCATCGCCTTCGCCGGAGTTGGGAAGTACAACGAGTTTGATCAGCTTCGGGTGGCGGGTATCAGATCGGCCGAACTCACTGGTTACCAATATTCCCGTGACGATGTCGATGCACGTGGCTTGGCAAACGACTACGCGCAGCTTCTCGGAAACTCGTTTACGCACGGAATGAAGCCGATGGAAGTTGAGATACTCGTTGCCGAGGTCGGAATTGACGGTGGTCATGACGATCAGATTTTCCACATCATGTACGACGGAACAGTGATCGATCGCCCTGATACGTGTGCTCTCGGTGGCGAATCCGACGCGATTTCAACGCGTCTTCAAGCCGGGTTCAGTGATGGCCTATCGCTTGGTGAGGCGATCAAGCTCGGAGTCTCGGCCTTATCGGGTAGCGACAGAGAGCTTTCAGCAAGTTCGCTCGAAATCGCTCTACTCGAACGAAATGGCGCGCGACGTTGTTTCCGTCGCTTGGAACCATCAGAGGTTGATGCTGTCCTGCAAGAATGATCAGCGATGCCTTCGGTAGACCTGAATAGTGACCTCGGCGAGGGTTATGGCGTCTGGCGTCTGGGAGATGATGCCCAGATGCT
>Ga0075476_10000774_pt1 | contig 14571 bp, 11 predicted proteins | sample DEB08_DNA_5_FD_76339 | JGI IMG/M metagenome (GOLD analysis project Ga0075476, IMG submission 76339) | Aqueous microbial communities from the Delaware River and Bay under freshwater to marine salinity gradient to study organic matter... | ecosystem: Environmental > Aquatic > Marine > Coastal ...
TTTTGGAAAAAAAAAAAAGGGTGAAAAATAAATTTGATGATGGCAGATGATTTAGGTTTTGAATTTGCAGCTTTTGTGGCTTCACGGTATCGCGGATACATTACTGTCAACACAGATGAGAACAACACATATGTAGTTGCAGCGGAGGTACCGAAACACGCGCTAAATTCTGAAAAAGTAGATCAATTAAAAACAAAGGAAGTCAGTCTTCCAGATATTAACGATATTTGGGGCGAAACACCGTTACAAAAATGGATTAAAAGTAGTGGCACGCTGCGATATAATTCAGGGAGCAAGGGCTACAAACAATTCGTCGGAATGATAAATAACAATTTCAAGGGAAGCGCTGCTCATGGTGCCATGGAGGGTAGAATTACAACTGAAAGTAATTTGGCTGTGAAGGGAAATCGATATTCAACGCCAACAAAGTGTACACTAGAGGAACACGTTATGCCTTTGCCGACATTCAATAAAATAGTCGGGCTTGTGGTTGCAGACATTGAACGGTTTTATATTGATCACATGCGCTACAAACCAGATTATATGAAGCCAGATTGTCTATTACAAGTGCTCGGCCGAGATGATAATATGAAGAAGCTGGCGAAGAAAGGAAGTTTAAAGGTGTTGATCGATGATATTCTAGGCGGGTGCAAAGAGAGGTATGCGGGAATGCCTTTGGCGCTTGCAGACTACAGTGCACTGAAGTTACAAACAGATGAGGCAGTGAAGGAATATGGCAAAGTGTGGCGTGCCAAGTCTGGTATGTCTAGACATGAGAGGGCTGCACTAGATTCACTAAATAGAATTATGTGTTATATTAATTAAAAGAATTTGGTTTATATGTTTTTTGTTTCTTTTCAGAAAATAACACCAAAAAAGTAATTTTAAGCAATTTTAATAAAATAATATTTCAAGTCGGAAACATAATAGCAGTTAGTGCAGACAACAGCACTGTGATATGTTCGTTTTCTTTGTAATCGCGTGCAGTAAAGGTAACACACACAATGGCCAAAATGGCATATATTATTTTATACAGCATTGTTGCTGTCGATGGGTTTATGATTTGTTTGTACAGAAGCCCGTACACTAACATACCAAAAAAGAACACTGATAACATACTAATCATACACAATAAACTCTCGTTGAGAACTCCTGGTACAAACACGATAGCAAGTGGAAGAAAGACATATGGCTCGTCATAAAACAAGGTGTAAAGCAGCAATACTAGAAGACACTCTTTGGGCCTCGACAGATAATTTATTGTTATTGTCAATGTTATCACTGTCGCCACGGCAACTACGTACTTAAGAATATCTGCAAGCATGATCCCTTTGTAGAAAAAACAAAATATATATCTGTATTTTAACTGAATAAAGGTAAATAACTAAAAAAAATACTTGGGTCGCAAAATCATGCCTTCACTGGGGTTTCTTCATTTCTTGATCTCCTTTTTGTCTTAAATCCGTTAGGTGGAGATGGGATTGAGCTTGATGGCTGTGGTTCGTGTATTGACTCTGCCAGGGTGTCTTCTTGCGAGCACAGTCCCTTGTTGATGGCAATTTTGATTTGTTTTATGCCCACGCGTTGATCTGGGTATTGGCTCTTTAGTCCAATCACGGTTGGATCTGAACGCGTTTTTTTCACAGTTTGTGACCAACGTTCGTCAAACGTGGTTGTTATTGTTTTCTCACTGTAAATGTTACGGTTCAAGGTTATGTGTCGTACGTTTTCATCCAATCTGTTTTGTTCTGTTGACATTGTTTTCATTTTATTTACATTGGCTAAGACTTTCTCTGGATCTGTTTTGCTCATTCGGCTTATCCGGTTGGTTATACGCATGTATCCTTCATACCTTTTTTGGCTGTCCACGTACTTTCTTTGTTCTCGGTAATTTGCAATCATGGTATTTATTGTTTCTCTTTCCTTTTCAATGCCAATCATTTGATGATGAATAATTTCGGCGTTTCCCTTGTCACTCTGTTCGCAATACGACTCAAATGTAGATTCTAATGTCTTTAAATTCTGTGAAACTCGATTTAGATCTTTGTACTGCAAGTTTAGCAAAGAGTCTATCTCCTTTAATGTGTTGTTTTGGTATTGTGTGACTGAAGAAAAAAAATGCAGGATGGTATCCATCACGAGACGTTTGTAAATAAAGATATTAAATTAAGCCTTTTTTTTTAAAAAAAAAAGTATGTTTTTATATTTACCTGCTCATTTATATCTATGTATTATATTTTGTTTATTTTAGAATGGTGTGCGCAACACATATATATATATATTGAATACGTTTTACCAACTCAAATTGAAAATATTGTTTAAGGGTGACATTTGTATTTTTGTTTTTAAATAAAAAACCTCTACAAAATGGATGTGGACTTTAGTGAGATAGACCGTTCATGTTTAAAGAAAGAGGCAAACAAGAAGAGAAAGGCACGAGAAACAAAGGCAAAGAGAAATTTTAAAAACGCAAAGGATCATGCGCGCGAAAGGCAGTCATATGGGCATGTCAAATTGAATACAGAAATTCTGGCGTGTCATCTTATGTCGCCAGAAATCTATGTTCTTTTAAATACATTGAACAGTGGGATGACGACAAGTACGTTCCAAATATGCCACGCGCTCAGATTACCAGTTACAAAAGAAACCATAAAATCCATAACCGATAACATGGACAGTGCAGTGGAAGGAAGGAACGGAATACCGTTTGCACATTACACTCATAGTCTGGAGGTGGATGGCATGACCGTAAAACATTACAAACTTGCCACATTCAGCGGAGAATATGGTGTTGATATGGGACAGTTTATGGATTCGGATTCCATGTCTTGATTTTATTTAAAGATGGGGATTATGCATACATTTATATATAGGGAGATATTTATTAAACTAAAAAATAAAGTCGATGATATTTTGTCTACACACTCATGAACAATCCAAATAAAAATTGTAGCTGCATACAAGACATGGGGGTTTTTGGCTTAAGGCTAAGTTTGGTGAGTTTATTAGTGTTGCCTACGAACGCTAGTATCGGGCTCGATATAAAACACTCTATCAGTTTATCTTCAGTGACCTGGACGGTCGAGACAAAAATTCAGTATGAATCTCAGGAGATACCTACAATACTTGAACTAGGGTTTTCTGACGAAACTACTAATGTAGGTATTCAAGGATATCCCATGGTGCTTTATATGCCCTTTTCACAATTTATTGTGAACGGTACTGGTGTGACACTTAATGTCTGGGATATGATATCACCTGGTGAAACCCTGACTGTTTGCCACATTGAAACATTGTATAAAGGGAATGTGATTGATAATGGGTGCACAAGCACCTTTCAAAAAATAAATTTACAATGCACCCAATCACGGGAATGTTCGTTTGAGGGCTACGGCAACAATAAACACCACAGGTTTCTCATTAGGTTTGGAAATTCCAGGCACTTAATCTCGAATGTCTATTCTGGCTGTGAGACATTGCATATTACCGCGGATGGTGTTATCTTGGATACATTGCAATGCAGCGAGGTAACATTTGTTCCAGTAGTATACAGTGTTCTTTCAGTGCTTCAATTGAGGGGGACGTACAAGTTAACCAAAACCGAAACATCGTTTTCCGTTGAATTGTTTCCACATTCCGCTGAGTATGACACGCTGTTCTACACAACAATAATTTTTTTGTGTACAATAACATCCATTTATATCTTGAGAGTAAGGTACGCAGCAAAGTACAACAATGACTTAACCTACGCGATGGATACATTGACTCCCATAACCGTGTTTGTTATTTCTTTGACCAGCGGGTATGTTACGACAGGTGTAATTTACAGTGCCTTTTCTCATGGTGACACAATTACACATGTTTACTTTAACACTGATTATATCGATACAGCAATGTGGTTACACGCGGCTGTCAATGTGATTATAACAGTGTATGTACACAAGACAACAATTTATATGTTTTGGAAAAAGACACCAAGCAACAACATGTTCAAATCAAATTTTTTGAAGTCATGGATGCATCGAATCGATCCCATTCCCAGGGATAAGCAGAAGTCACAATTGATAGTGTACTGCGCAGCAGTTTGGTATCAGTGTTTTACGGGTATCTACTTTCATCTGACTTCTGAATTGGGCTCACCTATGAAAGAATATATAGGAATGTTGCTCGCAGTGGCAATATTATCTTTGCTGGCAACCGATTGCATTGACATTCTGCAATATCTTGGGTACAGTGGAATTTGGTTTTTGTCAAGCGCGGCGTTTCATGTATGGATATTTATGCTGTTGGCCTTTGTAGAATCTGTTCGTGCGTTTCCAGAAGAGACATATATCATTGTTTCATTATCGTTGGTTACTAATTTATTTGCAATTGTTTTATATATTTCGATACTTCAATGAGATCAAATAAACTGTGTACTTTAATGCCAGTATTTTGTCTTTAAGAGAACATTGGCTTCGCAAAAAGAAAAAAAAAGTAAGAAAATGTTTAGAGAGTGGGATTTTGTTTTTTTTTGAAAAACAAAAAAGAAACCTGGTTTCCTGGCACCGAATCCCATTTTTTTATCAAGTATAAAAATGGATTTCCAGACTTAATTAATGTACATTTTATTGTTCATTGGATATGATGTCTTCATTTGCCTTTGCTTCCACACAATGGAAAGGTGCTCGATCATTTCCACAATAACAGACTCCAAAACCAAAAGAACCCCAAAGGCATAAACTGCATTTGTCAAGTTCACAAGGTCTGTGTACTCCGCCTCACGTGTAAGAAGTTTTTTAGCTTCATTAGATTTGACCCAATCACTGGCATCATTGTTGTAACCGGCCACTGCAAAGGACGACAACAGAATCCATGTACTTGATCCAGTGAACCATGGCCAGAAATCGAAAAAAAATCCACGTAGCATTTTGAAATATCCGTCGGACGTGTCTTTGTTTGATGCAGCAAACCAATAAACAAGTGTTAAAAGTCCTTGAGCGAGAATCAAGGCAGCGAGGAGAAAATGCGCCCAGGCCGGAATCTCAGTCCAGATAATCTCGGAATGCTTTGAATTATTTTTTGTGGCAATATGGGTTGCTGACATGACACAGATTGCAAAGACGATATGGACGAGGCAGCTCCCAAACAACCAAATCATTCGAAGTGGTCCTTGTGGCACCAAGGCGCGATTGGTTGTTGCCGAATTTAAAAACTTTGTCAATTCGCCGTTGGCATCGCCAGCGTATTGTACAAAAGAAAAAACGTTTGGGAGTGTGACAAAGGCCACGGCAAGCATCAATGTTGCGGTAAGCATATTTAGCCTGCCACGGTTAATGTCACTGCCGTCGTGTTCTTTACATGTAATCACAGTCATTCCAATGTGGATAATGTACAATACCCCGGCAATAGCAATCAGTTTTAGTCCCTTGTGAGTGACAACAATGAGGCTATCTGAGTTTGTTGTTTGTATGCTTTTCGACAGTTTATTGAAGGTGCGATTGAAATACATCAGAGTGAGTAAAGACCCAACGCCGACAGTGAGCAATATCGAGAGAAGAACAATGGTTCCCTCTCTCCTTTCACCGAGAGAAAGCTGGCACCCAGTAGAATAGTCTGCCACTGAGGCTACATCCGAATGGTGATGGAGAAGGTACAGGGGCTCCAGCTTGAGGCATTCGCCTCCATCCTGGATTTTCGGAGATACTGTTAGTGAAGGATCTGTGCACCCGTCATATTTGTCCATGAGATACAGCCCATGAAATGCGGCAAAGATCATGGCGAGCACATATGAAACGTGCTTTATGGTGTACTGGTGTTTCACCGTGAACCAATTCGTCATTGTTGACCAAGTCATGTTGAGATAATCTAATGTTTAATTATAAAATGTAAGCAGAGGTATATATAAAGGGTGGAGCCTTTGCAAGTGTCTTTTTAACACACTGTATCTAGAAAGACTGAACTCTTTCTTTATTTATAATAGGAGGGCGTATATATTATAAAATAGGTGCCCCCGTATCGCACTTTATATAACTGAAAAAAAAAAGTAAGAGCTACCATATGGTATTTTTATACTGTATGCACAGATTCCTGCTTGCCAGGAGCGAAGATTGTTAACAACTCCGTTTCCCAAAAAACCAAACTACAAAAAATAGGACAAATCAGTTTTATTGTAGAGCTAGTGTCAAAATAGACGTGATTGCAAGTATTGAAGCAAGAACACACGTCCCAATATATTCAGACGTAAACAATCCATCGCAATCCGGACACAATTCACAAATGCTTTCTCGTGCTTCGTGTGGAAACCACAAGGTAGAGATGATAGACATGATAATCATAGCACCGAAGAGAGATTTCGCCAACCCATTGTAAACTGATACAGAGTCATGTGATAGGGTGCAACAGGGCACCGTACAAAAAAACACAAAAAAAAATGTGACAATCACAGACACGGCAAACAGAAAAACAGAAAATAAAAGTCTCATGTTAGACCACGTCAGGCGCGTTGCCCATTCCAAATCATTTAATGTTGCATTGCAGTCGTTCTTCATGTCAGAAACGTGCACAAATGTCAAAGTAAACATAATCCCAAGCAAGCAATATGTTGCGAATATACTAAATTTAGTGTACGCAGTAAGACCCGACATTTTGTTTTGAGCTCTTAAAGGAAGGGGGGTTGGCAATGTTTGTTTTTTTTTTAAAAAAAAATTACACGATGAAAGTAAAATAAAGTATTCTGCTCTAGTTTGGCGGTTTAGTCACTTCTGTGATATATACATATATAGAAATAGTTTATTTAAGTGTGTATATGTCACCATTTTATTTTTTTGTAAACAGTTGCACAGAAAAACTAAACCCCGCACTGCCACCATGTTCACATTAAACAACAGAGATGTGACTGTGAACACGGACCCTGATGAATTCCGGCCGTTCCTTGATGTCGTACTGCATCAGGCATTTAATATGATGCGAGGACAGTACCAAACCACAACAGCGCGAATGAAAGAAGAGACACAAAAGGAGGTAGACAATGCAATTGCAAGAAACGTAGTGGAGTCCAAGTGGGCACAGTTAATGGAGCGAGGCTATGTACTCTTGAAGCAAATGTCAATTACGCCCGGTGAAACACATGTGGCATTAACTGTAAAGGGTGGTGTTATGCCGCCTCTCGAGGTAGGAAAGGCTGCCGGGTCTGATAGAAGCCAGATGTTTGCGGATGAATTTCACGTCATGAAAGCAGGCACATTATCCAATGCTGTAAACACGGCCACCATGACCAGAAGCAACATTAATCTTCAAGAACACCAATTGACAAAACATTTGAACCCGTCCTTATATCAATTGTTCGATGAGGAAAACATAAAAGAAGAGTATCACACCGACGATAGCAAAGATAAAAAACGTGCATCCCAGCGATATGCGCAAGGAATCACACTCGAGAGTGCCGGTAGTTTGGCGGAGCAGAGGAAAGTCTTTGAGTATTTTAGCCCAAGAGATGAGACAGAAACGCGCACACAAGACGACATTCACCGAATGCTGATGCGCACAAAAGAGGAAAAGATGAAAACAATGGAAACCATAGTAAAACTTGCCTGCCGCTGTCTAATATCGTCAACCGGGGACAACCTTATGCCGGTTTTTATTATGAGGTCAAATTGGGATTCAACATTCACCTATGACGTGGGGCACACTCAAGCAGACTGGATTGTGCCACATAAAAAAATATATAACATCTATGGCAACAAAATGGAACTGGGTTTGAGCGGAAGACAGTGGGAAATTAAAAAAGATGACTCTATTTATATCCGAACACAAGACGGTCCAAAGAATTCCATTGAAGTGCCGGATATATCAGATGACAACCTCCTTGAACAGTTTATAGAAGAATGCACGTGGACGACTAGTGTAGAACTAGGGTCCGGCAACCCCAGGTACCCGTCTACGGTATACCAAGAGAAGGACATACAATTTGAAGTTAATGGCGATGTCGTGACAGTGTCCATGCAGCATCAATTACCGCACAATGATAACAACATAAAGGGTTTTTTTTGGTTGTCGGACATTCTTCACAAATCCGAAGCCGATGACACATATATTGTTTGTGGCTACGGCACAGAAACCTCTGTCAATGATGTCGTGGAAATAAAAGCAGACAACTTCAACATTGACGATTCAGATAAAAAGTCCATTAATGTGAATGGCTTTCCTCCTTTAAGTCCTTACGATTACGTCATTGCCAAGATTGACACTGTTGTGGTGACGAATGCCGGAAAGATTGACACTGAACGCATTCTGGCTAAACTGAAAGATTCACGACCTGATGTTAAGGTTGTGCTTTTGCCCACAGGAAACACCGTAAGATTGTATTATAAAAAGAAAGAAAAGAAACCTGTCAAACTTAAAAGTGGCGATTATAATTATGTCGATACACCTACAATCACACAAACTCTGTTTTCGCTAAAAGAAGTTTCCGTGGTGGAGACAGCGCATGTGTTGCAGCAATATTCATCAGTATTAGCTGAGAATAAAAAATTTGAAACACTCGTCTGGGACCACGTAAAAAAAATACTTACAGATTCACGTGCGTTTGATCGGGTGTACACCCTAAAAATAGCAGGGGACCAAGATATGTCATCTTCCAGAGATATGATCGATTTACACTCTGATAATGATACCTGGATCATTGGAAATCAACCGACTGAGTTTACCGAGGCTCTGGATTTAGTGCTTATGTTTTTGAAATATAAAAAACTAAAAAATTAAATACGTGCGTTATACAATTATTTAAGATAAACAAGCGTGGTTGTTTTTTTGTGCTATTGGGGTTTAATTTGAATAAAAGTTCCATATATGTATATCTCTTCCCAGTGCAAAATCTTTATTTAAAAATCTAAATATGTCAGCTGCAACTTTGGAAAATATTATTATTGCATCTATCACTAAGAAGATTCGTGCATCACGGCATAACGTAGTATATGAAAAGTGGAGAGAACATATTGTAGTGGTGTTGCTGAGCCTGTCACACACGTACAATTTGCTCCAGGGGGGTAACAACGATGAAAAGATGAATGTGATTTATTTAATCCTAAGTATTCAGATTATGGACGTGTGTGCTGATGAAATGACAGCAATCATGAACCACCTCAATGTTGTGGAGTACACACTGGCCTGCTTTGTGCTAACTTTACAGGAATTGAAAAAGGACATGCCTTCTGCTATGGATTCATGGATGGTGCGAAATCACAACTCTAAAATGATAAAGAATTACCACAAGGTTATCAGTGTTACGATTTACAGCCGGTACAGAATTGGTACACTGATTGACAAACTAAACACTCCAAATCAATTTTTCTTTAACAACAAGCAACAGGACATCCAACTTTACATTGCACAGTGTTTCTATGTGATGTGTATGGTGTTCAAAGGGGACACAGCAGAGCATGATTGGACTACCATTGTGAGCAAGGCACCGCTGCCTTCTGAAGGTGCGCGCGTGATGTTGTGTGGCATCAAATCTGGTCGGCGATTGCGATCACTGTTTCTTGAGGATTTATTTGGTGTTGAATTTCATGAATCTTACGATACCTACATAAAATCTTTTATGCCACCGAATCAAAGAACGGGGACCTAGATACGGCGGCAAAAAATTGGACTCTGTTTAACGCTAAAGTATACAACATATATATACATACACACTTTTTAAGTTTTTGTGATTATATTGAGTGGTAGTTTTCTTTTTGTTTGTTTGTTTGTTGAAAATGCACCCAGACAACTTTGAACCAGATTTGGGTGTCACGCTTGATGTTGAAAAAATAAATTTTTACATGACAGCAATATGTAACGCTATAACCCAGGGCAAGAGGATAGATAAAAAGTCGTGTGTAAAAATCGCACAGTTTTCAAAAAAATTGGAAGAATGTATTTTGGCCACAAACAACAGAAATAAACAGTTGTTTATGGAGGTGGTTATTTTATTATGCGTGTCAATGAGACTGCCTGAACTGAGAAACGAATTTAACAGATTCAAAGTCGGTTCGGCATTAAGTGATTTGGCACAAATCTATGCAGAAATTCCAGACAAGGCACGTAAAAGAACATACAAGGTACCAACCTATGCAAATGCATCAATTCACATGCAAGTTACACGCGAGATGGTTACGGAGGCATTGCACAAGCTGGCATTTACAATGCTGAAGGATGAGTGTGCTGTGGGCATCATTGTATGTTACATGAACAACTACCACATAAAAACCATCCCGCGCGAAGTTGATGTGACATTCCCATCTTTAAATCTTCTCAAGCCTGTGCTTGAAGGCATGATATCTGTTGTCATTTTTAGTGTAACCAAAGATGTGTGGTGCTTTCGCTATCTTATTAATGCGAGTGTCCAAATACCTGCTTGGACAGTTAGTTTGTTATCAAAGGACGAGTTCAGTTCTCATGTTGCAACCAAGGTGATAAAGGACCCTTTGCGATCAACACAATTCATTGGTGGACGATTTCGATGTCGTTTTAGAAATGACCCGGTAGTGGTCTTGTCTAACAATCGGATTGCAAACTTTATCAAAGTTGTCTTTACACTTATTGAGACCATAAGAGATGAGTCCTTGGTTTGTATTACAGACAAAATTATGCAGACGGACTATTATGACACACACCAAAAGGGTGAGCGGATCAAAGTGCCCCCCGTCTTCTTTATCGACTGTGAAAAATTAGATTATGGGTTCGTGTACAAGGGCACATTTTACCAGTACACAAACATTATGAATTGCATAAGTGCATGGTTACACATTGTCAAGAATGATCAGCGCTATGAGTTGCACGATGAAGTCTGTTCTTTGTATTCGATTGCAAAATGTAAAAACTACGATGATTTGCAATACGAAGGCACCAATACATATCGTCGATTTTTGAGACGCCAAGAGAAAAGATAAAAAAAAAATGCCCATCTAACCCCCTTGTTTTTTTTTTTTTTAAAAAAAAAGTGATAAAATTTAATTTGTTAATCTTTTCATAAATAAATAGTCAAAATCACACACTGGCCTTTTAGATCTGTACGCCTCTTTGGCATAAAATTTAAGCAATCGAATTGTTTTTGTGATGTTTTGTATTTTCACGTCACTGACTTCATTGTACCCGGGCAAATGAACGTCAAGCCACTCATCGCTCTCGATAAACGTCACATCTTCAATTTGTATTCCCTCTTTCATGGCATACAAAATACTTTTTATAAGCAGTGTTTCGTTGAGTAGCATGGCTGAATCCTTTGTCTGTTCTCCTTTGGATAGTCCACTGACATAGGATAACATCTGTGCACAGACACGATTTATGTTTGGGTCGCTGCGACTCGGTATTTTATATTTCAGTGCTTGCATGTATGGTGTTAGTTTTTCGTGTTGAAATACCAAAAGTTCTGTTGTAGAATAAGGGCGCTGATGAGTTCTTTTATTCAAAAATTCCTTTATCCTTGTACACATTTCTCGAGTGCGTTCCATGGCCATCTTTGTGCGGCAGGGTGAAAACAAAACATCATCTATAATCTTTCTAATTGTTTTACCGAGGCTAGCATATCTTGAGACAGTCGGTCTTGTTATTTCAGGTTCCCAAAACTTTTCGCTTTCGAAAGAACCTGTCGTTGCCACCATAATCACATCCAACACATGATGGGTCAACTTACAGTGTGTTCTGCCCTCAAAATAATAATAATCGCATCGTTTCCCACATTTATGAAGTGTACCAGAGGCACGGCAAACATACCAAGCTTTACTGGACGACTCTGAAGATGACCAGAATGTACAAGTGGCATCACACACATGATCCATATAATGAATCCATGGAGTGTTGCAAGCTAAAAATTGTTTCATCACCGAATCTTCTGTGATACCAGTGCCCAATATAGCACTTTTGTGAATTCCATTGATGGTCCCGTGTTTGAGATATTCATCGTACACGTCCATTTTGGTTAAAGAAATATATTAAAATAAAAAAGAAAAAATGCGCCCTGACAGAAATTTAAAATTTTTATTCTTTTAATTGAGCAAATAAAAATTGTACAAAATTTTAAAAAGGTATGTCTAATTTAAATTTTTATTTAAACGTCGTTTTTTATTGACATGTGCGCATTTGAATCTCCCGCCTTTATTTCAAATAGAAACAATAGGAAGAAACAAAAAAAATATGAGAAATGTTGCAACACATTTAATTCAATTTTTTATTTAAGAGTCATTTTTTGTTGACATGTCATTTCTTGTATATATAAGGTATAGCAATTAAATAGTATATATGCTGTGTGCCCGCACCTTTTTTTTTGTTGCGGGGAGGGGTAACATGATTATGTTTTAAGTTACCCTGGCCCTCTTTCTCTCTGTTCTTAAATTACACTATGTCTCAACACGATAAATTTTTCTACATGCGGATACCTCACGAGGATGTCCCGCATGATAGTTTTCTCAGGCTTCCTGTGAGTGAGGTGCTTACATTTACTATTGACCTCAAGGTTGTATGGCCATCAGTGTATACGTCATGGATAAATTGTTGCAGGTCCCCGGAATCATATACCGCAGTCAACTTTTTCTTGTTTATGATGCAATCAGTTATAAGTTGTAAATATCAACGAGATATTTCTGTGGATGGAAACACTGCTGAAAACGATATCGAGGGCGAGGATTATGATTTGGATCCACAACTTCAAAGGGATTTTTTGGATAATCCCATCTCTCGCCGGTCACACGTCTTCCTGCGGACATTGTATGCCGATAATTTGCCTGTGGGGATGCAAGTGTTTGTGACGATACCAGCGGATGAAGCAGACCTGAGACCAGAGGTGGAAGAAAGCAACATAGTTAAGTTTACCAGAACAATGGAAGGTCTTCTTTCTGCGGCCAGGCGAAGGATGAATTGCGGGCACGACGACGACATTTCTGATATGACGGTGATGCCATCCCAGGACGATTCCAACATTTTTGATACGTCGCGTAAAAACACAAAGAAGAAGGGTGCATCTTTACCGCGGAGGTCGCGATCGGGATATATGTCAAGTGTACCGAAGGTCTCTTATAAGAATATGACGGACACGAAAATTCTACGATTTTATCAAAACATGAGGATGAACACTGGAGTCCGAGCATCGTCCCTGGAGACTGTGACTAATACGCACACACCCGAGAATTCTATTGTGAGCATGTTTTCTTTGTCTCGGGTTTTGGAATCTAGAAAAGTAAGGGCAAAACTGCGCGAGAGATGGCACGTGACCCAGGGAGAGGAGACACATGACTACTATATTGAAACGGAAGAAGATTCCTATGGCAAAGTGAACACATTCTTTATAATCCCTGACGACATTCGTAAATCATTCAGACATCTTACAAATGACATGCAAATGTACAAGCGCATTGCCGAAATGGATACAATTAACATTCCGTTTAGTGCAGATGTTTACCGTCACTTGATGTTGCCAACAATGATGCCTTCGTTGTATGAGTTTACCGCATTTATAAATCAAATACGCATGGGGCATGAGCTGAGCACAATTCGTTTGGACAAGCTGGAGGAAAAGGATCGACATATAAGTGGTGTATTGGACTACCACAAGACACACACGCGCATCACCTTCAGCGACGGTGAAGAGAGCGATGGCTCGCTCATGTCAAGTGACACAGAAGATGAATACGATCAATATGGCGATGACCGAAATGTAGAGCGAGTAACTTCAAAGACACAATATTATAATTATGAACCCATCCCCTGGAAAAAGAAACCTCAATTCGCAAACACGACCCATGAAGACATGTTAACTCTGATCCATCCAGAACTTGTGGATATTGCAACCTATAACAGAGATGTCAATGGAAAGATGAAGCGCATTTTTAATGCAGTGTATGAAAAATACAAGGTGGCAAAGAAGATGATGGCAGAGCGAGAGAATGAAATAAAAGAAGGGAAAAAGCCACTCGGAGACAAGATTAAAATGTCAGACATTCTGCAGCAAGTTAAACCACAGGGGATCTTGAAGGCAGTAACATCACAGTATGATCCACAGATGGATTTCACGCACCAACATGGCCGTGTGATGCAGATGCAACCACAGACCCTGGATGACATGCGAGATGCCATGATGCACTTTGAAAAGACGTTCGTGGCCCAGACAGAAAAGGTCAGGTCATCTGATCAGCACAAGATACCGGTGATTTATCACAAAGCTGCCACGATTGCTACCGCTCTCAGAGGGGATTTACACCTTCCTACCATGCAAATGACTGCAGCTCAGCACGCGTTCAAAGATGCATATAAGATGGACGCATTTTTGACCAACATTTCCAAAGTATCAATGAAAGCAAAAGGTGATCCCACTCGCGAGAAATATGATGGGTACATTGGCTGTGATTTCTATTCCATGAAAATGACTCGAAATACAGTCTCGATTTTCGACCAAATGAACATGTCGAAAATACAAACACAAATTGTTTCTTTGGGACTTGGATACATCTTTGGGATTGCTGGTGGCAAGTTCTATGATGTGCAGCCTACCATTGTAATTCTCGGTACAAACGGCGTCGGAAAGTCCAAGGCAATGGGCCAACTCGCTCATATCGT
>Ga0075476_10000778_pt1 | contig 14534 bp, 14 predicted proteins | sample DEB08_DNA_5_FD_76339 | JGI IMG/M metagenome (GOLD analysis project Ga0075476, IMG submission 76339) | Aqueous microbial communities from the Delaware River and Bay under freshwater to marine salinity gradient to study organic matter... | ecosystem: Environmental > Aquatic > Marine > Coastal ...
GCCGAGAGGTCGCCGGCGGGATCGGCGGCGTCGACGAGGCCGCGCAGCACCAGTCCGTTCGCGGGCTCGGCGACCTCGGGGAGGTCGGCGAAGCGCCGGAGGACGGCCCCGCCCGGCAGCGCGACGTCACGCTCGCGCGCGGTCACGGCGCGGTCCCCGGGCGGGGGGCGGCGACGCCGACGCTCCACCGCGCCGAGTACTGCACGAGGAACGGCACGGCGACCGCGAACAGGACCGTCCCGACCCCGATGGTCCCGCCGAGCCACCAGCCGAGGGCGAGGGACGACACCTCGAGCACCCCGCGCGTGACCCAGAGCGGGACGCCGCGGAGGGCCAGTCCCGTCAACAGCCCGTCCCGTGGGCCCGGGCCGAGCCCGGCGCCGATGTACAGCCCGATACCGAGCCCGATCGTGACGACGCCGACCACGTTCACGGCCAGTCGTGCCCCGAGGCCGGTCGGCACCCACGGCACCAGCAGCCAGGCGTCGACCATCAGCCCGACGCCGACGACGTTCACCACCGTCCCGAGACCCGGTCGCTGCCGCAGCGGGATCCAGGCCAGCATCGCGAGCGCCCCGACGAGGATCGAGGCCTGCCCGATCGTCAGCGGGGTGTTGAACGACACGCCCTGGTGGAGCGCCTCGTACGGCGAGAGCCCGAGCTCCGACCGGACCATCAGGGCCGTCCCGAACGCGATGATCCCGAGGCCCCCGAGCAGGCGCGGCAGGCGCCGCCGCAGCTCGGCCGCCGACGGGCGGCGCACCGTCTGGAGGGCCGCGACGTCGACGCGTCCGCGCCGAGGGGGCGCACCGCCGGTCCCGCCCGCCGGCGCGGTCACCACCAGGGACCCGCGCGGTCCAGGGCGTCCGCGTCGGTGCGATCGCCGAGCAGCTCGAGCCGCTGCAGCGCGAACGGGACGTTGCCGTTCCGCCAGACGTGGTCGTGGAACCGCCGCAGCGAGAACCCCTCCCCCTCGGCCCGGGCGACGTCCACGAGGAGCGCCATCAGCTCCTGCTTCCCGACGAGGTAGGTCATCGCGTGACCCGGGTTCGCGACGTACCCGACGGTCTCGCCGAAGGCGGTCCCCTCGTCCATCGGGACCTGCTCGACGAAGACGCGGGTCCCCTCCTCCAGCGTCAGCGCCCCCGTCGCGAGGCCGACGTCGACCTCGACGCGGAGCGCGCGGAGCCGGTTGAAGTTGTGGACGACCTCGCGCGACCGCGGCGCGTCGTCGAACAGGCCGGCCTGGAGCAGCAGCTCCTCGTCGTAGAACGCCAGCCCCTCGTTCGGGACCGAGTCGTAGTACCGCCGGCGGATCGGGTCGGGGTGCGCCCAGGCCAGCGCCAGCTGCTGGTAGTGCGCCCCCTCGTGCACGATGCCGAGCCGCGGGTCGCGGGCGTTCGCCGCGTAGAAGTACGGCAGGTCGGGTTCCGGGTCCGGCGTGTACGACACGCCGTCCTCGTCCAGCCGGCCGTCGCAGGTGAGGTCGTCGGTGACCCCGAGCCACCGCAGCGGCGCGAGGTACGGCGGCATCGGGGCCGTGAGGTAGTGCCGCAGCGAGGCCGGCTGGGTCAGCAGCCCCTCCCGCTCGTAGAACTCCCGGACCTGCTGCTCGAGGCGGGCCTGGTCGGCGACCTGGGTGGCGGCGTCCGGCGGCAGCGGCGGCAGCGGCACGTCGCGGTTGCGGTTGCGCTCGAGCAGCTCCCAGACGACGGCCCGCTCGCGCTCGCGTCGGGCGGCGACGACGAGCGCCTCGGGGTCGCGCGGCAGCAGGGCGACGTGGTGCAGGAACCAGAGGAACCCGTCGCGGCCGACCGGCTCGAGGGCGGCCATGCCGTCGGCCTCGGCGGCCAGCCAGGTCCGCATCGCACCGAGGGCGGCGGCCGCGTCCCGGCCGGCGCCGGTCAGCGCGTCGCGCCGGTCCGCGTCGACGAGCGGGACCACCGCGGCGACCGAGGCGGCGACGGCGTCCTCGACGCCGTCGAGCAGGCGCGCCGCGGCTCGGGCCAGCGGGGCGACGCCGGCCCGCGCCAGGTTCCCGCGCGCCACCTCGAGCTGGGCCGGCACGGCGACGAGGACCGCGACGAGGTCCGTCTGCCGGCGTGCGTCGAGGGGCGGGGGCGGCAGCAGGAGGTCGAAGTACGGCCCGATCGCCTGCTCGACGAGGAGGACCGCGTCGCGCTCCCAGCCGCGGAGCCGGTCGAGCTCCCAGGTCACCCGGGCCAGGGCCGAGCCGAGCAGCCGGTGGTCGACCTCGGCCGCGACGTCGCCGTCGTCGGGCCGGACGGCCTCCCAGCGCCGGCGCAGCTCGTCGGCCCGGGCGCGGCGGTCGTCGACGGAGGCCGGCGTGATGGCCGGCAGCCACCCCGGCGCGCGGTCGACCCGCGGGATGTCGTCGGAGGTCCGGAAGCAGGTGGCGAGCCGCCACGTCCAGAGCTCGGCGCCGAGCTCCTGGACCTCGGTCATCCCGGGCACACGGACCCCCTCAGGCCGCGGCCGCGGCGGCGAGGAGGTCGTGGACCTCCCGCTCGTCGCCGGCGGTCCAGTCGGTGTCGACCACGACCTCGTCGACGCCGGCCCGGACCAGCGCCGGCAGCACCGCCGCGACGTCCGCGGCCCGGCCCTGCGACTCGATGACGCGGAGCACGACGCGCAGCGCCGCCGGATCGCGACCGGCCGCGGTCGCCGCGGCCCGCAGCCGCGTCACGCCGTCCGCGACGCCGTCGGGGTCCAGCTGCGAGACGCGCTGCAGGGCCAGCCAGCCGTCCTGCGCCGCGGCCCGGCGCAGGGCCGCGTCGCTCATGCCGCCGACGACGACCGGGACCGGGTGGGCCGGCGTCGGCTCGTGGATGACGCCGGCCGGGACGCGGACGTGGGCGCCGTCGAAGGCCGGCGGCCGCCCGGTCCAGGCGTCGCGCAGCACGGTCAGCGCCTCGTCCATCCGCCGGCCCCGGGCCGCGAAGTCCAGTCCGAGGGCCTCGAACTCCTCGCGGTACCACCCGGCGCCGACGCCGAGGGCGACCCGGCCCCCGGAGAGCCGGTCGAGGGAGGCGACCTGCTTGGCGAGCACCACCGGGTGCCGCAGCGGCAGCACCAGGACCGCGCACCCGATCTCGACCCGCTCGGTCACGGCCGCGGCCTGCGCCATCACCACCACCGCGTCGTACCACGGCGTGGTCACGTCCCAGCCCGGCGCACCGTCGTCGCTGAAGGGGTAGGTCGAGCGGTCCCACCGCTCGGTCATCACGACGTGGTCCGAGCACCAGATCCCGTCGAACCCGGCGTCCTCGAGGCGTCGGGCCAGCGCGGGCACGCCGAGATCGGCCGGAGCCGGACCGGCGCTGGGCAGCTTCGCCGAGATCCGCAGCGCCACGTCAGTCCCGGGCGACGAGGTCGTGGGAGTACTCGTTGAGGTTGACGCCGCCCTCGTCGGTGCAGACGATGATGTCCTCGACCCGGACGCCGACGCGGCCCGGCCAGAAGACGCTGGGCTCGATGGTGAAGGTCATGCCCGGCTCGAGCGGGGTCTCGTCCTCCTCCGAGATGTACGGCTCCTCGTGGACGTCGAGCCCGATGCAGTGGCCGGTGCGGTGGCGGAACCACTCGCCGTACCCGCCCTCGACGATGACCGCCCGGGTCGCGCGGTGCACGTCGGCCGCGGTCGCACCCGGACGGACGGCGTCGATCCCGGCCTGCTGCGCCGCCATGACGAGGGCGTAGACCCGCTCGTACTCCTCGCCGGGATCGCCGACGTGGATGGTCCGGCCGAAGTCCGAGCAGTACCCCTGCCAGACGGCGCCGAAGTCGAACGACACGCCCATCCCCGGGCGGAGCGGCTGCTGCGAGAGCCGGACGGTCGCGTCCCGCTGGTCCAGCGGCCCCATCGACCACACGGCCGTGTCGAACGACCACGTCCGCGAGCCGTTGCGCAGCAGGTGGTAGTTGACCTCCTCGGCCAGCTCGAGCTCGAGCACGCCGGCCGCGACGCGCGGCGACGTCTCGCCGAGCGTCGTGTCGACGATCGCGCAGGCCCGGCGCATCAGCTCGAGCTCCTGCTCGTCCTTGATGCGGCGCAGGCGGTTGACCAGCCGGGTCGCGTCGACGAGCCGGACGCCGGGGTACGCGGCGGTGACGCGGAGCATCGCCGAGCCCCAGGTCCGCGCGCCGACGCCGAACGCCCGGGTGGCCGGGAACCCGGCCGCGACGCGGGCGAACACGGCGTCGCCGTCGTCGGTCTCGTTCACGGTGACGACCTCGCCGGGGACGCCGGCGGGGAGGTCGAACTCGGTGACCATGCGGGGCAGGACGAAGACGGGGTCGCGCCCCGGGGCGAGGAACGCGCCGGAGGCCCAGCCGTGCGTGTAGTTCACCTCGCCGAACGTCGGGACCCGGCGGTGGATGCCGGTGAGGTACTCGAGGTCGGCCCCGATCGGCAGCCAGACGGCGTCGACGCCGGCCTCGGTCATCACCGCGTCGAAGCGGCGGCGGCGCCCGGCGTGGTCGAAGGTCACCGGTTCGATCGTCACGGTCGTCCCCCTGCGTCGTCGTCGGCGGCGGTGCTGGGCCGCCCCGCGACCGGGGCGCACGAACGACCGCTCGTTCGTCACGCTACCGCTCGCTCACCCCGCCACGGCGTCACGGACGCGGAGCGCCGGCTCCAGATCGAACGGTGCGGCGCACCGGAGGATGAGGTGGCGCGCACCGGCCGCGACGTAGGCCGCGGCGTCGCCGGCCTCCTCGGGGGCGATGTGGATGGTCCGCTCGATCGCCGCGGGGTCGCGGCCCTCGACCTCGCACCACCGGTCGAGCACGCCGCAGAGCCGGGCGAACTCCTCCGGCGTGCCGTCGCCGTTCCACATGTCGGCGTACCGGGCGACGATCCGCAGCGTCACGCGCTCGCCGGTCCCCCCGATCAGGATCGGGAGACGGCCGATCGGCGGCGGGTTCAGCCGCGCCAGCCGGTACCGGATGCGGTGCAGGTCCGCCTCGAGGTCCCGCAGGCGCCCGCCGGCCGTGCCGTACGGGTACTCGTACGCGTCGTAGTCGCGCCGGGCCCAGCCGGACCCGATCCCGAGCACGGCCCGGCCGCCGCTGACGTGGTCGAGGGTCCGGGCCATGTCCGCCATCAGGTGCGGGTTGCGGTACCCGGTGCTCGCGACCAGCAGCCCGACGCTGACCCGCGAGGTGTCGCAGGCCAGCGCCGTCAGCAGCGTCCAGCCCTCGAAGTGCGCACCGTCCGGATCGCCGGTCAGCGGCGAGAAGTGGTCCCAGGTCCAGACGCTGTCGAGCCCGGCCTCGTCGGCGGCCCGGGCCGCGGCCCGCACCGCCTCGACGGTGGTGTGCTCCGGCCAGAGCTGCACCCCGACGCGGACGCGGTCCCCACCGCTCATGCGCCGGCCCCGGCGGCCGCGCGGGCCCGCAGCGCCGGGAGCACCCGGCGTCCGAGCAGGGTCACGGCCGCGACCGGGTCGGGACCGAGCGGCGGACCGAACGAGACGTGCCGGGCGCCGGCGTCGACGAGCTCCGCGGCCCGCGCCGTCACCTCGTCGGCGCCGCCGGCGATGCCGACGCGGAGCATGTCGGCCGAGACGCGGGCGACCATCGCCTCCTCGTCGCCCGCGGCCAGCGCCGCGGCGGCGGGACGGAAGTCCTCGGGCGCGACGCCGACGAGCGCCAGCGCGGACGGCGCCAGCGAGGGGCCGTAGTAGGCGAGCTTCGCCGCGAGCAGCCGCCGCGCCCGGTCGGGGTCGTCGTCGACCGCGACCCAGACGCAGGCGGCGAGGTCGAGGTCCTCGGGCGCCCGCCCAGCGGCCGCGAGCCCGGCGGCCACCTCGCGTCGGACGGTGCCCCAGTGCTCGGGCGGCAGCAGCAGCGGGAGCGCCCCGTCCCCCTCGGCCCCGGCCAGCCGGAGCATGCGCGGACCCATCACCCCGAGGTACAGCGGCGGGGGGTCGGGCAGCGGATCGATGCGGAGGCGGGCCTCGGCGGTCCAGCCGGCCCCCGTCCCGCCGACGTCGACGGGCCGCCCGCCGGCCAGCAGGATCCGGACCGCCCGGACGGCCTCGGCCGTCCGGGCGAGCGGCTCGTCGCGGCGCAGCCCCGCCCAGGAGAGGAACCGCTCGGCCCCGGCGCCGAGCCCCATGAGGAACCGTCCGTGCGTCACCTCCTGGAGGGTGGCGGCGAGCATCGCGAGCTCGGACGGGTGGACCGAGTAGGGGTTCATGATCCCGACGCCGAGGTGGAGCCGGCGGGTCCGGTGCGCGGCCGCGGCGACCATGACCGGCGCGGCCCGCAGGGTCAGGTCGTGCGAGACCCAGACCTGGTCGAAGCCGGCGTCCTCGGCCGCCTCGGTCAGCTCGGCGTAGGTCCGCGCGTCGACATCGTTGTTCAGCCGGATGCTGGCACGGAGGTGCGTCACCCGTCCCCGCCCTCGCGGCCCGCGTCGGGGAGGACCTCGGCCTCGACCTCGACCTCGACGACCGCGCCATCGCCGAGCAGCGCCGCGACGTACACGGTCGTGTTGGCCGGGGCGACCGCGCCGAGCGCCTCGCGGTGCGCGTCGGCCGCGGCCCGCCAGTCCGCGGTCGGCGCCAGCAGCACGCGGGTCCGCACGACGTCCTCGACCGTGCCGCCGAGCGCGACCACGGCGTCGAGCGCGTGGGCCAGCGCGGCCCGCGTCTGGCGTCCCGTCTCGTCGGGTCCGCCCATGGCGTCGCCGGCCACCGTCGTGCCGCTGACCTCGATGCGCGTCCCGCGCCGCACGGCCCGTGCGTAGCCCGCCGAGCCCTCGAGCGCGGTGCCGTCGCGGTGGTGCCGCGTGGTCATCCCGGTCCCCCGTCGCCCCGCCGCGCCGAGCGGGACGTGTATGAGCGTTCGTTCGTCGCGTTCGTCAGTGGAGGCTAGCCTCCGGGCCTCGCGCGGGACGAGCGCGACGCGGTGGGGAGGATCGCGATGGGACTGCGGGCGTTCCTCCGGTTCACCGCGGGCCGCCTCGTCGCGTTCGTCGTCCTCGCCGTCGGCGTGACGCTCATCTCCTTCGTCGTCACCAACCTCGTGCCCGGCGATCCGGTCGCCGCGGCGCTACCGGACCTCGCGCTCGACGACCCCGAGATCGTCGCCGCGTACCGGGAGAAGTACGGCCTCGACCAGCCGCTCCCCGTCCAGTACCTCGTCTACCTCGGGAACGTCGTCCGGGGTGACCTCGGCACCTCCATCATCGGCGGTCAGCCGGTCGCGACGCTGCTCGGGCAGTACGTCCCCGCGACCCTCGAGCTCGCGATCCTCGCCGTCATCCTCTCGGCGATCGCCGGCGTCGCGTTCGGGACGCTCGCCGCCTTCTTCCGCGACCGGCTTCCGGACCAGGTCCTGCGGGTGTTCTCGCTGGTCGGCGTCTCGATGCCGGTGTTCTGGCTGGCCCTCGTCGCGTTCTACTTCCTCTCGTTCCGGCTCGGCATCTTCCCCGGCATCGGCCGCCTCACACCGGGGACGCCGATGCCGCCGCGCGTGACCGGGATGGTCACCGTCGACTCGCTGCTGGCCGGGGACGTCGCGACGTTCCAGGACGGCCTCGGCCACCTCCTGCTGCCGGCGCTGGTGCTGGCCGCCTACACCGTCAGCCTCCTGACGCGGTTCACGCGGTCCGCGGTCCTCGAGGTCCTGAACGAGGACTTCGTCCGGACGGCGAGGGCGAAGGGCCTGTCCGGCGTCGCGATCGTCGCGCGGCACGTGCTCCGCGCCGCCCTCGCGCCCATCATCACGGTGGCCGGCGTGCTGTTCGGGTCGATCCTCTCGGGGACGGTGCTCGTCGAGACGATCTTCTCCTGGCCCGGCATCGGGCAGTACGCGTTCCGGAGCGCGACGAACCTCGACCTCCCGTCGATCATGGGGGTCAGCCTCTTCGTCGCGGTCGTCTACATCACGATCAACTTCATCGTCGACGTGCTGTACAGCGTCATCGACCCCCGCGTGAGGCTGCGATGAGCGACGAGGCCCCGGCGGTCCCGCCGGCCGACGCCGAGGACCGCGAGGGCGGCGCCCGTCCGCGACCCATCCGCGGCATCTGGCGCCAACCGCTCGCCATCGTCGGCATCGCCCTGATCACGACGTGGGTCGTGCTCGCCGTCCTCGCCGGGTTCCTCGCCCCCTACGACCCGCTGTCGCAGGAGCTGCCCCGGTTCCTCGAGCCTTCGGCCGCGCACCCGTTCGGCACCGACGGGCTCGGGCGCGACGTCCTGAGCCGGGTCCTGTACGGCGCCCGCATCTCGCTCCCGATGGCGGTGCTGCTCGTCACGGCGTCGGGGACGATCGGATCGGTCCTCGGTGCGGTGGCCGGGTACTTCGGCGGCTGGATCGACGAGGTCGTGATGCGCCTGGTCGACCTGTTCTTCGCGTTCCCGACCATCATCCTCGCGATGGCGATCGCGGCCGCCCTCGGCCCTGACCTTCAGAACGCCGTGCTGGCGATCGTGGTCGTGTCCTGGCCGACCTACGCCCGCGTCGTCCGCGGGCTGGTGCTGACGCACCGCGACTCGGACTACGTCCGGGCGACACGGCTGCTCGGCGCCTCGTCGCGACGGACGCTGGTCCGCGACGTGATGCCGAACGTGGTCGGACCGGTCCTCGTCCTCGCCACCCTCGAGCTCGGCAACGCGGTGCTGCTGCTTGCCGGCCTCTCGTTCCTCGGGCTCGGCGCCCGGCCCCCCAGCCCCGAGTGGGGGGCGATCGTGTCGGAGGGGTCGCGGACCTTCGACCGGTGGTGGATCGGGACGTTCCCGGGGCTCGCGATCCTCTCCGTGGTGATGGCGTTCAACTTCCTCGGGGACACCCTGCGCGACGCGCTCGACCCGCGGACGGCCCGCGCCATCCGGGGCCGCGAGTGAGCGCGCCGGCGACGGGCGTCGACCCGACCGCGACCGGCCTGCTCGAGGTCCGCGGGCTGACGATCGACCTCCCCGGGCACGGCGGCCCCATCCGCATCGTCGACGGCATCGACCTCGACGTGACCCGCGGCCGCGTCCTCGGGATCGCCGGCGAGTCGGGCAGCGGCAAGACGATGACGGCGCTGGCGCTGCTCGGTCTGCTCCCCCACGGGGCGGTGACGGGCGGCACGGCCCGGTTCGGCGACCGCGACCTGCTGACGCTCGGCCGCCGGGAGTGGCGCGACGTCCGCGGCGACGACATCGCCGTCGTGTTCCAGGACCCGATGACCGCCCTGCACCCGATGCTCACGGTCGAGCGCCAGCTGACCGAGCACGTCCGGCGGCACCTCGGGGTCGGCCGGCGCGAGGCCCGCGACCGCGCGGTCGAGCTGCTCCGCAAGGTGCAGCTGCCGGACCCCGTCGGCGCCCTCGGCAACCACCCGCACCAGTTCTCGGGCGGCATGCGCCAGCGCATCGCGATCGCGATGGCGCTGGCCTGTGACCCGGCGCTCCTGATCGCGGACGAGCCGACGACGGCGCTGGACGTCACGGTCCAGGCCGGGATCCTGCGCCTGCTGAAGCAGCTCTGCGAGGAGGCCGGCCTCGCGGTCATCGTCGTGACGCACGACCTCGGGGTCATGTCGACCGTCTCGGACGAGCTGGCGGTGTTCTACGCCGGCCGCGTCGTCGAGCAGGGCCCGACGGCGGACCTGCTCCGCGACCCGCGGCACCCCTACACGCGGGGGCTGCTGGACTCGCTCCCGAACCCGGACCGGCCCGACGAGCCCCTCACCCCGATCGAGGGCGCTCCGGCCACCCCCGCGAACCGTCCGTCGGGCTGCGCGCTCCACCCCCGGTGCGCCTGGGCGACGGCGGCCTGCGCGACGGACGTCCCGGCGCTGGTCGACGTCGGCGGCGGACGCCGGCTGGCCTGTCCGCCGGACCCGCTGCGGGGTGCGGCGTGAGCGTCCTCGAGCTGCGCGACGTCGTCGTCGACTACCCCCGCCGCCACCTCCCGACCGTCCGGGCCGTCGCCGGCGTCTCGCTCGACGTCGGCGCCGGCGAGATCGTCGGGCTCGTCGGTGAGTCCGGCTGCGGCAAGTCGACCCTCGGTCGGGCCGCGGTCGGGCTGATCGCCCCGACCGCCGGCGAGGTCCGGTTCGAGGGTCGGACGCTGGCGCCGCTCGGGCGCGGGGCCCGCGACCCCCGGGACCGCCGGCTCCAGATGGTGTTCCAGGACCCGACGTCCTCGCTGAACGGCCGCCGCCGCGTCGGGGACCAGATCCGGGACGGACTGCTGCTGGCGGGGGACGGCGACGCCGGCCCGGCCCGTATCGGCGAACTGCTGGAGCGCGTCGGGCTGCCCGCCCGGGCGGCGTCGCGGTACCCGCACGAGTTCAGCGGCGGCCAGCGGCAGCGCATCTGCATCGCCCGGGCCCTGGCCGCCTCGCCCAGCGTCATCGTCGCCGACGAGCCGATCTCGGCCCTCGACGCCTCGGCCCAGGCCCAGATCGCGAACCTCCTCTCGGACCTTGCCCGTGACCTCGGGGTCGGGATGCTGTTCATCTCCCACGACCTCGCGATCGTGCGGCACGTCGCCGACCGCGTCGCGGTGATGTACCTCGGCCGCGTGGCCGAGACGGGACCGACGGAGGCCGTCTGGTCCGGTCCGAGCCACCCCTACAGCCGGGCCCTGATCGGGGCCGTCCTCCGCGCCGACGGCTCGGGCGGCCTGCCCGAGGCCCTGCCCGGCGACGTCCCGGACCCCGCCGACCCGCCGCCGGGCTGCCGGTTCCAGACCCGGTGCCCGCTGGTCGAGGACCGCTGCCGGGCCGAGGAACCCCCGCTGGTCCCCCTGGGGACGGCCGCGGACCGCGAGGTCGCCTGCTGGGTCGCCGGGGCCCCCGCGGGGACGGCCGGGAGCCTCCGACCGCAGTAGTCAGCCGGGACCCCGTTCGGCTAACATCCGATGCCCCTCGTCACGAACGAGTGTCCGTTCACCGAGCGGGCCGGGTGCGGGGACCGAGCCGATGGGGCGCCGTGCGGCCCCCACTGACCCAAGGAGAAGCACGTGCGATTCCGCCGAACGCGCATGGTCGCGCCGGTGCTCGCCGTCGCCCTGCTCGCCGCCGCCTGCGGCGGCGGGGACGAGGCGGCCGAGCCCGAGGCCCCGACCACCGAGGAGAGCGCGGACGACACCGCCGAGGACGCCGGACCGGTCGAGGCGCCGGCCGACGCCACGCTGGTCGTCGACCGGAACTTCGACCTCGTCACCAACGACCCGCACCGCCAGTTCGAGGCGACGGGCACGATCGTCCACCACGCGGTGTACGACACGCTGCTCGCGTTCCCGACCCCGGACATCACCCAGCCGCAGCCGAACGTGGCCGAGTCGTTCACCGTCAACGACGACGCGACCGAGTTCACGTTCACCATCCGGCAGGGCATCCTGTTCCAGGACGGGACCCCGCTGACCGCGGCCGACGTCGAGTACTCGATCAACCGACTGGTGAACCTGAAGGCCCGCCCGTCCTTCATCGTCGCCGGCTTCTCGGCCGAGGCGACCGGTGAGTACGAGGTCGTCGTCCGGACCGAGAAGTCCAACCCGGCCGTCCCGTTCATCCTGACGAACTCGTCGGCGGCGATCGTGAACAGCGCGCTGGTCTCGGCCAACGGCGGCTCGGCCGCGGCCGACGCCGACGCGACCGACACGGCGCAGGAGTGGTTCGACACGACCGGCGCGGCCGGCTCCGGGTCGGGCGCGTACTACGTCGAGTCGTTCGACGTCGAGACCGAGGTCGTCCTCGTCCGCAACGAGAACTACTGGGGCGAGCGTCCCGACTGGCCGCGCATCGTGCTGCGCAACGCGCTGCCGTCCGTCCAGGCCCTGAACGTCCAGTCCGGCGACAGCCAGCTGGCGCTCGACATCCCGGGCGACAACCTCAGCACCATCCCGGACACGCTGCAGATCGTCAGCGAGCCCGCGACGGTGACGTTCTTCATCTTCTCGAACCAGAACCCCGAGATCTCCGAGTTCACCTCGAACCCGGACTTCGTCGAGGCGGTCCGGTACGGGGTCGACTACGACTCGATCGTGGAGCTGGCGGGCGCCGGCGTCCGGCAGGCCTGCGGGCTGCTGCCGAACATGCTGCTCGGCGCCCTGCCGGACGACGCGTGCGTGACGCGTGACCTCGACCGGGCCCGCGCGGCCTTCGAGGCCTCGGGCGTCGGCGACACCGAGATCCTGCTCGGCTTCCCGAGCGACTTCGGCGCCAACGGCCTCACCTTCACGCCGCTCGCGGAGCGCGTCCAGGCGAACCTGGCCGAGGTCGGCATCAACGTCGTCCTCGACGGCAAGCCGATCGCGACGTCGCTCCAGGAGTACCGCGACGGGACCCAGCCGATGGGCCTCTGGCTCTGGAACGCGGGCTACCCCGAGCCGTCGTACTACCTGGCGTTCTCGCCGGGCGCGACGGTCGGCCTCCGGGCCGGGTGGCCGGCCGAGTCCGACCCGGCCGGCATCGCCGCCGCCGGGACGGCCGCCAGCACGATCGTGGACGACGCCGCCCGCGGCGCCGCCTACACGGACTGGGAGCGTCAGCTCCAGGCCGACGGCCCGTACGTGCCGCTGATCCAGCCGTCCACGTCGCTGGTCGCCCAGCCGATCGTGACGGACCTCGAGTTCCACCCCACGTACATCGTGGACCTCGGGCGTCTCGGCTACGGCGGCTGAGCACCATCCGCACCGCGGTGGCGGCCGCCGGGCCCTCGGGTCCGGCGGCCGTCGCCGTCCGGCGGGTCCCACGACGGGCATGACGGGAGGGGGACGACGATGACGGGGGACGACCTCGCCATGCGACTGCGGCGCATCGAGGACCGTGCGGAGATCGCCGGCCTCGTCCACGCCTACTGCGACCGGTTCGACCGCAACGACCCCGAGGGGGTCGCGGCGCTGTTCACCCCGGACGCCCGCATCGACTACAACCCCGACACGCCCGACCTCCGCGGTGACGGCCTGGCGGCCGCCATCGCCGTCGGGCTCCGCGACACCTTCCTCGCGACCAGCCACCACGTCTCCAACCTCGAGGTCGTCCTCGAGGGCGCGGACGCGGCCCGCTCCACCTGCTACCTCGACGCCTGGCACCGGTACCGCGACGGCTCCCCCGACGGGTTCCTCTGGGGGCGGTACGAGCACCGCTACCGGCGCACCGCCGGGGGGTGGCGCATCACCGAGCTGGTGCTGCGCGGGCACGGCACGATCGACTTCCACCGCACCCGCATGCACGGCATCGACCGGAGGGACTGAGATGGAGCCCTGGACCGCCGCGGTCGCCGTCGCCGCCCTGGTCGGACCGGTGCTGGCCGGCGTCGTCGTCGCGCGGGCGGCCCGGGCCCGGGAGCGCCGGGCCCGCGTCACCGAGCTGCTCCTCCCCTTCCTGTCCGAGCCCATGGCGACCACGCGGCGGGCCGCCTGGGCCTTCCTCGAGGCCGAGGGCGACGCGGTCCGTCCGTTCGCGTCGTACGTGCAGGACGACCCGGCCTACCGCGACCCCGAACGACGTCCCGGCGTGGTCGAGCTGCTCCGGGTGGTGCTGTGGCTGCGCACGGTCGTCGACCTGCGTCGGGCGGGCGCGCTGGACGCCCGGCTCGACGCCGAGCTGCTCGCTCCGCACGTCCGGGCCTGGGCCGGCTACACCGAGCGCATCGCCCGGGCCAGCGCCGACGACCCCGGTGGGGCCGACCTGTTCGCCTGGCGGCGCAGCTGACCGCGGGCGCCGCGGCCGACCTCAGGCCGCGCTGCCCGCCAGCCGGCGCCCCGCCACGACGACGTGCCGCGGCCGCGCCAGGACCTCGGGGTCCCGCAGCGGGTCCCCGTCGACGATCAGCAGGTCGGCGGCCGAACCCGGCACCGGTGCCGACGCGCCGCCGAACCCGTTCAGCTCGCGGCCGCCGACCGTGGCGGCGTGGAGCACCTCCAGCCGTGACATCCCGGCGGCCTCCAGCAGCGCCAGCTCGCGGTGCAGCCGGTCCGCGACCGGGTTGAGGTCGGCCCCGACCGCGATCCGCACGCCGGCCGCCCGCGCGAGCGCCAGCGAGGCGGCGTGGCGGTCCCGGACGGCCCGGGCGCGGGCCAGCGAGTGCGCCGGCCATCCCTCGCCGTCCCCCGAGGCGATGAACGCGTCGTCGTGGGTCACGCCGATCGTCGGGACCAGCCACGTCCCGGCGGCGGCCATCGCCGCCACGGCGGCCTCGTCCAGCGCGTAGCCGTGCTCGACCGAGCGGCCCCCGAGCGCCGCGAAGCGCTCGGCCGCGCGGGCCCCACCGCAGTGGGCGGCGACCGGGACCCCGCGCTGCGTCGCCGTCCCGACGACGGCGCGCAGCTCGTCGTCGGAGAGCTGCTGCCCGTCGACGGTCTCGTGCTCGCTCGCGAGGCCGCCGGTCAGCATGACCTTGATCCAGTGGGCGCCGCGCTCGACCTCGGCGCGGACGGCGGTCGCCATCGCGTCCGGACCGTCCGCGACGTGCATGTCGCCCGTCCCGACGGCGCGACGGGGATGGAAGGTCCCGTGCCCGCCGGTGGTCCGGATCGCCCGTCCGGCGCCCCTCAGCCGTGGG
>Ga0075476_10000791_pt1 | contig 14463 bp, 17 predicted proteins | sample DEB08_DNA_5_FD_76339 | JGI IMG/M metagenome (GOLD analysis project Ga0075476, IMG submission 76339) | Aqueous microbial communities from the Delaware River and Bay under freshwater to marine salinity gradient to study organic matter... | ecosystem: Environmental > Aquatic > Marine > Coastal ...
ATCATTGATGATCTCCTCAAACACAATGTCGGCCTCGTTGAGTCCAGTCTGTGGCAGTGCCTGAGGATTATTCGGCATTTTGACAGCAAGGGCCGGACGGTTAGGAATTTCGTCCGAGGATTCAAGCGGAGCTCCAGTGAGCGGCATCCGGAAGTCTGGTTCGGCCATTTCTACTTCATCATCGCCAGATAACTGCCCGGAGTCGTCTGTCGAAGAGTCATCAGAATTGGCCGAATCAGCGGAGGGATTTCCATCTTCCGAAAGTTCATTGAGGGCATCTGCCGCCTGCTCAACAATTTCGTCCGTTCCACCACCGCAGCCTGCGGCAACCAAACCGATGACCGAGACCGCTAAGAGTCCGACCCCTCGCTTGTTCAACATTCTCATCACAGTTCCTTTAGGGCTTGAATCCGCTCTTCGAGAGGCGGGTGGGTATTGAAAAGTTTGTGGACCGAGCCGAGACGACCGTCATCACCAACACCACTCATCGGTTGTTCAATCCACATATGAGCGGTTGCGGTGCTCGCACTATGGGTGACCGTTGTATCTTCCTGCAGTTTTTCGAGAGCCGAAATAAGTCCTGGTGGATATCTCGTCAACTCGCATGCACCGACATCAGCGAGCGATTCTCGTTGCCGAGAAATAGAGGATTGCAGCAACTTTGCAATGAGCGGCGCAACAATGATGAGCACGAAACCCACAATGGCTAACGGGTTGTTATGACCATTTCGGTCGTTGCTTCGTGCCCGACGTCCACCATTCCACCACAGCGTACGAAGAGCTAGATCGCTCATCAGCGCAATCGCACCGACAAGCGTCACCGCAATTGTCGAGACCGCAATGTCGTAATGGCGAATGTGTGAAAGTTCATGGGCAACGACACCTTCGAGTTCAACACGATTCATCTTGTTGAGAAGTCCAGTCGTCACTGCGATTGCAGCATGCTGAGGATTTCTGCCCGTCGCAAATGCGTTCGGTGCCTCATCGTCAATCACGTAGACACCGGGTTTCGGAAGGCCCCCAGCAATGCAGAGTCCCTCGACGAGATTATGTAGGCGCCGGTACTCGTTTTCATCAGCCGGACGGGCTCGACTCACCTTGAGTGCAATTGTTGCCGATGACCACCAAGAGCTAGCCGAAAGGACGAGCGAAAGCACAAGAGCGATAATGGTGAGCGTCCATCCTCCCCCAACGGTCCAACCGACCACCCATCCAATGGCCACGAAAACAGCACAGAAGCCGACAATGACGAGCGCGCTTCGACGTTTGTTGGAGCGAATGAGTTCGTGCATCTTGTTTTAAAAACTGACCGACGGGACCTGATCCGCTTCGGGACCTGCGTCAAAGTATTCACGGTGATCAAAGGAGAACATTTTCGCAACGATGACGCCGGGTACCTGATCGATTGCGTTGTGGTACCGCAACACTGCATCGTTGTAGAACTGTCTGGCGTAGGCAATCCGGCCCTCGGTTGAACTGAGTTCTTCTTGTAAGGCGAGGAAGTTCGTATTTGCCTTTAAATCCGGATAGGCCTCAGAAACGGCGAACAACTGCCGAAGCGCGCCAACAATTGGACCTTCAGCCGCTGCTTGGGCGCCAGGAGTGTCAGGTGCGGCAACCGCTCCGTTCCGGGCCGCTATGACCGCCTCCAACGCCTCCCTCTCGTGCTCTGCGTAACCTTTTACGGTTTCTACGAGATTGGGTATCAGATCAAGTCGGCGCTTGAGTTGCACATCAATTTGAGACCAGCCGTTATCGACCGCATTTCGCTTGCGAACAAGACCGTTGTACAAACTTCCGACCAACAACAGGAGGAGTACAACAATCACGAGGACAATAAGAGTCGTCATGTGGTCATCCTACGTCACTGTTGAAGATCATGACTGGGAATTCAACACTTGACGGTAACGATCGACATACAGCGCGGCAAGGCGCTCCATTGACATCGATGAGGCCCTCTGTAACCCGCCATCGACCAATTTACGTCTGAGTTGTTTGTCATCTAACACTGACTGAATTGCATCGGCCAGAGCAATCGTGTCGCCAGCTTGAACCAAGACTGCATCGACTCTGTTTGTCGCAACATTTCGATACCCCGCAATGTCGCTGGCAATCACCGGTGTCGAAGCTGCCATGGCCTCGAGCAGGACAACACCGAACGACTCACCGCGCAACGCCGGTGCAACAAATGCTGTCGCTTCTCGGAGCCGCTGCGACTTCTCCGACTCTGAAACCTGCCCATGCCACCGAAACCGATCTAGATCGGCGAAGTGGTGCCGGAGTCGATCAGTGTCGGGACCTTGCCCGATGATGTGACAAACAACGCGCACATTGCGCTCTCTAAATAGCAACTCGACTGCCTCAAGCAACGTGCTAAGGCCTTTTCGTTCCTCATGACGTCCGACAAATAGAACAGAGGGATCCGAAGTGGGTTCAAGCAGCGGCTGTCTCTCCTCCAGTTGTCCGCCTTGACTTTCGAATAACTCAACCCCATTGAACAACACCTCGTAGTTTCCCGGAAAGTGTCGTTCAACAAGCATCTTTGCATCGTGTGACACTGCGACACGGTGGTCGATGCGTTTCGTGAGTGGCTTCAATATCGGCTTCAAAAAGCGGTAGCTGCTTGAGCGACCGGCAGCGTGAAAGGTTGCCACAATCGGTCGAGACCGAAGGGTGAGCGCCGTCAATGTTGGGCCTGGAGCGAGCGGTTCATGAAGATGCCACACATCAAACTGCTCGTCACGAAGCGCCCGAATAGTTCGCATCGCCGCGCTCGGATCAGGTGCGAGTGGCGCAACAGAGCCGTTGGCAGCCGTCGGTAGTGAATCACCAAGCGGGGTGACGAATGACGCAGGGGGCGGGCCGTCACACGGACCGAGAACGCGGACCTCATGGCCACTTCGACGGAGCGCGTGCGCCAAACCAAGAACCTGGGTCTGCACTCCTCCCGGGATACTCAAGCTGTAAGGGCAGAACATCGCAATACGGAGCCCGTCAGTGGCCATCAGCAGTCACCGCCGATCGCTTGGCCAATTGGGCTGAAGAAGGTGCCACTGACCAGGGGCACGTCGAATCAGTTCGGCAAGCTCATCCGTGAGGTTTTGGGTGATTCGTTTGACGTCATCGCGCAGTGAGCCATTTGTCCGTTCTACAGCAACTGGAGGTTGGACCAATCCGATGTGCCCATCTTTGCCCGGTGAATGAAATACCGCGGTCGGGAGAATCATCGCTCCTGTGCGAAGCGCCATTGTCGCCGGGCCCCCGGGCACCGTCGTTTCCTCACCGAAGAATTTGACGCTTATTCCATCGCCTTGAAGATCACGATCGGCGATCAAACAGACAACAGCATTGTTCCGCAGTGCTGTCAGAACTTTTGATCCCGCTGACGAATCAAGCGCTATGACGTGTATGCCGAGTTTCGCTCTCAGGTCCGTGAGATATTTATGGACTTCGGCATCGGCAAGACGCTCCGCTACGGCATAGACAGCAACACCTTGATCAGCAAGCCAACGGCCCGCCCACTCCCATCCGCCTAGATGTGGGAGAGCGAGTATGACCCCATTTCCGCGCTCCAAACCTTCCGCAACATGTTCATAGCCATGAACCGAAATCGAGCGATCGACGCGTTCGGACGACAGACGAGGGAGCCGGACACTCTCCAGCCAATATCGGGCGTACCCAGCAAACACCTCATCCACTCGTTGCTCTAACAATTGACCACGAAGACCCGGCGACACGCGACGTTGGTGTGCCGCTGCTTGCCGTCTTGCACCTCGAGCCACGACTCGAGTGCAGATGCCAGCAAGCTTTACGGCGATCTCAAGGACGACGACAGGAACATACTGAAGGACACGTTCTCCGGCTGTAAAAAGTTTGAGTTGTCGGGACATCTCAAGTCGAGCCGCCGCGTCGACCCTCTCGGCGACGCTGGACAACCAGGCGTCGCTCCTCAATGCGCTCTGTGCGATCGCTTCGGCGCTCACCACGACGTTCTCGCCGAAGATCAATGCGCTGTTGTGTGACCGCAGCGACTTCTGCTTGCCTCCACACTTTCACGAATCTGAACACGGCCGTAAAGGTGATGAGGACAAGCAGGATCCACAACACCACCGCCAGGGCGGGGTCAAGGCCAACACCTTCAAGTAACAGACCGAGGCACAGCATCACAATTCGCTCTGCCCGTTCCATCAACCCACCCTTGGCGTCAAGTCCTAAAGACTCAGCCTTCGCCCGTTGATAGGAAATCAGCGAGGCGACTGCCGCAACCGCGAACGGCAACACAGTGAGTCGAGCAGAATAGTTATCGGCGAAGTACCACGCCATACCACCAAGCAGCAGGTTGTCGGTTACGCGATCCATAGTGGAGTCAAAAAATGCGCCGCGCTGACTTGATGAATTACTCGCTTTGGCTAACGCACCGTCAAATAGATCAGGCAGGGCTGCAAGGATCACCAAAATCAATCCAATGATGAGGTGCCCGGAACCAACCGCCACTGCTGCCAATCCGGCGATCACCAACCCAAAGAAGGTGAGATGATCAGGGGTGAGTTTGGTCTTCAACAGAGCCCGCCCGATTGGGCGAACCATTCGATCGACCGGTCCTCGGAATTGTCCGTCAAGCATCGTCAGGGTCCTCTTCCAGATTCTCCTCAACGAGATGTTCCACGACATCCCCGCTGACGGCATCGACAAGGACGAGGGCTCGTTGTCGTGGCGGTACCTCACTTGAGTATGCAAGCACGCGCCACGTCGGACGACTCAACACGCCCCTCCACACCTGCTGCGCGGAGGCGTGACCGATAGGAAAACCAACCGCCTGTTGCGACGCAACGAGAGCCGCTCGTTCATCAACCGCCATTGAGCGGCCGGACACAAGCCCATACAGAGCAAACACAAGCAACGCGATCCCTGCAGCGAACAACCCGCCGTTCGACCAAGAGAGATTCACCGCTGCGACAAATATCACGCCAATTCCGAGTACACCGTATATCGCTGCCGGAATTCGGCGGCGAGAGTTGTCAGGAAACTTGTACGCCCCCTCGAACGCCCGAGGATCAAGGTCGTCCGGTAGAACGTCAACTACATCATCTGCCGATAATCGTGAATTATCGTCTGCCATTGATTCACCCTATTCCGTCTCGTGTAACGGGCCATTCATGCTTCACCCGGTCATAGGTCACGTCAAGAGCCTCAGGGATGGTTCTCGTCTGAGCAACTGCTGTCATGAAGTTCGAGTCACCAGTCCACCTTGGCACGACATGAACATGAAGGTGTTCAGCGACCGAACCCCCAGCGGGCTTGCCCATATTAATGCCGATATTAAAACCCTCCGGCGCATGGGACGACCTCAATGCAACGACACCATCATTGACAACCGACCAGAGGTCAACAAGTTCCTCTGACGTCAACTCGTCAGTCGCCGCTACTTCCCTATACGGCACAACCAAAAGATGCCCCGTCGAATAGGGGTAAATATTGAGCACAGCAAAACAGGTGTGGCTCCGGTGAACAATGAATACCGAGCGATCCGGTTCACCGGAATTAATGAGGCGGGTGAAGACACTTCCGCCCTGGCTGCCGTTGCTCGACTTGACGTAGTCGTTCCGCCAGCCATTCCACAGAATTTCAACCCGATTCACGCCGTCAACGCCTGGGCTGTTCCCTGCTCGATTTCGGTTGCAATTTGATCGAGGAATGACTGAAGCGGAACATCACGTTCAACGTCTCCACCACGCGGGTTCACACCGACAGTGTTGTTCTCGACATCGTCATCGCCAACGACAAGAACATATGGGAACTTCTCAAGTTTTGCCGCTCGAATTCGTTTGCCAAGTCCATCGTTTGCGTCTACTCGATCGACGCGAATTCCAGCATCCGCGAGAGAGCGCTCAACCGAACGTGCGTGTTCCTCATGAGCAGCTGCAACCGGAAGCACCCTTACCTGAACTGGTGCAAGCCATGTTGGAAACGCCCCCGCGTAGTGCTCGAGTAAGACGCCGAAGAATCGTTCGATGGATCCAAACAATGCTCGATGCAACATGATCGGTCGATGCCGCGCGTTGTCGGCACCGATGTACTCAAGATCAAACCGCTCTGGGTTATTGAAGTCGGCCTGGATTGTTGACAACTGCCAAGAACGACCGATGGCATCACGCACGTCGATATCTATCTTCGGCCCGTAAAAGGCGGCGTCACCCTCCTTGACCCCGTACTCAAGCCCGTGCTGCTCGAGTGCCTCTCGCAAGGCATGAGTTGCCTTTTCCCAGATCTCGTCCGATCCAACAAATTTGTTTGGATCCTTCGTTGAGAGGTTGAAGGTGAATTCCTCAAAGCCAAACGCGCGCAACACCGACAACACGAAGTCGAGTAGGGAGGCCACCTCCTCAGCGAGTTGATCCTCCCGACAAAAAATATGACTGTCGTCCTGCGTAAAACCACGAATACGAAGCAAACCATGGAGAGTCCCCGCCCGCTCGTAGCGGTAGACATTTCCAAGCTCGAACAACCTGATTGGCAACTCTCGATAGCTTCGTTGCCGGCTACCAAATACCAAGCAGTGCATCGGACAGTTCATCGGCTTCATGTAATACGTGCCGTTATCCATCTCCATTGGTGGATACATGCCATCTGCGTAGTAGTCGAGATGCCCTGAGGTAGAGAACAGTTTGCCGTTCGCAAGGTGTGGGGTGAATACGAACTGATACCCCCCTCGCTCATGACGCTGGCGGCTGTAGTCCTCCATAATTCGGCGGACCGTTGCACCCTTTGGATGCCAAATCGCGAGGCCCCCACCAATTTCTGAAGGAAAGCTCAGCAGATCGAGCTCTGTGGCAAGACGACGGTGGTCCCGCTTGGCTGCCTCTTCGAGTTGAGTGAGGTGCTCTTGAAGAGCAGATTTCGACTCCCAGGCGGTGCCATAGATTCGTTGAAGCATGCGGGCTTCCTCGGAGCCTCTCCAATACGCCCCTGAGGTGCGCTGAAGAGCGAAGTGTTGCAACTTGCCGGTACTCGGAACATGTGGTCCGACGCACATATCTACGAAGGAATCAGAATTTCGGTAGGCGCTGATGACGTCTCCGGTGCCAACCTCGCCGGCGTCAAGATCATCTCCGCCAGAACCGGTCACCCTTTGAATGATCTCGCACTTGTAGGGCTGATCAGAGAACAGTTGAAGAGCCTCCGCCGGAGACATTTCTGAGCGAATGAAAGGCTGGTCCTCTTTGACAATTCGTTCCATCTCTCGCTGAATATCAGTGAGATCGTCATCTGAGAACGTTCTACCGTCGGGCAGGTCAAAGTCGTAATAAAACCCGTTCTCAATGGCTGGCCCAACGGAGAATTTCGCCCCAGGAAACAGGCGAGTCACTGCCTGAGCGAGGACATGCGCGGTTGAATGCCGCAAGACGTGCCGACCTTCATCAGTGTTGCTCGTAATGATCGAGACCTGTTGCCCATCTCGAAGCGCTACTCCAAGATCAACCTCTGCGCCATCGACGACCGCTGCCACCGCGGCTTTTGCAAGACCAGAGCCAATCGATGTTGCAAGATCTAATGCCGTTGCTCCATGATCTAGTTCCCGAGTAGAGCCGTCAGGAAGAGAGATGGTGAGGGTAGACATAGACCCTTGAGTCTACGAGACCGATCTCAACGGAACACGAGATCAGTTCGTGATGAGTTCGATGCCCAAAAGCGATGCCGCCGGACCCGCATTTCGGCCTTCTTGAACAGCAGCATCAATTTTTGCACAAGCAGAGGGCGTATCGAGATCGTCATCAAGCGCCAAACGAACTTCATCGATCAGTGTTCCATCATCTTCGTAGTCGACGCTCGAAAGCCAATTCTGAAGACGCTCTTGCGAGGTCGGCATCAGTTGTTCGCTCCATTCCCATTCGGTCCGGTAATGGTTTGAGATGATGCCCAAACGAATCGTTCTGGGATCCCATTCGTTGCGAAGTGCGTCGATGAACACAAGGTTTCCCAAACTCTTCGACATCTTTTCACCATCTTTCGAAATGAGTGCAGCATGCATCCAGTGATCAACGAATGTGGTTCCAGTTGCTGATTCTGACTGTGCTCGTTCACATTCGTGATGCGGGAAGATGAGGTCCGATCCTCCCCCGTGAAGGTGTACATGTTCTCCGAGTTCTCGAAGCGCGAGGGCGCTGCATTCAACGTGCCAGCCCGGTCGCCCGGGACCCCAAGGTGTCTCCCACGCCGGCTCGTCAGGCGCTGAAGGTTGCCACAGCACGAAGTCAAGCGGATGCCGTTTTTGTGGGTCCTCAACATTTCCGCCACGGAGTGCAGCTAACCGATGCATTTCGTCCTCCGCAAATCCACTCACAGCGCCGAACGACGCGAAAGAAGTCACGTCGAAATAAACAGAATCTCCACTTACATATGCGTGATTCGCATCGAGAACTGCCTGAATAAATTTTCGAATATCAGGTATCGCCGACGACGCTCGTGGGGCGGAATGAACTGGAAGCACGTTGAGAGCCTCCATATCGGAATTGAAACGAGCTTCTTCTCCGGCAGCGAGGTCGAGGTAATGCACACCAAGTTCTCGTGCCTTTGCAAAGAGAGGATCGTCAACATCGGTCACATTTCGGACACATTTGACTTGGTGACCAAGGTCAATCAGCCGCCTAATGAGGACGTCATAGGCCAGAAAAGTTGCGGCATGACCGAGATGGGTTGCGTCATACGGAGTGATGCCGCAGACATACATCAATACTTCTTCAGGGGGAGAAAACGGAACAATATCTTGACGAGCAGTGTCAAACAGCATCATTGGCATGGTGACACCTCAGTTTGAAGTGTCAACGTCACGGATGCCAGTCAGCTTTGGCGCCACCCTTGTTCGGTACCTCACATTGAGCTGCAGCAGTACTGCGGTAAATGCTTCGATGGCAGTTGCATTAGAGAGCTCCCCAGCATCAAGGGGTCGACAACCAGGAATCTTCCCAACGATCTCGCTTACCGCCTCAACAGCAGATGGATCATCACCACAGATCAGCACATCCGAATCAATCGGCGCACCAAGATGACCAAGTTCTTTGGCCGGAAGGTGATGAAACGCAGCAACGACGCGACTCTCAGGCATCGCCGCCTGGACGTGCGCAGCAACGCTTCCTCGCGGAGGAACGAGAGGCTGAAACTCTGGTCCAACCTTGACGAGGGCATTCGCCATGCTGATGAGAATCTTTCCTTTCAACTGTTGCTCGAATTCCTTAGCCGTAGTTGCCGCAGAATCCCACGGGGTAGCAATGACGACCAGGTCGCAATCGGCCGCGGTTGCGTTATCTCCATAGCCGAGGAGAGACGCAAGTTCTGGATGGCCTTCGATCGCTCGATCGCGAGCCTCCATCGCTCGATACTTCGAGCGAGAGCCGATGACACATTCATAGCCAACGCTTGCCAAACGGGCAGCAAGCGCCGACCCAGCTGGGCCGCTACCACCGATTAATCCAATCTTCACCGCGTCAGTCTCGCATATCAACGGGCTAGTTCACACAGGCAGGCTTGATCAATGCACTCGGTTACGCCCTACGCCGAAGACCATTCACGTTTCGTACTGTCGGCTACGTTGCAGGCATGGGAATTCTCGCCGGAAAAAACCTCGTCATCACTGGTGTCCTTACCGATGCTTCACTTGCGTACGGTGTGGCCGAGATCGCAAGGGCCGAAGGCGCCAACATTATTCTCACTGGAGCTGGCCGAGCACTCTCCCTGACGAAACGCACAGCCCGAAAAATTGACCCCTCAATCGAAGTGCTCGAGTTGGATGTGACCGTTCCCGAACATGTCGCCGAAGTTCGACAGGCGGTCGGCGAAAGATGGGGACGGGTCGATGGCGTTCTACATGCGATTGGATTTGCACCCGCATCGTGTCTAGGCGATGACTTTTTCGCAGCACCGTGGGAAGACGTTGCCACTGCGATGCATATTTCCACCTACTCACTGAAGACCTTGGCTGACGCCTTTGTGCCGCTGATGACCGAAGGTGGGTCAATCGTGGGCCTCGACTTTGACAACTCTCAGGCTTGGCCGGCATACAACTGGATGGGTGTTGCAAAGTCCGCGCTGCAGAGCCTGTCTCGTTACCTCGCGAAGGAATTGGGATCCCAACAAATTCGATGCAACTTGGTAGCGGCAGGCCCGGTGCGAACAATGGCCGCCAAATCGATTCCTGGATTTGCACTCTTCGAAGACACTTGGGATGGCCGCTCGCCACTTGGATGGGACGTGAACGATCCCACCCCGGTCGCTAAAGCATGTGTGGCACTGCTCTCAGATTGGTTCCCCGCAACGACAGGCGAAATAATCCACGTTGACGGTGGTTATCACGCTGTCGGCGCGTAGGAGCGAACCCACGACCACTTGTGCCGGTCTGATCGGCTGAATACTCAGCCGATCGCCGCCGTAATTTCCTCTGCAACATCCGGTGTAAGTGAAGGAATTACTTCCAACGCTGCGAAGTTCTCCGTGACCTGCGAGGCCCGACTGGCCCCTGTGATCACCGTCGACACCATCGGATGCAACGTGCACCAAGCAATTGCTAACTGTGCAATCGAGCAACCCAACCGGTCAGCAATCGGGCGTAAGCGCTCAATTCGGGCCAGAGCAGCCTCATCACTCATCCGCGAACGCAGCCACTCGTATCCAGAAAGAGCAGCTCGTGAATCCTCAGGAATACCTTCGCTGTACTTGCCGGTCAAGAGTCCCGATGCCAGTGGACTCCATATGGTGTTGCCATAACCAGTGTCGGCATAAAGACGCTGGTACTCTCGTTCAACCTTGCGGCGCTCCAACAAGTTGTACTGAGACTGCTCGGTGACCGGCGCATGAAGGTGATGCCTATCGGCAATCGCAATGGCATGGCGAATTTCATCGGCAGACCATTCACTCGTACCCCAATACAGGGCTTTCCCGCTTGACACCATGTCGCTCATGGCCCATACGGTCTCCTCCATCGGCGTATTTGGATCGGAACGATGACAGTAGACGACATCAACAAAGTCCATCTGTAAGCGTTCAAGTGAAGCGTCAATCGCTTGCATCAAGTACTTGCGATTTAGCGTGTTGCGCATATTGGGGTCACTGCCATGAATTCCCCAAAACAATTTGGTGGTTGCGACGTACGACCAGCGAGGCCAACCGAGGTCTCTGAACACACGACCCATAATCGATTCGCTTCGCCCACCTGCATACGATTCTGCATTATCGAAGAAATTGCACCCGGCATCATGAGCCGCTTGCATGCATTCGAGCGCAGGATCATCGGCCATCTGAGTATCGAATGTGACCCAGGAGCCGTACGACAACACGCTGACCTTGATACCTGTCGCACCCAACCGTCGATATTCCATCTGTTCTTCAGGGATCGCCATACAGGCACCGTACCGCTCCCTATTTAAGTCGAACTAGTCAGAACTCTGCGCCGGTCGGACTCGAATCCCTTTTGATGCCATCGCATCCTTGGCGTCTGAGATCGTGTGTTCACCGAAATGAAAAATTGAGGCGGCGAGAACTGCATCAACATTTCCCTCAAGAACACCATCAACGAGATGTTGAAGAGTTCCTACACCGCCACTCGCAATCACCGGTACTCCAACCCGCGACGAAATCGCTAAATTTAGATCGTGATCAAACCCTTCCCGGGTGCCGTCACGATCCATCGATGTCACCAATAATTCCCCGGCACCCATCTTGACGGCCTCAATGGCCCACTCGATTGCATCGATACCAGTCGGCGTTCTGCCACCGTGCAAAAACACTTCAAATGTTCCTGAATCTGTTTGGCGGGCATCAACGGCACAGACAACACATTGCGTGCCAAATATGTCAGCAATCTCTGAGATCAATGCCGGTCGCTCAACTGCGGCTGTGTTCACACTGACTTTGTCTGCTCCAGCTCGAAGCATGCGCCTCGCGTCGTCAAGTGACCGGATTCCACCACCGACTGTAAACGGCAGAAACACCTGCTCGGCGACTCGCTCAACCATCTCAACCGTTGTTGAGCGGTTGTCGCTGGAGGCGGTGATGTCGAGAAATACGAGTTCATCCGCCCCCTGATCGTCGTAGCGCTTCGCAAGTTCCACAGGGTCACCGGCGTCTCGTAATCCGACGAAGTTGACACCCTTGACCACTCGGCCCTCAGTCACATCAAGACAGGGAATTACCCGAGCAACCCGGTCGCTCACCGAAGCACCTCCACAGCCTCAGCAACGCTAAACCGTCCCTCATAGATCGCTTTTCCTGCAATAACACCAGCTAAACCTGAAATCTTTGAAAGCACTCGCAGATCATCGAGAGAGGACACACCCCCACTTGCAATTACGGGGATCGAGGTTGCTGATGCCGCCGATGAAAGTCCATCGATGTCAGGGCCACTCAGCATTCCATCACGCGAGATATCGGTGATGACAAACGCTGATGCCGTTGGGTAGCGTTCCAGCGCCTCGCTGAGGTGAACCGATGAAGCTTCCGTCCAACCTTCAACAGCGACAAATCCATCACGATGGTCAAGGCCAACTGCGATTGGCAACACATCAGTACAAAGCATGACAAGTTCGGGTTGACGAATCGCTGCCGAACCCATCACTGCGCGCGCAACACCGGCCTCATGAAATTGACGAACATCTTCCACCGAGCGAACACCACCGCCGGCCTGAATACTCGCTGCTCCGCGGAACTCCGCAGCAAGCGACGAAATGACCTGCCGATTGACGGGGCCTTCACCTCGCGCCGCATTGAGGTCAACAATATGAATCCACTCTGCACCGGCCTCGACAAATGAACGAGCAACCGCAGCAGGATTGTCACCGTATTCGGTTGAGGCCTCGTAGTCGCCCTGCGAAAGTCGAACCACCTTTCCACTAAATAGGTCAATCGCTGGAAACAACTTCATCAGACAACACCCTCAATGCTCAGCCAACGGCCGAGCATCTCCAATCCCGTCCGACCCGACTTTTCAGGATGAAACTGAACTGCCAATACGTTGTCTCGGCGACATGCTGCAGTGACGTCACCACCGTAGGACACAGTCGCCGCAATATGTTCCTCGTGGGTCGGCTGCGCAACAAGTGAATGTACGAAGTACATCCATTGCGATTCACCATTGCGAGATAAAACCGCGTCATCTTGTGTGACGACAACTTCATTCCACTGCATCTGCGGTCGACGAACGTCTGAAGACAGATACGCCACTGAACCTTTCATCAAACCCAAACCATCTATTCCCGGCGCCTCTTCTGATGACTCGAAGAGCATTTGCATCCCGACACAGATTCCGAGGAAAGGACGCCCTGACGCGACAACGTGATGAACGACATCGTCCAGGCCGCGATCTCGAAGAGCGGTCATACAGGCACCGAAATTTCCGACCCCCGGCAGCACCACTGCCGATGCGTTCTTGATGACCTCGTGTGTGTCGGTCAAGACAGCATCAGCGCCCATCAGGCGGAGGGCCTTATGAGCTGAATGAAGATTTCCGATGCCGTAATCAATTACCGCGACAGTCACAAATTGCCCCGGCCTACCGTCATCGTCATAGGACACCCTTCGTCGACGGCACAGATCCACCCTCAATGCGCACGGCATCGCGCAACGAGCGGGCAAGACCCTTGAACGTCGCTTCGATGATGTGGTGTGCGTTCCGGCCGCGTACGAGTTCGACGTGCAAGGTCATGGAGGCGGCCGTCGCAAATGAACCAATGCTGTGCTCCGCCAGTTGCGGATCAAATGGAGGATTGCCGAGAGGAAGAACTTCAGGAATTTCGACCTGCCAATGTACGAATGGTCGCCCCGACAGGTCGAGAGCGATATCTACGAGCGATTCGTCAAGTGGGTATCTACCGCTTGCGAATCGACGGACTCCCGACTTGTCGCCGAGGGCTTCTGCAAAACACTCCCCGAGCACGATCGAGACGTCCTCAACGGTGTGATGACTGTCAATATGGAGATCTCCTACCGCCTCAACGTGGATGTCAAAACCGCCATGGCGCCCAAGTTGATCGAGCATGTGATCAAAGAACGGCAAACCCGTTGAGATATTCGTCGTCCCTGATCCATCGAGGTCGATCTCCACAACGATCGAGGTCTCTGCAGTTTTTCGCTCACGTCGTGCAACTCTTCCAGCCATGACTACATCATTCCGTTTCCAACGCACTTTGCAAACCCTGCAAAAACGCTTCGTTTTCTTCTTTTGAACCAATGGTGAGTCGAAGCCATCCGTTGAGCAGTGGCCAGGAGGAGCAATTTCGAACGAGAACTCCCACATCAAGCAGGCGCTGCCAGACAAGATTCGCATCACGTTGAGGAGAAAAGAGAATGAAATTGGCGCTACTTGGGCTGACCTTGACCCCCATCGACCTCAGCGCCTCTTGCACCCGATCACGTTCATTCACAATGCGAGCGACCCGGGTATTCATCTCGTCAGTGAATTTGAGCGCGATTTCTCCT
>Ga0075476_10000792_pt1 | contig 14459 bp, 8 predicted proteins | sample DEB08_DNA_5_FD_76339 | JGI IMG/M metagenome (GOLD analysis project Ga0075476, IMG submission 76339) | Aqueous microbial communities from the Delaware River and Bay under freshwater to marine salinity gradient to study organic matter... | ecosystem: Environmental > Aquatic > Marine > Coastal ...
CAACTGTTTCTCACGCTGCGCCACCTAATCCACCTTGTCCACCTCACGTAAGATTTGTAAATGTTGGTTCTTCAACGGTAAGAGTTGCGGGTGCCTTTGTAGCTAGAATTGGCGATAGTACCGATAGTGGTGCTATGACTTCTGGTTCAGATAACATCTTTGTAGGTTAATAAAAATCGTATAAATATTAGAGTTATGGCAAATTATAGTGTTGAAAACATATCTAATAATAGCACAAGAAGAAGTCGAACCTTTAGAGATATAGACTTAGACTTTAATCGAAACACTGTTACAAATGATGTAAATAAATTAAGTAACGAAGAAGCTATCAAAAGATCAGTTCGTAACTTAATTCAAACCAATCACTTTGAAAGACCTTTTCACCCTGAGATTGGAAGTAACGTTAGAGCATTATTGTTTGAACCTGTATCACCATTAACAGCTTTAAACTTACAAAGAAAGATAGAAGAAGTCATAATAAATTTTGAACCTAGAGTTAGACTTGCTCAAATTGTTGCAAGACCTGACATTGACAACAATCGTTATGCTGTATCAATTAGTTTTTATATTATAGGTTCACCACTACCAGTAACAGTAGAAACATTTTTAGAAAGATTAAGATAAAATGGCAAGTCAAAAATTAGAAGTATCAGAATTAGATTTCGATAATATTAAAGCAAATCTAAAAACATTTTTACAAAAACAATCAGAGTTTCAGGATTATGATTTTGAAGGTTCTGGTATGGCTGTGTTATTAGATTTATTAGCATACAATACACACTATCTAGGTTTTAATGCTAATATGTTAGCTAATGAAATGTATTTGGATTCAGCTGACATTAGAAAAAATATTGTATCTATTGCTAAGATGTTAGGTTATACACCTACATCAGCAAAATCACCAACTGCTGTTATTGATATAACAATTAATAATGGAACAGGTTCAACAGTAACAATGAATAAAGGTACTGTGTTTACCACAACAGTAGATGGTACATCATATCAATTTGTTACAAATGCATCTCACACAATTTCACCAGTTAGTGGTGTTTATAAGTTTTCAAGTATTTCAATTTACGAGGGAACATTAGTAACTTTTAAATATACAGTTGATAGTACAGACGTTGACCAAAGATTTATTATACCAAGTGTCAATGCAGATACATCTACTTTAAAAGTATCAGTTCAAAATTCAGTATCAGATACAACAACATCAACTTATACAAAAGCTACAGGATTTAGTTCTTTAGATGATACATCAAAAGTTTATTTCTTACAAGAAACAGAAGATGGTAAATTTGAAGTTTATTTTGGTGATGGTGTTTTAGGTAAATCATTAGCAGATGGTAACATAGTTATTTTAGAATATGTTGTATCAAATAAAACGGAAGCAAATGGAGCATCAACATTTAATTTATCAGGTTCTATTGATGGATTTACAGATGTAAGTATTTCAACAATATCTAATGCTCAAGGTGGTGCTGAACCACAATCAAAAGAATCAATAAGATACAATGCACCTTTACAATATTCCAGACAAGATAGAGCTGTAACAACAAGTGATTACGAAACACTTGTACAAGAATTATATCCAAATGCTCAAGCAGTTTCAGCTTGGGGTGGAGAAGATGAAGAAACTCCTGTGTATGGTGTTGTTAAAATTGCGATTAAAGCAGCATCAGGTTCTACATTAACAGATGCAACAAAAACAAGTTTAGTTACTCAATTAAAAAAATATAATGTAGCTTCAGTAAGACCAGAAATTGTTGATCCTGAAACTACTAAAATTCTTTTAACATCAACAGTTAAGTATGATGAAAAAGCAACAACAAAAACAGCAGATACTTTAAAATCAAATATATTAACGACATTAACAAATTATAATTCTACTACTTTACAAAAATTTGATAGTGTCTTTAGATATTCAAAAGTTTCAAAAGCAATAGATGATACAGATACATCTATTCTTTCAAATATCACTACTTTACAAATTAGAAAAACATTTACACCAACATTGGCAAGTTCAACAAAATATGATGTTTATTTTAGAAATGCAATTTATAATCCACACACTGGTCACAAATCAGCAGAAGGTGGAGTATTAAGTTCATCAGGATTTAAAATAACAGGAGATACTTCTACAATTTTTTACTTAGATGATGATGGTTCTGGAAATGTAAGACGATATAGTTTATCTGGTGCAACAAGAGTATATGCAAATAATACTCAAGGAACAATTAATTATACAACAGGACAAATCACAATTAACTCTTTAAACATTGCTTCAGTAGAAAATATTAGAGGTAGTGCATCAAGTGTAATAGAATTAACAGTACAACCAAACTCAAATGATATTGTTCCTGTTAGAGCACAAATATTAGAAATTGATACTCAAAATTCTAATATCACTGTTACTGCCGACACTTTTGTTGGAGGTTCTGCTGACGCTGGTGTAGGTTATACAACAACAAGCAGTTACTCAACATAAGACAATGGCATCTTTTAAAGATAAAATATCACATCTAATAAATCAACAAGCTCCAGAGTTTGTATTAGAACAACACCCTAAATTTTTATCTTTTATAAAAACATATTATCAATTTTTAGAATCTGCTGAATTAGTTGTAACTTCTGTTGAAACAACAGATGGTATTCAATTAGAAACAGAAACAGCACAAACAAATAATTTAATATTAAATGGTTCTCGTATTGATACAGATAGAACAGCCTTAGACGAAGGTGATAAAATTATTTTAGAAAGTTCATCTTTTGGAAAATTTACAAGAGGTGAAGTAATTACAGGACAAACATCTAAAGCAACTGCCACAGTTTTAGGAGAAGATTTAACTAGTAGCAGATTGTTTATATCAGCACAAAATAAGTTTAAAATAGGTGAAACCGTATTAGGTACTTCATCAAATGCAAGTGCTGTCATTAATAATTACAAACCAAATCCTGTAACCAATATACAAGAGTTATTAAATTTCCGTGATCCTGATAAAACAATATCAAATTTCTTAACAAGATTTAGAAATGAATTTTTAAATACATTACCTGAATTATTAGATACAAATGTTGATAAAAGAAAACTAATTAAAAATATAAAATCACTTTATAGATCAAAAGGTACAAATAGAGGACACGATATATTTTTTAGATTGTTGTTTAATTTAGATTCGGAAATCATTTATCCTAGAGAACAAATGCTAAGAGTATCAGATGGTAAATGGGATACTAGTAAAATTATGAGAGCTATTCAATCAAGTTCTCAGTTACTAACAGGTGACACTGCTGATTTAATAGGTCGTACAATCGAAGGCGAAACATCAGGTGCTACAGCAATTATAGAAAACGTATTTAAATTTCAAATAGGTGCAAATGAAGTTACAGAATTTGTTTTAAATGAAGATACAATATCTGGTACATTTTTAATTAGTGAAGTTGTAAGAGGTACACAAACTGATGAAGTAGACACATATATAAAATCTACTATTACAGGAATACCTGGAACAATTTCTATTACAAATGATGGAGCACTTTATAATTCAGGCGATGTTGTAACTGTTACTGGAGGAGGAACAGGAGCAACTATAAACGTTGATGATGTAGGTCGAGCAGGAATAACAGAATTTATTATTGATAATGGTGGTTCAGGATATGAAATTGGAGATGATATAGTTTTTACAAATACAAACACAGGTGGTGGTTCAGCAGTAGCAAAAATTTCAGTTGTTAATGGAGGATTTACACAGGAAACATCAGAGTCAACAATTAATGACCATATTATTTTAGAAGATGAAACTGTAAGAGGTGACTCATATACAGGAAATAAAATTGTACAAGAATCAGGAACAGGTTCAGGTGATATTACAGATATTAGAATTGTAGATGCTGGAGGAAATTATACATCACTTCCAATTGTAGAAGCTGATGATACAAATGGTTCAGGTGCAGAAATTTATGCATACGGTTCTGAAATAGGAAGAATATTATCTTTAAAGATTGTTGAATCAGGTGCAGAACACGAACAATCAGCATCACCACCTACACTTGCATTAAGAACAAAATTAATTGTAGGTGATGAATCAGGAACATTTATATCAAACGAAACAGTTACAGGAATAGCAAGTGACTCTACAGCTGTATCAGCAACTTTTGAATCCATAGACAATGATAGAAATTTAATTATATTAAGTGGAGCATCAGGAACGTTTGCCGCAGATACAACAATCACAGGTTCTACTTCTGGCGCAACTGCTACAATTAAAAAAATAGATCAAGCAACAGCTACTGTAAATGTTGTAGCAACAACAGATACAGCTGGTGTGTTTTTAAATGAAGATGGACACGTATCTGAAACAACAATGAAAATACAAGATAGTTTATACTACCAAGATTTTTCTTATGTTGTAAAAGTTGGAAGATCAATAAACGACTGGCGAGACTCATTTAAAAAGACAGTTCACACAGGTGGTTTTTATTTTACTGGTCAAGTAGATATTCAAACACAGGTTAATAATAGAATTAGAGGATTTACAGGTCTTAATACAAGTATTGATTATGATGGTGTAGCAATGATTATCAATACATTATTCTCTACTATCTTTGGAAGAAGATTAGGAACAGAAACTGATGGTACAACTTTAAGAGCTTCACCACAAGCTGGTGTTGATCCAGACTTTAGTGATTCAACAATAACACCATTAGATAAAAATACAAGAGATGTAACTTTAAAACAAGCAATTACTTTAAAATTACAATCCAGACCTTTAGTTACAGTTAGAGATATTGATACAAAATATGGTTATGTTGTGGCAGGACCTAGAATCAAAGATATTAACAAATATTGGTATCTATATAGTGGTGGTGCATATCCACAAACTACGGCTGTAGGTGCGGATAGTGTAACTACTTCGTACATTCAACCTATGACTTTAGCTGACTGGAATCAACATAGAATCATAGGTACTAAGATAACAGGTACAGATGGACAAATATCACAATTTAGAGATTTTCAGGTTGATAATTTAAAAACTTATTTAGCATTTCCAACTGAAATAACAATAAGTTATAGTTAATGAGTATAAATATAAATAGATTTAAGAGGAATTTATGGCAGCAATAATAACAAACAAATTTAGAATCCACAATCAGGAACAATTTGTCGAATCTTTTAGTGAAAGTTCAGCAAATGTTTACTATTTAGGAATAGGTAGACCTCAAGCTTGGGGTACAACAACAAGAGGTGATAGTAGAACACAGTACGAAGGTACAGATACTTCACCACCAACACCAGTTGATTCAGTATCACAAGAGTTTCACGTATTTGATGATCTTTTGGCTGCCAAAAGAGTTACAAGTTCAGATGTTTCAATTGTAATACCAAGAAGAAATTGGGCGACAGGAACAGTTTACGATTATTATAGACACGATTATGGACACTATGTTACAGGTTCATCTTCAAGTGTCATAACAGCAAATAGTGGAGCAACAACTTTATTTGATTCTACTTTTTATGTTTTAACAGAAGATTTTAATGTTTATAAGTGTTTAGATAATAATAGTAATGCTAATTCAACTGTAAAACCTACAGGAACATCAACATCAATTTTATCTACTGCAGATGGTTACAAATGGAAATATATGTACACATTATCTGCTGCTCAAAGAACAAATTTTTTATCAACAGACTTTATGGCTGTTGCTACAGACTCAACAGTTGCCACTGCGAATACAGATGGTGCAATTGATATAGTTAAAATTAAAACAGCAGGTTCAGGTGGTTCAGATGGTACTCATACTGGAATAGCAATTAGAGGAGATGGATCTTCTGGAACTGTTTCTGTAACTATTTCATCAGGTGCAGTATCTGCGGTTACAGTAACTGCAGGCGGTTCAGGTTATACATACGGTTATATTAGAGTTGCTGATATTAATACTGCTGGTGGTGGTTCATTATCAGGAACAGAATTAGATGTTATCATTGGTCCAAAAGGTGGACACGGTGAAAATGCAATTGAAGAATTAGGCGGATACTTTGTAATGTTAAATACAAACTTTGAAGCTGCTGAAACATCAAACTCTGGTGACTTTACAACAGCAAACGATTTTAGACGAGTTACTTTAATGAGAGATATTGACACAGGAGGTTCAGCTGCTACAGCTACTACATTAAGAGGAACAAAAGCAATTTTAGTTACAAGTCCTTCTGGAACATTTACTGCAGACGAAGAAATAAATCAAGCAACAACAGGTGCTGTAGGTAAAGTAGTTGAGTGGGATAGTTCAAATAATATTTTATATTACATACAACCTAGATTTAACGATCAAGGTTTAGATAGTAATGGTAATCTAACAGCGTTTTCGACAACAGCTACTATTACAGGTCAATCATCTGGCGCAACTGCAACTCCTTCTACATCTACAACGACTGTAGACAATATTTCATTTACAAGTGGTTATGCAGGTTCAGAAGTTGATGCTGATACAGGTGACGTTTTATATATTGAAAATAGATCGCCAATAACAAGAGCGTCAGATCAAACTGAAAACGTTAAATTGATTATTGAATTTTAGAGGGAAATAAATGCCAAGTCCAACAGACTTTAACCTCTCGCCATACTATGATGACTTTACGGAAAGTAAAAAATTCCATAGAGTTCTTTTTAGACCAGCATTTGCTGTTCAGGCAAGAGAGTTAACACAGTCACAAACAATTCTACAAAACCAAATTGAAAGAATGGGAGACCATTTCTTCAAACAAGGTGCAATGGTTATACCTGGTCAAGTAGGATTAGATACAGATTATTACGCAGTTAAATTATCTAGTATTGGAAGTGGACTAACTTTATCAGATTTCGCAAGTACACAATTAACAGGTGGTACATCTGGAGTATTAGGAACTGTAATTAATTCAGTTGCTACTGATGGTAGTGATCCTGATACTTTATATGTTAAGTATGATAAGACAGGTACAAATAATACAACAGTAGTATTTTCTGATGGTGAAACAATTACAGGAACAAATAGTTCAGGTACTTCTTTAACAGCAGTAGTAAGTACAACAGCTGTAGGTTCTGCTGCATCAGTTAAATCTGGTGTTTATTATATAAATGGATATTTTGTACAAGTAAGTGATGAAACTTTAATACTTGACAAATATACAAACACACCTTCTTATAGAGTAGGATTTACAGTTACAGAATCTTTTGTAACTCCAAGTGATGATTCAAGTTTAAATGATAATGCTGCAGGTTCATCAAACGTTAACGCACCTGGTGCACATAGATTTAAGATTTCATTAGCACTTGCAAAGAAAACATTAGCAAGTACTGAAGACTCTAACTTTTTTGAAGTTATGAGAGTTGAAAATGGTGTTATTAGAGCATTAGCGAGAGCAACAGAATATAATATTTTAGAGGAAACATTAGCAAGAAGAACATTTGACGAATCAGGTGATTATGTTTTAACAAATCCAGACTTTGATGTAAGAGAACATTTAAGTTCAGGTAATAATAGAGGTATCTATACTTCTGGTAATGGTGGTAGTTCAGCAAAATTAGCTTTAGGTGTTGCTCCTTTTAAAGCATACGTAAAAGGTTATGAAGCTGAAATTTTATCAACGACATTTGTTGATGTAGATAAAGCAAGAGATTACGATACACAAAATAATAATAAAACAAGATTTAATTTAAAAAATTATATAAACGTAGATAACGTTTATGGATCGCCAGACGTAGGATTTGTTTCTGGTGATGTTGAAGCTTTTAAAAATGTAAATTTATATAAAGACCCTACAAGTGTTAGAGGAACTGAAATTACTACAGTTGGAGTAAATGTTTCTCAAATTGGTAGAGCGAAGTCTCGTGGTTTTCAATTTGTAACAGGTTCTGAATCATCAGATATATTTGCAACATCTGCTACTTGGAGACATTACCTTTTTGATATTGAAATGTTTTCTCACGTTAATTTAACAAGTAACGCAACATTTACAACAGGCGAAAAAGTAACAGGCGCAACTTCTGGCGCAACTGGTATTGTTATGGACGATACTGCTACAAGAAATATAGCAGTAACATCTATTTCAGTTGCAGATCCTGGTGTAGTTACATTAAATTCTCACGGTTTTGTTGATGGTCAACAAATTACACTATCAGGTGGTACTTATGAAGTTGATTCAACAGCAGTTTCAAGTGATACAGTTTATACTGTTAAAAATTCAACAACAAATACTTTTGAATTATATGATAGCGCAGGAACAAGTTCAGTAAATGTTACAGCGTTTTCAGTTGCACCAACAGCTAAACATACAACACTTGTATTATCAAATGTACAAGGAGAGTTTAGTGCTGGTGAAACGGTATCAGGAAATAGTTCAAGTGCATCTGGTACAGTTCAAGCAGATAGATATGGGTTTAAAGGATTTACAGAATATGATATTACAAGTATCAAACAAATTGGTATGGCAGGTTCGCCAACTTATACAGCTGATGCTAAATTAGATTCTACTTATGGAGATAATTATAGTATTTCAGGTAACGTATCAATAGCAAATTCTGACGCAACAGTTTTTGGTAAAGGAACATTTTTTACAACAGATTTAAAAATTGGTGATAGTATTACATTTTTAAATGACGCAGGTTCAAGTGTTACAGGAACAATTAAAAGAATAGATAGTAATACTCAATTAGAATTAACAGCAAATGTAGGTGGATCAGATGTAACAACAGCTGGTATTGCTACAAGACGAAGATCAAAATTACAAAATCCTGAAAATAATACTTCTGTATTTAAATTACCTAACGTTACAATTAAAACTTTAAAGACTGAAGCAAATTCAGGTTTAACTGATACAAACTTTAATGTAAGAAGACACTTTACAGGAACATTATCATCAAATGGTGATGTAACAATTACTGCTGGTACAAACGAAGTTTTCTCAGCGCAAGATAATTCAGATATTTCAGTTTCTATAATGACTACTGGTGCGGGAGGAACAGGTTCAGTTGGTGATACTTTAAACACGTCAGGAAATAACCACGAAGGTGATACAATTTACAATTTAGGTGGTTCACCTACTGGTAAAACTTTGACATTAGATTTTGGTGCAAATTTCCAAGGTCATAAAGTTAAAATATTAGCAACTGTTGCTAGATCAGTAGCAAACTCAAAATCAAAAACATTAAATTCAGGTTCTACTGTTGCAATTTCATCACAAACAATTATAGAAGGTGGTGTTATTGGATTAGCTAAAGCAGATGTTTATGCTATTAACGCTGTATATATGTCAGCAGATTTTTCTACAGCAGCAACAGCAAGTGATACAAACATTACAACAAGATTTGATTTAGATACAGGACAAAGAGATAACTATTACGACATAGGAAGAATTAAATTAAAACCAGGTCAATTAAAACCTACAGGTCGTTTATTAATTAATTTTGATTATTTCTCTCACGGTTCAGGAGATTACTTTGATGTAGATAGTTATTCAGGTGTTGTAGATTACGAAAACATTCCTAGTTATACTTCTGATACAACAGGTGTAACATATCAATTAAGAGATGTAATAGATTTTAGACCAAGAGTAGATGATGCGTCCACAGTTGCTGGAGCAACTTCGGGTTCAAATTATGAAAGAAGTTATGATGGTACTGGTTCATCAACAATAGATGTACCTGAATTTGATAGTGACATTACAACAGATTTTGAATTTTATTTAAATAGAATAGATAAACTTTTTATAACAAGAGAAGGTGAATTAAAAATTTTAAAAGGTGCCTCTGCATTAAATCCTTTAGTACCTGGAAATTTAGAAGGTCATTTACATCTAGCAACATTAAGAATACCTAGTTATACTTTAGATACAAGAGATGTAATTATTGAAAAACAAGATAATAGAAGATTTACAATGAGAGACATTGGTCGTTTAGAAAGACGAATCCAAAATGTTGAATATTATACTCAACTTTCTCTTTTAGAAGCAAACGCACAAAATTTACAAATACAAGACTCTGATGGTTTTGATAGATTTAAAAATGGTTTTGTTGTAGATAATTTTACAGGTCACAATATTGGTGATGTTGGAAATAATGATTACAAATTATCTATTGATAGAGGTCGAGGTGAAGCAAGAACAAGATTTAATGAAGATGTAATTGAATTAGAAGAAGTAGATGATGACGGAACATCAATTTTAGCAGCTGATAGAACAGCAGCAGGTTATCAAAAAACTGGTGATCTAATTACTTTACCTTATACAGAAACGACAATCATAGAACAACCATTTGCTACTAAAACAGAAAATTTAAATCCTTTCTTAATTTTTAATTGGGTAGGTAATGTAGAATTAGACCCACCATTAGATGAATGGAAAGAAACTGAAAGAGCACCAGATTTAGTAGTTAACTTAAATGGTACTTTTGATAACTTAGTTAGAGAATTGGGTTTATCAAATACAAATACAACTGCAATTCCTTTTGGTACAGAATGGAACGAATGGCAAGATCAATGGTCAGGCAATCCAAGAACATCATCATCAACAAGTGGAAATACTGTAACTACAACGACAACAGTTGATGTTGTACAAACAAGAAGTGGTATAAGAACAGATATAGTTCCTCAAACAATAACACAAAGTTTAGGTGATCGTGTTGTTGCTGTTAACTTTGTTCCTTTTATTAGAAGTAGAACATTAACATTTACTGGAAGAGGATTAAGACCAAATACAAGAATTTATCCTTTCTTTGATAATATTGATGTAAGTAGTTACGTAACTCCAGATGGCGGTTCATTAGGTGGTAACTTAGTCACAGATACAAATGGTGCTGTTGTTGGTACATTTGCTATACCTGATCCAAAAACAGATTCAAATCCTAGATGGCGTACAGGTGTAAGAGTCTTTAGATTAACAAGTTCATCAACAAACGCAGATTTATCTAGTTCATCAACTGCAACTTCAGCTGAAGCTGATTATGTTGCTAAAGGTTTACAAGAAACAGTAAGAGATGTTATTACATCTACAAGGGAAGCTCAAACAGTTAGAAGATCAGTTTCAGAAACAAGAAGAACAAATAGAGTAGCAGCTAGAACTGTACAACAAATTGACACTGGTGGTGGTGATAGTGGTAATTTTGATCCTTTAGCTCAATCATTTATTATAGATGAAAATGAAGGTGCATTTATTACAAGTGTAGATGCTTATTTTGCTTCAAAATCATCAACTATACCTGTTAAAGCTGAAATAAGAAATATGGTAAATGGTTATCCAGGTACAAGTGTTGTTCCTTTTGCTCGTAAATGGTTAAATCCAAGTTCAGTTAATACAAGTTCAGATGCTTCCACAGCAACAACATTTACTTTTGACTCACCTGTTTACTTACACGAAGGTGTTGAATATTGTATAGTATTATATTCTGATTCTTCAGATTACACAGCATATGTTGCAAGATTAGGTGATACAGTTATTGGTTCTGATAGAACAGTATCAAAACAACCTAGCGCAGGTGTATTATTTAAATCTGCTAATAATAGAACGTGGACACCAGATCAAATGGAAGATTTGAAATTTAAAATGAAAAAAGCTACATTTACAGTTGGTACAGGTACTCTTACATTAGCAAATAAAACTTTATCTACAAGAACATTAGATAGTAATCCAATTAGAACATTTAATGGAACAGGTTTAATAAGAGTCTATCATAAAAATCACGGTATGCACTCTACTTCCGATAACGTTACAATCGCAGGATTAGCATCAGGAACATACAATGGTATTGCTCATAGTGCTATTAACGGAACATATACAAGTATTTCAAATATAACTTTAGATAGTTATGATGTTTCAACAGCGGGTACTGCAACAGCTTCTGGAAACATAGGAGGATCAACTGTAACAGCAACACAAAATAGACAGTTTGATGTATTACAATTACAAATAGGTTCAATTACACACCCTACAACTTCTATTACAACAACTTTAAGAACAACAACTGGTAAATCAGTTCACGGTTCAGAAACACCATTTACATTAGATAGTGCAAGTTCAGCAACTACTGTAACTTTAGGTGATAATTTGTACTACTTAGCACCAAGATTAGTTGCAAGTGGTATTAATGAAACAAATGAGATGTCAGGTTCTCAATCTATGTTTATTAATTTAACTTTATCAACTACAAATGCTAACTTGTCACCTGTTATAGATTTAAAACGAATTAATGCTTTTGCGATTTCAAACAGATTAAATAATCCTACTGTTTCATCTACAAATACATTTACTGGTGATGGTTCAACAGTAGCATTTACATTATCAGGTACTCCTTCAAGTGCTCATATAATGAGTGTAAAAGTTAATGGTGATAAAAAACAACCAATAGATGATTTTACAGTATCAGGTACAACATTAACTTTAAATAGTGCACCAGCAAGTGGCGCAACAATTGTAACTAAAATTACAAATACTGTTGATTACGAAGATGATACAGCCGTTGAAGGTGGATCAACAGATGGTGTTTATATAACTAAAAAGATTTCTTTAGCAAACGCTTCAACAGCTTTAGATGTAAGAGTTGCGGCAAGTGTTAGAACAACATCATCAATTAAAGCTTATTACAGATTATCAGGTGGTGATGAAACAAGAAGAATTGAAGATATTGAATATATACCATTTAATGGTGATGGAAGTTCAGATACAACTGTCACGCCATCAGAAAGTGATGTAGTATTAGATAATCAATTTAAAGATTACAAATTTAGTGCAAGTAACTTACACGACTTTACTTCGTTCCAAATTAAGATTGTATTTAAAGGAACAAATTCTGCGTTACCTGCAAGATTAAAAGATTTAAGAGCTATTGCATTGGCGGTATAAGATGAGTAGATTAAAAGTATTTGGATATGAAAGTTTAGTTAGAGATACAAATTCAAATGCGATTGTAAATACAAATAAAAGTGAATACAAAGCTTATATTGCTAGAATTAAAGCAAGAGAACAACAAGGTGATGAAATAAGAAATGCCGTTAAAGAAATAAATAATTTAAAGGCAGAATTAAGAGAAATAAAAGATATTTTAATAGGACTTAAAAAATAATGACTGCAAGATCAGTAGCAACAACAGATACACTAGAAACGTTTAGAACGACCTTTAATAGTCTTTCTTCAACGGATATTGGTGATTTAGCGAGTTTAACAACTTCTGCGTCTTCAATTGTAGGTGCTATTAATGAAATAAATACTACTGTTGCTGCAGGGTTTACAGGATTTACAATTTCTGATAGTGCGTCAACTCAAACACAATCTATTGGAAATAATGAAAATGTTACATTTGCTAGTGGTAGTAATATTACGGTTTCTATATCAGCACAAGACACGGTAACAACTACATTAAATAGTACAATAACAGGATTAACAAGTTTAGACGCAACTACATTAACTGAGGGTAGTGTGAGAGTAGCGACTAGACCTTTTGCAATTGCGCAGGCAGTTGCCCTAGGATAGATTATAAATATAGTATAAATAGTTAAAGGAAAACAAAATGGCTAACGATTTTAAAAGATTTACACAACCAAGTGTTAATACATCTACAGGCGCTTCAGCAACAGCTGTTTATACAGTACCAGCAGGAGCTGGTTCTTCAGCGCTAGAATCAATCATAATCGGAATTACATTAGCAAATAAAACAACTTCGGGTGTTACAGCTTCTGTATTTTTAGATAACTATGATGGAACAAATGATGTATATATCGTAAAAGACGCTACAATTCCAGCAGGTGCTTCACTAGAAGTAATGTCAGGAAATAAAATAGTAGCGATGAACAATGGAACAACAGGTGATGTAATTCGAGTTTCTTCAGGTACAAGTTCTGCTATAGACGCAACTGTAACTGTACTAGAAGACGTATAATAAAAAAAAGAGAGAGTAAATATAAATGGCTTATATTGGTAAAAAACCAGAAGACAAGTTTAGAGGTTTGGCTTCTTACAATAGTTTTACTGGTGATGGTTCAACTACAGCTTTTGATGTAACAAATATATTACCTGATGGTGGTACATATGACATTGAAGTATTTGTAGATAACGTAAGACAAGAAGGTGGTTCAGGTAAATCATATACAATTGGTAATGATGACGCTGGCGATCTAAAAAGAATTACTTTCTCTACAGCACCTGATAATGGAGCTGAAATCTATGTCATTAATCCAGGCCGTCCTACTCAAATCAATACAGTTTCAGATAATGCCATTACAGCGGCTAAACTTCAAACAGACGCTGTAACAACAGCCAAAATACAAGATGACGCTGTAACTTCAGCAAAAATAGCTGATGGTACTATCGTAAGTTCAAACATAGCACCAGGCACAATTGCTAACGACAGATTAGCAAATACAGGAATTACAATTAACGGTACTTCTATTGCTCTAGGAGCTTCAGGAGAAATCGTAGCAGGAACAGATTGGCAAGC
>Ga0075476_10000795_pt1 | contig 14448 bp, 13 predicted proteins | sample DEB08_DNA_5_FD_76339 | JGI IMG/M metagenome (GOLD analysis project Ga0075476, IMG submission 76339) | Aqueous microbial communities from the Delaware River and Bay under freshwater to marine salinity gradient to study organic matter... | ecosystem: Environmental > Aquatic > Marine > Coastal ...
GGTGTAGCCACCAACCGCGAAGAACGCCACGTAGCCAAGGTCGAGAATGCCGGCCAAACCGACCACGATGTTGAGGCCCAGCGCCAACAGCAGGAAAAGCCCGACGTTAACCAGCAGGTCGTTGGTGAGTCGGCCCAGATACATGGGCAGGATCAGCACCAGCGCCACGCCGACAACCGACGAAACGGTCATGGTGGCCGAACGGTTGCGTTCCTTCGCCTGCTGGAACACCTGCTTGCCTTTGGCTACCTGAGCGTTCAGGACAAAGACCCAGGCGAAACCAAACGCCGCGAGGACCAGGGCGCCAGTCACCGACAAACCGCCGCGATCGGAACCTTTCTTAAACAGCGACTCAAACAACGACTCCAGACCAAACCCTTCGGAAAGGTCGTTGAGTGCCGATTCCAAAACCACCGCACCAAGGACAACGATCGAAGCAGCCTTGAGTGGTTGAACGACGAGTCGGGGTAGGAGATGGAACAGTCCACCAAGCAGACCCAGACCGACGCATACCGCAATCCAGAACCCCATCCCGTAGCCGTTGCCTTCGCCGAAGGTCAGCACCGTGTGGAGGTCGCTATTCCAGTTCACCAGCGGTTCGCTCAGGTCGCGGGTGTCAAGCAGGTAGATCAGCACCACCAAGCCGAGGCTTGACAGCAGACCCACCAGCGCACCGGCGAGCAACTCACGGACCCCTTTGCGGTGGGCAACCATCCCTTCGAGCACCACTTCACGGGTCACGAGGTTCCCGAACAGGAACGGCACCCAGAGCAGCGAGAAGTAGCCCATCGAAAGGAGCGGCTCAACGATCATGCGCCCGTCAAGTTTGTCGGGCATATCGGTCAGAGAGATGAAGATCAGCGCAAGGGCACCAATCGCCCCAAAGCGAGCGATCCGACGCCAATCCTGGTCCAGTACCGGTCGGGCCGGAGCCAACTCCGGGGTTTGGAGGTTGTGTTCCACACTGGTCATGTCCGGTCCTCCGAAGAAAGACGCTCACCAAAGAGGCCGGTCGGCCGGACCAGCAGTACGAAGATCAACACCAAGAAGGCCACTGCGTCTTTGAGTTGGGTGTGCCCCGTGACGCCGAGCGGTTCAAGGATGAGTTGTGGGGCCAGCGATTCGGAGCTGCCCAAGGTAAGGCCACCTGCCATGGCCCCGCCGAGGTTGCCAATGCCACCCACCACCGCAGCGCTGAATGCCTTGATGCCAGGCAAGAACCCGGTGAACTCGGTGACCGACCCGAACAGGATGCCCCAGAGGATGCCGGCAACGCCGGCCATGGCACCGCCAACCGCGAACGTCGTAACGATCGTTCGGTCAACATCGATACCCATAAGCGAGGCGATCTCTTTGTCCTCGGCAACGGCCCGCATGGCCTTGCCGGTCTTGGTGCGCTCTACCAGATACCAGAGCGCACTCATCGAAGCTGCGGCAACCACCAGCACCAGCAGTTTCTTACCTTCGATCTCAAGCGGGCCGATCCCGATCCGGTCAGAGAGCCCTTCGGGAAGCCGCGGGTAGTTTTTCGCTCCCGGGCCCAACAGCACCGCCGACGTGTTCTGAATAAAGAACGACACGCCGATTGACGTAATCAGCGGGATCAGGCGGGGGGCTCCACGCAGCGGGCGATAGGCCACCCGCTCCATCACCACCGCAGTCAACGTTGAACACACCACCGACACCGCCACCGCGATCAGGATGGCGAGTACGAAGTTGCTTTCCCAAAGGCCGCCATGGTCGAGCTTGTTGGCGGTGATCATCCCGGTCATGGCTCCCACCATGAACACTTCGCCGTGAGCGAAGTTGATGAACCCGAGCACGCCGTAAACCATCGAGTAGCCAAGCGCGATCAGCCCATACATGGCGCCCTGCGAAAGCCCCGAAACGATCAGGCCCTGAGCGGCGTCCCACGACAGGCGACTCGCCCCCGGGTTGAGCCATTCGGTTACCGGGTTGGCCGGATCGATCTGCTGGAGCACGAACGCTCCCAGACCAACCGTCACCAAACCCAACAGCAACCCTCGAAGAAAGAAAAGGAACCAGTCAACACCGGTTCTTGGCGCGGCTTTGTGCCGCATTGCACTTGTCACTGGTCCCCCTCGGCAAACACTGGAACGGGAGTGTAACGCGAAACAGCCCCCGACTACCAGAGCAGTCGGGGGCTGTTTACCAAATTGTTTGATCAGCGGCTCAACGGCCGCTTCTCAGGAGCTCCAATTAGGGAGCGTACTCAAAGACCACGTTGGCCTTGGAGGCTTCGATATCCGAAGCGCTCTCATGGTGGATCACGGTGATCTTCTGCGAACCACAGTCGCCGAAGTCGTCACAGTTGATCGTACCGATGAGGCCGCTGTAGTCGCGGAGGGCGGTGATGAAGGCGCGCACACCGGCCTTGTCGATGACCAGCTGGCCAGCACCGTTGACGGTGCTGGAAGCAGCAATGGCATCAAGCAGGATGGTGGTGGCGTCGTAGCTGTGACCCCAGAAGGCAGCCGACGGAGCTTCACCGTGGGTGGCTTCGTAATCAGCGAGAACCTCTTCCGCGGTCTTGCCAGTCGACTGGTTCGTGTTCTGGCCGAAACGAGTGTCAGGACCCGAGAAGAAGATTCCCTCGGACTGACTCAGCTCCATGAAGCCATCAACGAGCAAGCCGTCAGCGGCCAGCAGCTGCGTGTTCTCAAGACCAGCAACGCCCGATGCCTGATCGGCAATGAAGTCGCCAGCGGGCTGGAAGATCGGGAAGAACAACGCCTCAGGCGAGTCAACACCAACCTCGGTCAGAACCGGGGTCATGTCGGTGTCTTCCTTGTTCACACCAGTGAAGCCGGTGATCGTGCCACCGAGCGCCTCAAAGGCGTCAGCAAATGCCTGAGCGAGACCCTGGGTGTAGGGGTCGCCGTCGTGGATCGCCGCAGCGGTCATCAGGCCCAGATCGTTGTACACGAATTCGGCCATAGCGGCACCCTGGTACAAGTCGTTGTGGGCGGTGCGGTAGTAACCGGCTTTGTAGCTCTCACCGGCGTTGCCCTGAAGGTCAGAGGTAAGGGCCGGGGAAGTGTTCGAGCCGGAGATCATCACGATCCCAGCTTCGCTGATCAGCGGAGCGGCAGCGGTCGCGGCACCTGAACAGGAGGTACCGATGACGCCAACGATCTGCTCGTCGGCGACGATCTGCTGGGCTGCGGCCTGACCACCTTCAGCCGAACAAAGGTCGTCGAGACCTTCGCCCGAGGTGACCGAGAAGCCTTCGATGTCGCCGTAGTCGGCAACGGCGGCTTCAACGGCGCGCTGGTTCGGAATACCGAGGAACGCAACATCGCCGGTGATGGCGTTGAGCGAACGAATCTCGATCTGCTCTCCGGCATCAACAACGATGTAATCAGCGTCGGTTTCTGCGGAATCTCCGCCTTCGGACGTCGTACCAGCGTCTTCAGACGTGGTAGCGGGTTCGTCGTCGCTTACTGACTCGTCGTCACCGCCACACGCTGCAGCGAGCAGCGAGAGCGACAAGAGAGCAGCAAGCAGCATGGTGAGCTTGCGTGTCAACTTCATGGGTTTTGTCCCCTCCACTTGGGATGACGCGGAAAACATCGGCTCCGCGAGGCCGTAACCAAACATGCTAGCGCTTTCGGACCGCGTGAACACCAAACATTTTTCAGCGTGCGACCAAACGCCTCGATAGGCACCGCCGCGCGCTAGCCACGCTCGATGTGGTTAGCAGGCGGTACGGGCCATGATTTCGGCCACGGGACCCGTCAACCCCGTGTAAAACGGCCCAAATTCGGCATACAACGCCGAGGCGGTGTCGTAACGCATCGTGTACACGGTGTCTTTGAGATCATCGAGACGGACCCCAAAGAGGGTCACTCCCCACTCCCAATCGTCGAGTCCGGTCGACGCGGTAATCAACTGCACGATCCGACCGGCGAACTGACGACCTGACGCGCCGTGTTCGTACATCAACGCTTTGCGATCATCGTAGGGAAGCCGATACCAGTTGTGCTCGGCCTCTCGACGCTTGGTCATCGGATAGAAGCACCACGCCGATTTGCCTTCCGGAGGGAGCACCGGGTGGAGCCTGGCTTCGCGCATCTCTTCGGGAATCCCTTGGGCGTATTCGGAAAGTTCGGTGAGCGAAACGAAACTGTCAACCACCATCAGCCCGGCCCCTACCAGCGCGGTCTGCAGATCGCGGAGCTGCCAAACGTCGGCGTGCAACGCCATGAAACACAACTCTGCTTTGTGCCCGAGCACGGCGACCGTCACCACCTGCACCCCTTCGCCTTCGGCTCGCCCCACCGCGTCGATCACCGCTTGATCGTTGGTTTCGGGGGTTCGTGCACAAAACAGATGCACAACTGCGACGCCTTCAGAGGTGGTTACCGGTTCGACCATGACCGGAGTCTAGGCCGCAGCATCTTGACCCCGACCAGAGCGGCTAGCGTGCACGCCGTGAGCAGAAGCACCCATCAGGCCTTGGCCGACGAACGCAACCAGACCATCGAGATCTACATCAACGGAGAATTCTTTCCCCGCACCGAGGCGAAAATCTCGGTGTTCGACTCGGGCTTTCTGGTCGGAGACGGAATCTGGGAAGGGATCCGACTGCACCACGGGCAGTTCGCACACCTCGACCGCCACCTCGACCGACTGTTCGCTGGCGCGGCCGCCATCGATCTTGACATCGGTATGGACCGGGCCGGGGTAGAGCAGGCCCTGCGGGCCACCGTCGATCACAACAACATGCACGACAGCGTGCACATCCGGTTGATGATCACCCGGGGCGATAAAAAGACTCCGAGCCAGCACCCGTCGAACAACATCGGCGGACCCAACATGGTCATCATTGCCGAGCACAAAGCCGCCGACCCTGACGTTCGGGATCGAGGAATCTCGCTGTTTACCGCCACCGTGCGCCGCCCGCCTCCCGACACGCTCGATCAGAAGCTCAACTGCCATTCCAAACTCCATGAAGTGATCGCCCTTATTCAGGCGACCAAAGCCGGAGCCGACGAGGCCCTGATGCTTGACCCGACCGGTGCGGTGGCGACCTGCAACGCCACCAACTTTTTCATTGTTCGGCACGGCGAACTGTTCACCGCGACCGGTCAATACAACCTGAACGGCATCACCGCGGCGGTGGTCTGTGAGGTCGCTGAAGCCGCCGGAATACCGGTCCACCGTGCCGCCTATTCCCTCACCGACGTGTACGCAGCCGATGAGGCTTTCGTCACCGGAACCTTCGGTGGGCTCACCCCGGTGCACACCATCGACGGCCGCACGATCGGCAACGGAGAGCAGGGACCGATGACCCTGCGACTGCGCGGGCTCTACGAGCAGGCGATCGAAGCCGACATCCACCGCACACCGGCCGACGGCTGACGACTCCAACGATGACGAACACCAACGACGCCACCAGCCCGGCAAACCCGGGAACCAACGGCTCGGTCCGGCGGATCCAGTGCTGGTCGGGGCCTCGCAATATTTCCACTGCGTTGATGTACTCGTGGCGTCAACGGGCCGACACCACGGTCTACGACGAACCGTTCTACGCCCACTATCTGTCGTTGACTGGCCGCGACCATCCGATGTTCGAAACTGTGGTGCAAAGCCAGTCGGTCGATGCCCAAACCGTGATCGACGACGTGATCCTCGGCCCCTGCCCCACCCCGGTGTTTTTCATGAAGCAGATGGCCCACCACCTGCTGGGGGTCCCGCGGGCGTTTCTCGGCCAAACCGACAACATCCTGCTGACCCGCAATCCCCAAGAAATGCTGACTTCGTTGTCGGTGCAGCTCCCGGACTGCGGGTTGTCCGACACTGGTCTCACCGAACAGGTCGAACTTCTTGAGGCCATCCTCGGTGAAGGAGGGACACCGCTGGTGATCGACAGCCAGCGACTCCTCGCCGATCCGCCCGGTGTGCTCCGCGCTACCTGCGACCGCCTCGGGTTGCCGTTCGATGAGGTCATGTTGCACTGGCCTGCCGGACCGAAACCCGAAGACGGGTCGTGGGCGCCGGCCTGGTATCACAACGTCCACCAATCGACCGGGTTCGCTCCGTACCGTGCGAAAACCGATCCGGTGCCGGAGCGGTTGGGTCCGATCCTCGAACAGGCGATGCCGCTCTACGATCGGCTTCTCGACTACGCCGTATAGCCCGGCCCGGTGCCGTTGCCGGCCGCAATCGGCGGAGTGCAGCGCAACGACATGCAGGAGAGCCCACCGTCGACCCGAGCTGCGTGATCGGCATCGACGACCACCACCGCATAGCCAGCCGCCCGCAGTTCGTCGCAGGTATGCGGGAACCCGGAACGCACCAACACCGTGTCGTTCACTCGGATCAGGTTGGCGGCTGCTTCCTCACCGTCGGGAGCCAGCAACACCCGGTATCGGTCGAAACACCCCGAATCGGCGAGCCGGCGGGTGGCGAACACGGTGGTGTCATCAAGCACCGCGCAGGCGGTTTTGAAATGCAGCACCCCGGCCGGTGTGTCTACCAGTCGGACCGGAAGCCCTTGAGGGGCCAGCGCTTCAGCCAACGCCGCAACCCCAGCCGGGTTGGTGCGGGCCGAACAGCCCACCAGAACTTCCTTACCGGTGACGAGGACATCACCACCATCCACATGGCCCGCATTGAGGCGAACCACCTCACCGAACCAGGGCCGCAAGTCATCAACCATCGCGTCGGCTTCCCCGGCCCGCGACGGCGCACCAGGGCGAAGGGCGACGGCGAGTTCGCCGACGCAGAGCGCCGCGTCTTCTACAAAAACCGCGTCCGGGAATTGGTTGAGGGCGCCAAGGTCCACCACCTGAACCCCCGCGTCTACGAGGGCTTGCTGGTAGCCACTGTGCTCGGTCAGGAACTGGTCGAAATCAGGGTCAGGCCCGTCGCCGGCACGAAGCCCGTGGACAATGCTGGGCCCCGGTGTGCGCACCAGAGCATGAGTGAACCGGATCGGACTCACTGCGATCTGCCTTAGTGATCCTTGACCATGCGCAGGAACTGCTTGGTGCGTTCCTCCGAAGGATCGCTAAGCACCTGCTCCGGTGGCCCCTGTTCGACAACCACGCCTTGGTCCATGAACACCACCCGATCAGCGGCCTCCATGGCAAAACCGATCTCGTGGGTGACCACCATCATGGTCATGCCGTCGTTGGCCAGCGAGCGCATCACATCAAGCACCTCACCGACCAGTTCCGGATCCAGCGCCGAAGTTGGTTCGTCAAAGAGCATCATTTTGGGTTGCATGCTTAACGCTCGGGCGATCGCCACCCGCTGCTGCTGCCCACCGGATAGCCGGATCGGATACTCGTCGATCTTTTCGGACAACCCGACCCGTTCCAGCATGTCTTCGGCCACCTGATCGGCTTCGACACGTTTGCGACGAAGCACCCCGGTCTGGCCGACCGTCAGGTTTCTCCTCACGTTGAGATGCGGGAACAGGTTGAACTGTTGAAAGACCATGCCGATCATGGTCCGGAGCTGGTCCACGTCGGCTTCCGGATCGGTGATTTCAGCCCCATCGATCAGAATCGAGCCACTGTCGGGTTCCTCAAGCCGGTTGAGGCAACGCAGCAGCGTGGATTTGCCGGAACCGGACGGTCCAAGCACGCACACCACCTCACCGGAATCGACCGTCAGGTCGATCCCCTGCAAGACGTGGAGCGCACCAAACGACTTGTGCAGCTCGCGAATGTCAATTGCCACGTTCATCGTGCTTTCGCCGCCGATCGTTCAAGCCGCCGCACGAGGAACGTCAGCGGGAGGGTGATGATCAGATAGATGAGGGCGGCCACCGTCAGCGGGGTGGCGTTGCGCGACGAGCTCATGAAGTCGCGGGCGAATTTGGTGAGTTCTTTTGTTTCTGGCGTGCTGCCGAGAATGAAGAACAGCGAGGTGTCTTTGATCAACAGCACCAGCTCGTTGGTGAGCGGCGGAATGATGATGCGAAAAGCTTGAGGAAGGACGATGGTGAACATCGTTCGAGTCTTGGACATCCCCAGCGAACGAGCCGCCTCGGATTGGCCACGAGGAACCGCTTCAATCCCGGCCCGGATCGTTTCGGCCATGTACGCGCCAGCCACGATCGCCAGACCGGCGGACCCGACCCCTAACGTTCCCCCCGGGAGCCGCCAACCGAACGCGATCGGGATGCCGTAACCCACGAACAAGAGGGTGATGAGCGCCGGCAGGCCACGGAACAATTCGATGTAGCCGATGGCGAAGGCCCGGTAGGCCCGAAGCGACGACAACCGCATCAGGGCCAGCAGCAGCGCCAACACGAACCCAAGCAGGAACGACAGCGCGGTGTAGACGATGGTGTTGATCGCCGCGGTGGTGACCACGTTGGGCCACATGTCGGCCGCGACGTCAAGGTTAAAGAAGTTGCGCTGGACTTTCGCCCAGTCGGTGAACAGCGCCACCAGCAGGACGACAAGCGCGCCGAGCAGGTACATCGCACTCTGGTAGAGGCGTACCTTCTGGCTGGCGGGAAGCGTCATAAGGTGCAGGGGGCGGGCCAGTGCGGCCCGCCCCCTCTCGTCACCGTTGGTCCGCTCAGGAACCTGAGAAGAACTGGCCGAAGATGGTGTCGTAGGTGTCGTTCGAACGCAGCTTCGCAAGGCTTTCGTTTACTGCGGCGAGCAGGTCCTCAGAACCCTCTTCTTGAACCGCGAAGCCGTAGACCTCGTCGGTGGCGTAGCTCTCGATGACCTTGGCCCCGCCGGTGTCGTCGACGTAGCCCTGGTTGCCGACAAGGTCGGTGACCACACCGTCAACTTCCCCAGCCTCTAGGGCGAGGTAAAGGTCAGCAATGCCTTCGTAGGAGATCACTTCAACACCCTCGGGTGCGTTGTCGTTGAGGTAGACCTCACCGGTGGTGCCGCTCTGAACCGCAACCGAACCGAGTTCGCTCAGGGTGGTGAAGGCGCTATCGGCGGCCACGAGCAGCGACTGCTCGGCCACGAAGTACGGTTCGCTGAAGTCGATGTTTTCTTCGCGCTCGGCGGTGATGGTGATCGACGCGGCCGAGATGTCACAGACACCGGTTTCGGTGGCGAGACCACTGGTGATGGCATCCCAACCGGGGGTGGCGACAGCCAGACCCAAACCGAGATCATCGGCGATGGCCCGCATCAGCTCAATGTCGAAGCCTGAGTAGCCACCTTCTGCGGTGGGATCCTCGAACTCCATCGGGGGGTAGGGCACGTCGGTGCAGACGGTGAGTTCACCGTCGCTCACCAGACCGTATTCACCACCACCGTCATCGCCGCCACAGGCAGCAGCAACGAGGCTGAACGTAAAGAGCAGCGCTACTAGCTGCATGACTCGCTTGGACATGAGTGTTCTCCAAATCGTTGGCTCCGGCTTTCCGAAGGCACCACGATGCTAGCGACTTCGGCTGGATCCGGCGAGGAAAAACTGACGGGAACGTTTCTGCCCGCTCCGCTAGGCAGGCTGCACGTAGATTTCCAGGGTGCCGTCGCGGGCAAATCCCGCCAGTTGCAGCCCCGCTCGTTCCGCGGTTTCTACTGCGAGAGCGGTCGGAGCACTCACCGCGACCAGCGCCCGAAACCCTGACGCCCACGCTTTGTGTACCAGCTCAAAACTGGCCCGACCGCTAACCACCAGTGCCCGGCCGGTCGCAGGAAGCGCATCGTCGAGCAGCAGTCGGCCCGAAAGTTTGTCGACCGCGTTGTGCCGCCCCACATCTTCGCGCACCAGCAGCATCTCTCCGTCGGGTTCGAGAACCCCGGCGGCGTGCACTGCGCCGGTCGCGTCAAACAACGTCTGATGTTGTCGAAGCTGTTCGGGAGCTCGAGCCAACAAAGCCCAGTCAACCAGTTCGCCGGACAGCGGTTCGAGACGACTGGCTAGCAGTTCGATGTCTTCGGTGCCGCAAAAACCGCATGACGAGGTGGTGGTGGCGAGCCGGGGGGTCGGCACCGGGGCGGTGCCCCCGGTCGAAACGGATACGACGTTGAACGATGACTCCACCGCCGAACCATTGGCGCAGTACTTGACCTCAACCACCTGGTTGCCGGCCAGCAGGCCCTCGTTTTCGCAGTACCCAACCGCCAGTTCGAAGTCGTGGCCGGGGGTTCGCATCGTGGTCGCGACCCGGACACCGTCCAGTTCGATTGCCAAGGGTTCTTCCGTGGCGAGCGCCTGAGGTCGTCGGCCACGGTCCGGATCCGCAAAGGACCACGGCCGCACCAACCGCTGTTCACTGCGTTTGCGAGCGCTCACGGCCACCAGCGTAGACGGCAGCGACCCGGGCTGGCCGCCGAAGCAGCACAGTCCCGGGTCGCCGGAAAAGGTTTCAGACCGATCGGACGGATCAGAAGTCCATGTCGGGCATTCCGCCACCCGCACCCTCGTCGGGGGCGTCAGCGATGACCGCTTCGGTGGTGAGGAAGAGAGCCGCGATGGAGGCTGCGTTCTGAAGCGCCGAACGAGTCACCTTGGCGGCGTCGATAATGCCCGCCTCTACGAGATCGATGTACTCGCCAGTTGCTGCGTTGAGCCCCATGTTGCCTTCGAGCTCACGAACCCGAGCCACAACCACGCCACCTTCCATACCAGCGTTGATCGCGATCTGGGTTAGGGGACCTTCCAGCGCACGGGAAACCATGCGGGCGCCAACCTGGGCGTCGGGATCGGTCAGCGAACCGACCGCAGCATCCACCGCCGCCTGGGCTCGGATCAGCGTGGTGCCGCCTCCGGCCACCACTCCTTCCTCGATCGCCGCTTTGGTGGTGCTCACTGCGTCTTCGATGCGGTGTTTCTTTTCTTTCAGTTCGACCTCGGTCGCAGCACCGACCTTCAGGACTGCGACGCCACCGGACAGCTTGGCCAAACGTTCCTGGAGTTTCTCCCGGTCGTAGTCCGAGTCGGTGTTCTCGATTTCAGCCTTGATCTGAGCGATGCGACCGTTGACATCGGCGCCGTCTCCGGCCCCTTCCACGATCGTGGTTTCGTCCTTGGACACGACAACCTTGCGGGCCTCACCGAGCATGTCGAGGCCGACACTGTCGAGCTTGAGACCAACTTCTTCGCTGACGACCTGACCACCGGTGAGGATCGCCATGTCCTGCAACATGGCCTTGCGACGCTCGCCAAAGCCCGGAGCCTTGACCGATACCGACACGAAGGTGCCACGGATCTTGTTGACCACCAGCGTGGCCAACGCTTCGCCTTCGACGTCTTCGGCCACGATCAGCAGCGGACGGCTCGACTGCATGACCTTCTCGAGGACTGGAACCAATTCGCGCACGTTGGTGATCTTGGACGCCACAAAAAGGATGTACGGGTTGTCGAGCACGGCTTCCATGCGCTCCGTGTCGGTCACGCTGTAGGGCGAGATGTAGCCCTTGTCGAAGCGCATGCCTTCCACCAGATCCATTTCGAGACCGAAGGTCTGGCCTTCTTCGACGGTGATCACACCGTCTTTGCCAACCTTGTCGATGGCTTCGGCGATGGTGGCACCGATCTCGGCGTCGGCGGCAGAAATCGCCGCCACGTTGGCGATCTGGGCCTTGTCCTCAGAAACGTCGAGGGCGTTCTCACGGATGGAGGCAACTGCGGCCTCAACCGCGGCTTCGATGCCCTTCTTGACTCCCATCGGGTTGGCACCGGCGGCCACGTTGCGGAGCCCTTCACGAACCATCGACCAGGCCAACACGGTGGCGGTCGTGGTGCCGTCACCGGCTACCGCGTCGGTCTTCTTGGCGACTTCCTTGACCAGTTCGGCACCGATGCGCTCAAACGGATCCTCAAGGTCGATTTCTTTGGCGATCGACACACCGTCGTTGGTGATGGTGGGAGCACCCCACTTCTTGGCGAGGACGACGTTGCGTCCTTTAGGGCCGAGCGTCACCCGCACGGCATCGGCCAGCTTGTTCATGCCGGCTTCGAGACCGCGGCGGGCCTCCTCGTCAAACTGAATGGTCTTGGCCATTTCGCCTCCGCAAAGACTGGGTTGAAGGGGTTGGCACTCTCATGCCTCGACTGCTAATTCAACCGTCTCAGGCAACGAATCACAACCGCCGGCGACCGTCGCTTTCTGAACCTCGGTTGCGGGGATCAGCCGCCGGCAACCGCAGCAACAACCGTCACCACCGAACCAGGCGAAAGCGGTGTTTCCATCCCGGCCAGATGACGAGATTCGACGTCTCCGACGAAAGCGTTCACATAGTTTCGGAGCCGACCCTGCTCATCACGAACCCGTTCACTGAAACCGGGGTGAGCCGAATCCACCGCCTCGAAAAGTTCGGCAAGGGTGGCCGCTGGCACCCGCAACTCCCCCACCCCGCCAGTAAGCGACCGAAGTGGGTTCGACACTCGCACCGTAACCATCCCCGAAGTCTAGAGGCGCAGCCCTGAGGCCGGGGACCGCAGCCATCGGCCGACCGAACGAGTCACACAGCCCGCGGCGTCGGCCAACGCAGCCTGCTCGCCGTGATCTTCGGACAGGTCCACGAAGGCCACTCCAGCCTCACGCAACCGGCTCCGGGCTGCCTCGTCGATGGTTCCGGCGACCACCAGAACCGGAAGGGGCCGCTCGAGGGTCTGGGCGAGTTCGATCACCGTTCCCACCACCTTGCCCGAAAAAGACGTGGCGTCGACCCGACCCTCCCCGGTAATGACCAGATCGGATTGCTCCATTTGACCGAACAGATCAACCGCATCGGCGATCATCTCGGCACCGGGGACGATCCGGCCACCGATCGCCAAGAGCCCACCCGCCAAACCTCCGGCGGCACCGGCACCTTCCACGGTGGAGACATCAACCCCGAACTCTTCTCGATAGGCCGCGCTCAAACGTTCGAGACGCGCCGTCAACAGCGACACTTCGGCACTGCTCGCCCCCTTTTGCGGACCGAAAACCGATGCCGCATCGACAAAAGTCGTGCGGACATCGCAGGCGACGATCAGGTCAACCCCGGTGAGCCGCGACAGGGCGGGGATCGCCCGGATCGCTCCGAGACCTCCGTCGGTGGTGGCCGAACCGCCAAGGCCGATCAGGATCTCCGTCGCCCCTGCGTCCACCGCCCGACCGATCAACTCGCCCGTCCCTGTCGTGGTCGCCGCCAACGCATCGTTTTCGTCGGCCCCACCGGCCAGCACCAGACCCGACGCGGCAGCCATCTCAATCACCGCCCGCCGACTAGACAACCGCCACGGGGCCTCCACGGGTTCGCCCAGAGGACCCGTGACTCGGCTCACACGGTTGGCGCCCCCGAACGATTCCAGAGTGCCTTCACCGCCATCGGCCATTGGTTGTGACCGAACCGTCCAACCGGTCTGGCCGGTGTGTTCGCTCAGGTCGCCGGTGACATCACGTACCGCCTGCTCAACCGCGTTGGCGAACTCGGTCGCCCGAAGAGTCGAACGAAACTTGTCCGCGCAGGCCAGCAACCGCATGGGCAGCACCGTTCACCGACATTACGTCAGCGTCAGCCAAGAACCCGATCGTCGCCGAGCACTGCGATCACATGAAACCCGGCAATCTCCGCGGCAGCATCGGTGCCTTTCACCAGCGTTGTGAGGTCCGCAGGGGCGGGACTCACCACATCGCCCGTAGCGCCGAGTGCAACTGCCACCGCAACGGCGTCAGCCTCGTACCCTTCGACGTAGTAGACGGTCGACGTCGCAATGTCTTCAGAAGCCGCGTCAACCGCGACGGTGGTGTAGCCCACCGCACCAAGCGCTTGAGAACGTTTACCGGCGAGACCGACCTCGCCGACCCCGTTGGCGACGCCAACCCGCACCTCGGCTACCGGTCGGGTGACGGCTACCGCGGCCGTCGTCGAGGTCGCCTCCTCAACCACGGTGTCGGTGGTGCCATCGGTCGTCCCATCAGTGGTTCCGTCCGTCGCAGCTCCGTCCACCGGCGTACCGTCCACCGCGGTGCCGTCCTCGGTCCCACCGTCAGCGGTCGCATCACCGGTATCGCTTCCAACCGCAGCCGGTTCAGCCGGGTCCGAACCACCAACCCCACCCTTCCAGAGCAGCAGCAACCCAAGCAGAACGGCGATCACAACCAACGGGCCACCACGGCTCGCCGGATTTCCTCCCGACCGCCCGAAAGAGTCGGGGGCGGCGTAACGTCCTTGGCTGCTCATCATCAGAACTCCTGTTCGGTGAGGACCATCACTTCACTGGTACCCCGCAAGCATTACAGATTCGCGACACTCGGTGGGGTCGACACGCCGTACCCTAACCATACGGCACCCCAAGTGGGCGCGCCCGTGTAGCTCAGTTGGTAGAGCAGCTGATTTGTAATCAGCAGGTCGCAGGTTCGATCCCTGTCGCGGGCTCAACACAAAACCGTCGGTGCTCGTTTGGCGCTCGAACCAGGTCAGGCCCGGCGGCGAGCCACCTCGTAGACGGCGACTGCGGCAGCGTTGCTGACGTTAAGCGAGTCCAGAACACCCCGCA
>Ga0075476_10000797_pt1 | contig 14424 bp, 8 predicted proteins | sample DEB08_DNA_5_FD_76339 | JGI IMG/M metagenome (GOLD analysis project Ga0075476, IMG submission 76339) | Aqueous microbial communities from the Delaware River and Bay under freshwater to marine salinity gradient to study organic matter... | ecosystem: Environmental > Aquatic > Marine > Coastal ...
TAGGGGGCGTAAATGAAGCCACCGTCCATTGGGCTGGAGCCCTTGTAACCCATCATCATCTCACCCTCTGGGTAGAGAGGATCGACATAGAGATCGTAACGACCCATGAACTTGCCACGGAACTGGATAGTGCCAGGACCGAAGTTAGTTGGGGCGTCAGAGGACTCGATGCCGCCAGTTAGGCGAGCAGCGGTCTCAAGAAGGGTTGCCATAACAGGAGCACAGATAATCCAGTTACCAGCACCACGCTGAGTGGTCTTGTAAATGTCCTGTGAAGCGTAGTTAATAGTGGCGAGCAAGTTAGCGTACTTGTCGCCAATGTGGCGAGGAGCAAAGCTGTCAAAGGCAGTGTTGTTGAAGTCGAATAGGAAAACATTCTGACCAACGCTGTAGCTGCCAGGGATACCAGGGATGTTCTCTACACCAGCGGTTCCGTCTGCGTTTGGAGCAAAAAGGAAATCACCGAAGTTTGAATCGGTGTTTGGTGCAGTGAAGTTAGAGTTGGGAGTGTTGCTTGCTTGATCAAGCATACCCTTAAGGAATAGATCACCAGTACCAGTGCCAGTGAGATCGTAAGCAAGACCACGAAGGTTCTCGATAAGCTCACGGTCAACCTCTAGGCGAATTTCTTTGCCGAGAAGATCAGTAAGCTCACGCTCAAGATCAAGGTTGTGATATGCCTTAAGATCCTGAGAAGCTTCGAGAGTCCAGAGAGCACGCATCTTCTTGGTGCGTGCAATCACGGGCTGCTGCTCGATGCTCATGGTGACCTCTGGGATTGCAGAGCCAGCAAGAGCTTCACCAGCGGATACTGACCAACCTTGAGCAAATGCGGTTTCGGGCCAGTTAGCAATAGCATCAGCCATGTTAGCTTCGTTAGCGCCAGTAGGATCTTGGTTAAGAGCAGAGGCACCAAAACTTTGCTGAGTTGTGCCACTTGCTAGATTATTTATAGCACTTACGCCACGACCTTTGAAGTCGATCTCACCAGTGGTGAGACCACGGTAGGTAAGCTGGTACTTGCTGTAAAGGTTCTGACGGGTGCCGCCATAAACTCTAGCAGAGCCAAGGTAGAAGACCTGTGAGACAGGGGCGCTCATAGGTTGAACGCTAACGAGGTTGTTAGCGATTAGTTCGGGGAATACCCGACGAACGAGAGGGAATGCAAACTTCTGGAAAGTACCAATGCTACCAACAGTAGTGGTGCCAGGACCGTAAGCGGCTTCATCAACGCGCTCATTCTGTGCTGACTTGAGTTGGTTTTCCAGTAGTTGTGCAGTTACTCTCTTGGTATAATCATTTTCGATGCCGTCAACTGCGGGACCCCACTTCTGTACGAGGTCGTCACTAGCACCCATTTCCATAATATCCATAATAACTACAACTCCTTAAAGTTATAAGCTCATCGCATAAGCTTGAGCATTTCTTCGGTTAAGAATTGATTCCCTATACTTTCCAGTTGTTCATCCTCAACCTCTTCATCCACATTGTTAGTAATAACTACGGCTTGCTCGGTGGACTCGAACAGCATAGCTTCCTTTTCCTCTGATAGAGAATGAACGCTCTCATTCAGTGACTCGATTTCTCTTTCACGCTTTGAGACCTTCGACTCTAACAGTTGGATTGTTTTAGCAAGACGATCTTGCTCTTTTAGTGATTCAGAAAGCTCACGGGCAAGTAATTCATTATCACCTTGTAGCTCGCTGGCCTCTGACAATCTCTTCTCGCTCTCAGCATCAATGTACTCAGGACGATACTCGACTGACATGTAGCCCATTAGCTCACGGAATCTTTGTGCATCACGATAAACATCGTTGGACTCATGAAGTTCCTCAAGGGCAGCTTCCTGAATCTGCTGACGCTTCATGGATAGGTAAGCGAAAACCTTATCGGTAAGTTCACTAACTTCTTCCTGTACTCTTTGCTCAATTAGATCTGACATAACACCAGCGATTTCAACTACCGTCTCCTCGGTGATGCCCTCAGGAAGTAACTGAGCGATATCTTCTATTTTGTTTTTATCCATGATTGTGCTCCAATCTATTGTTATCTATACATCTATTATAGATGTCGTTGTTTTTTACTATTTTTTTGGTAGGTTTGATCCTGGCTTTTTAGCAGCCAGCTTATCATCCTTCATGAAAGAATCTTGTTTGAGTCCACTCTTTCTGAGCATACCCTCGCCTTCCTTTCTTCCAAGCTTCTTCTGTGCCTGAGTATCCTCAGCAGACCCCATACCTTTCGCTGCACGAACTGCGGCTGCGACTCTAGCTAATCTGCGAACTCCGCGAGAACCTTCTTTTATAATGTTCTCTACGCGAGGGAATAGTTTAGAAGTTTCTTCTTTCTCTTCCTTTCTAAGCATCTTGAAGTCCTGTCCGTCAATCTTTCCGTTCTTGTTCTTGTCTAGCTTGTGCTGCTTACCTTTAAGTTTCTCATCAAGGCGCTCGGCTAGTAAGGTGCTGAACACTTTCTGCTTCGTGACCTTGGGAAGAACATCACTTAGGATCTCCTCAACTAACATGCTGTTAAGGTTAGTGCTCTCAGACAAGGCAGGGAAGGCACCACGGGTTGAAGGATCAGCAACAAGGTCCCAGGTGATAAGGCGGAAGTCCTCGTTTACATAACGCTTGCCATCCTGACCCTCAGAAAGTGTGCCCATGCCGCGAGATGAGATACCGATCTGTACGCCACCTTCGATAAGTGCCTTGGCAACCTTACCCATAGGAGTATCAAGTATCTCAGCTTCACCAATGATCTCGTTACCCTTAGCTTCTAGCTTAGTGATAAGGTGAGAGACATTGGAAAGCTTGACGCTATCGTGCTGAGGGTGATCAAGCTCGCCCATGAGACGACGGTTCTTCATGGACTCTTCAAGCTTACTAATCTCACGCTCAAGTAATGCCTTAGGATAGATACGCTTGTTGTTGTTCTCCTCGTCTGCACGCTGGAAAACGCCACGAACTCTCATGGGACCATTCTTGCCCTCGTTGAGGACCTGTAAATTCTCAATGATAAAAACATCTTCGATTAGCATCACTTATCTCCTTTGTCGATCTTTCTTCGAGCTTTAGCGGTTAGTCGTTTAGAGGTGGACTTACCGTGCTTCACCCTTGTTCTAGCAGCATGGCTCTTTACACTCTTCCAATCTGAGCTAGGGGTTGAGCTTCCAGGCGTGAATCCCTTTGCAGTTCTACCTGATACTCTTTGCTGCTTACTTTTACCCCAACCACCAGCAGTGGTTACATACATTCTATACGAACCTTTGGTTGTGAATATAGTCCCTGGGGAGGTCTTCTTAAGTGCGTCTTTTATAGTGCTGTAGGTAGGTGCCTTACTTTTCTGTCCAGACACCTTCTCCTTTCTGCGACGATAAGTTCCTCTACCGCTAGGGTATCGACTACTTTTTTCGTCTACGCGCTCTGACTCGCTTCTTACTATGTTGATCAGCCCCATAATGAGTACCTATACTTCCAGTTGTAGTGGTTCCGGGTCCGTAAAATTCATTTAAAAGATCTTTAAGTTCAGAAACCTTTTGCTTGATTTCTTCTTTAAGGACCTTCCTTCTTTGCTCAAGAAGATTAACTTGTGGTTCTTCTTTCTTTGCTACTCCAAATGAGTTAGCTAGAACTTGATCCACATCTTCTTGAAGGACTTGGACATTCTCTATATCTGGGACATTACCCTGCGCCCTTGGTTTAGACGCAGGTTGAGGATTGGCCTTCTCGCGCTCTAATAAGTTAAGAGCGAAGTCGCCAATCCCCATCCCAATGTCGTTAAGAGAAGCCATTGTTATCAGCAGTCCTCGCCTTCTTTCTCCATCTTCTTGCCTTTCTTGGCAGCTTTCATGGACTTCTTCTTGCCGTACATTTCGTTAACGAAAGCTACGACCTTCTCAACTTCATCTTCGTCAAGACCTTCGAGGAGATCTACTTCCTCTTCTTCGATAACCTCACCTTCCTCGGACTCCTCTGCTTCAGCTAGAAGCTCCTCAGCTTCTTGGAATACGGTAAGCATTTGCTCTGCGTGCTCTAGAAGAACCTCGTCAGAAAGCTCGGCCTCAAGGGTGGACTCACAAAGAGGGCAGGTGTGTGCTTCAACAGCACTCTCTTCCTTGGCCTCCTCGATAACTTCTGCCTCCTGAACGGGAGCAGCGGACTCAGTAATAAAACCTGCCTTCTTCCAGGCAGCGGTGCCAAGTACGGCCTCTCTTAATTGATCTCTGTTCATAATAAACTCCTGACGCTCTAAGCGTCTGTAGATATGTATATCTAATTAAATTTAACTAGTGATTTTTCCTGTTTTTTAAGGCCCTACTACAACTGTTACATTTTTCAAGCTGGGACCCCCCTGATGCAAGGCACAAGCTCTCAGATCACCGACTCTGTGGATAGGCAACCCTTCTGCCGTCACAGTTAAAGAACCTACAATAGGATGAACAGCGACTACGGAGGAGCCGTGAGCATGTACCTCGCCTATTGTTCTTACCACAGCTACAGGGACACCGTGTATTGTTACAGTTCCAGCAGAGTTTAGTGGTAGTATATTTCCGTCGAGTTGTGTGCTAGGATCTCCTAGAACTTGTGCGATTGATGTAGACATAATTAGGGTAGTGCTTCAGGGGTTTCTTCTTCAAAGTCGCGGTCTATTCTTGTAGCCCTTACCTTGACCTCAGGTTTTACATAATCATCATAGGTTCTTAGATCTTCCTTAGGAACATCAGAAAGTTTTGAATAACGATCTTTTACTGTGGATTCTGTAGCTAGAGTGTTATTTGCTATCTTATTTTCTTTTTCACTCCATGAATCAAATTCAAAGAATTTTAAAGCTTGAATTTCTGAGACGGACATTTTCTTATATACTTCAGGCCAAGGTATGTAAGTATTCTTTTCATCAATGAAAGAGCCAGAGGTATCCTTTACTTCCTTTATAGATCTAAGAAGTTTTCTTACTGGGGTTTCTTTTCTTGGGAGCTTCTCCTCTCCATTCAGCAACGGCTTCTGAATTTCCTTAAATTGTTGTTTGTTATATCCAAACCTTAAGGTTCCTACATAATCATCTCTAGGATCGAAGCCCTCCCCTCTCTGCTCCTGATCGAACTGGTTTATCCAGGGCTGCTTAAACTTATCAGCACCCGTAGCTGGTTTGTATGGATGGTATCGAGCGTTAAAGAATCTCTTGCTGTAACCAGAGAGGAATGTCTTACCCTCTGATAACAGGTTCCTAGGGTCATCACTAGGTATTATTTGAATATACCATGGCAATCTTCTAGGCATGATGATACTGTCATCTCTATAACCTACTAAGTTCTCAAAGCTTATATCTTTGAAAGTAGCAGTTATATATTTTGTATACTCTAGATGATCAAAGAAAGGATCCTCAGGAGCTATGTAGTAGTTTTCAAAGGGCCAAGGATTGTAGCGAATAAACTCGTCAATCTCTTCCTCATCCTCTACCCAATCATACTTTACCTGTGTTAATCTTATAAGTTTCTTATCACTGTCAACATCTTGAACAGATGACAAGTTAACCTTCATAAAATAAATATCCTGTCTTGGGGTATCTAAAGAATAAGTTTCTTCTATCAGTGCGGACTCAGGAGTTTGCACCTCTATCTTAGTTGTAAGCTCGTCTCCTAAGTATCCGAAAGCTCTAGCGTAGTCACCCCTGTCTAGCATGAAAGCTTTAGGTTTATCAGATTCAAGATCTACTGCATCGGTCCTACCTTGAGAGTTCTGATATTTAACTATATCTCCAGGGTCTATGGTCAGAGTTGATAATGTAGAGTCGGATAAAACTATGTTGAACTTGTCCTCTATAGATACATCTGAGTAATCAAGAGTTCCGTCTTGGAAAAGTAATGGGACCGCTTTTCTAAGATCTGGTGCTGGCGACTTCCATAACCTCATCCTCTCCTTGTTCTTTCCGTCGTAGAATTGTGGATCTATTGGCTTGGCTTTTTCGTTGATGAACTTTATAAGACCTTGCTCATCTCTAGTCCTAGAAGAGGGTATCCTATCCACATCATACCCTTCACTTGGTATAGTATCTTGCCTTATAGTGTCCAAGGTATCCGACATGATAGCTCTCTTAAGAGCCCTTAGGAAACCGTTCTTGATAGGGACGCCCCTTGAATCTTTTATTGTTTCTAACCTATATCTAACATCCCGCCTCAAGCTTCTAAATAAAGGCACAAGACCTATGTTGCTATAAGCAGCGTTAGGTATTTCGTTACCTGCCTCTCTTGCTCTTATAATCTCAGCAATAGAACAATGAATGTAATCAGCAAATATATCATTCCTTAGGGTGTTTCTAACAGGAACAAAAGATACTCTCTCAAAATACTTTCTATTAGACCCTATGGGATCAAGGATTGATTCTCTACTCGACAACCTTTGAAGAGTTGCTAAAAAGTTATTAGCCCTAGATTGAAGTTCGTCATCAGATAACGACCTCAACCTTTCATCTAGGTTACTCTTATCTGGACCTCCGCCTGTGGGAGGTAGGCCCTGTGTATTACACTGGGTAGGACAACTTGTTCCACCGATAGCTCCGATAGTGGTGTTTGCGTCCGCAACCCAGGTACAGAATTGACCATCTTCAGGACAAACGCTGAAACCTATACCTCCCTGAAGTGGGTCATAAAGATCTCCTATAAATGCCTGTGTGGTTTGACAGTTGTTTTGTTCATCACAGTAAGAAATATCACAGAAGTTGTCAGTTAAACAAGGGTCAGGATCACCGCAGGTTCCAATAATAACTCCACCAATATCTTGTCCTTCATAATCTGCACAGGTTTCATCTTGTCCCATTGAAACGATTGTTCCACCAGCAAGATTGTTACATACACCTTGGTCACAGTAGTAAGAATCGCATAATGTATCTATGTTATCACATGGCCCAGGATCCCCCTGACAAGTACCTACTGCATACTCTACGCTATCAATTGTGAATGTTCCTACGCAATCTTCCTCTGTTTGTACTGCTACAACATCTTGAATACATCCTTCAGCGGTGCAAGCATAAACCCCACAATCAAAACCATCATTGTTGCAATTTGAAGGCGGTGATTTTCTCCAAATAACTCCACCTACAGTTACAGTAGTTACATCGTTATAAATGTAATCAGGTAGCTCTATTGTTTTGGTTTCTATTTCACCATTATTGGTGTTAGTGCCTGGGAATTTGGCACACTTGTAAAAGGTTCTAGGTGTAGTGGCGCACTTATCTGTAGGACAGCTTCCAAAGAACACTGCTCCAAACCCTACACCGTTTTGTGTATCCTCATCTCCGTCATTCGATGTCGCCGTATCGGTACAAGTGAAGTCCCCTGTACCATTCCAAGGAGAAGGGGGTGAGCACTTGTAAGCAGGGTTGCCTCCTATGTTCCCTCCTCCACCAGTATTTGATATTGGATCACCGCTTTGAAAGGTATAACCACATAGCCCACCAGCAGCGCACTGCGCTGGATAGTTATCGCAGTTCTTACCATTCACAGAGGGAGAAGGGTCTGTAAATACTAGTGTCTCATCCACCCCAGGACCCTGTACCCTGAATGTAAATGCATTGAAGGCAGCGTCATTACCTGATCCTGGGTTGAAAGAAAGTGTTGCGCTATCCCCATTAACATTAAAAGATATCCCGTTAACAGGAGATCCCTGAGAGTCCACAGCAGTAAAGGTGAAATCAGTTATATTGAAAATCTCTCCCTCATCGTCAGGGAAGTTTATTAGACCCCACTCAGGATCTACAAAGTTTATAGGGGACCCGTCGCAGAAGAACCCTGGATCTAAGGGTTGGAATATTCCTGGGAAGCTGTCCTCAAGTATGGTTATGAAGTTAGGGGTAGGGCCATCATAGTCACCTTGACACTCAGTAGATGAGTTGAGGCACGCAACTTTACTAGCAAAACCTGTTACAGTAGCTCCTTGAATAGTAGCTGTCTCCTGTGCAGGACAAGAATCCGTGGCAGCTATCTGAACTGTAAAAGTTTGATCACAGTTACTAGTAGGAGGTTTGCAATAAAAGTAATCACAATCCTGAGTATCTCCACCACCTGTATTCAAGCCAGGGCATCCGTCAGGTTGCTGTGCATCTATGCAGGCATTGTTTAAGAACTCACCTTCTTCTATAAACTCTTGACAGGACTTTAAACTAGATATCCATACAGTCCTACTAACAAGACAATCATTAGGATCTGATGCATATTCGTGTTGACACTTAAAGAATATGCACTCTTGAGAACCACAACCTACAGTATTGCATTCTGCGTTCGTGCCAGGAGTTACTACGGGGAACCCACAAACTTCTTCTCCGTTGTTAGGAAGACCGACCCAACCCTCACATAAAGTGTCACATGCTTCTACACTGTTTTCAAGGTCGGTAGCTGTCGTTCCCTCTTCAACACAAGACCACTGTTGACCGCACTGTCCATTATCAGTTATAGGGTTACCGTCATCTAGACAGATACACCTGACAATAGTAAAGGTCTCATCGCATATCGAATCTCCTTCATCGTTACAGTTCTCTTGACCTTCACAGCCACCACCACCCCCACCTCCAGGGTCAGGGGGATCACCTCCACCGTCATTTAAATAAGAGAAGGCATGTCGTAGGCAATCTGCAAAGATGTTAGACATCAGTTAAAGACCTGAGTTGCTGCTTCGTATATAAGGGTTCCTGTTCCAGTGTAACCTGTAATCTCGAACTGCACTGATGGGTAAGTAACTGTTGGAGGGAGGAGAGGACCTTTAATAACTCTATTTACATCAAAATAAGTTTTATCGAAAATACTCCAACTACCGTCTTGAGAAGTAGGGCCACCGAAATCATATGTAAAGTTCTGGTTGTTGTGGCTGTCTAACCTATTTGCTCTCGCTTCAGTTAGCACACTTACAAAAGATCCATATGAAGAGTTTCTATCATCCGAGGTAGCTCCAGGGCATAAAAATGGTAGAGATTGGGTAGCATTTTTATATCTAGCGGCAGGCCCAAAGCTAGGAAGAAACACAAAAATAGTAAAGTTGGCTTTTCCATCTTTAATAGGACCTTTTTCTATAAAGATGTTTGAGTTTGAATAATTAACCATATCGTGCCATACACTACCGTTTTGGTTAACTCCAGCTTCCCAGTTCATGAGGAGTTGGTGATATGCTTTAGTGGGAGCTTGTAAAACAGAACAGTTTAAAAGTTGTGCTTTAACTGAATAATCAACAAACCCTGGGGGAAGAGAGATTTGTAATTTCTTTTTTACAAAATTAATTCTGTTTAATCCTGTTTGCATTCTCACAGAATTCCATGCATTTGCAGTAATGACTCCATCCACACCGTTCGCACCTCCCACTACGCCGCCATCGGTGATTAAATCCAAGTAAGCATCTACTAAAGCGTTCCCAGAATCTCCAAGAAGGTTTGAAGTATCCCCAATACAATTGAATATTCTATCGTTTCTAAGTGAACCTTTAGCTTCACCAGTAGTAGCAGCATCATTACACCACGAAGCAACTTCCCACCCCGCATGAAGTGGTAAATATTCAACACCGTTTAAACCAGCGTAACCGTATTTATTTACAAGAATATCTAAAATAGCATTATCACTAGAAGCTATGGCCCCATTCACTTTGATTTCTTCATGAATCAAGCCACCTTCAACGCCATACTTTAGACCTCCTAGAATAGAACCTTGAGCTACAGGATATCCTATAGTGGTGGGAATTGGTTGACCATCATCATTATCATCTTCATCTACAGTGGGGGGAGCAACAGACCCGTCAACATAATCCTTTACATAAGTAACAGCTTTTGTAATTGCTTCAAGCATCTCCGTCTTTCCTACGGCAGGGTTAGCCAAGGACAGAGGAGGGAATGCAGCAGCAATACCAGCACGCTCGTTGTAGGAAAGCTCTGCTGTTCTGAAGAAAGGTCTTATATCTACAATGTCATTGTTTGTTATTTGAGTAGAGCCCTTCTTTACAACGATGTAAGCAATGGGAAGAACTGACTGACCTAACAACGCGAGATTGTTATTTTCAATGTCCTCTTGAAGAAGAGGAGTAAGGTTCATAAGATCATCAGGAGATGGGAAGTTCCCATAAAAACCTTTTAAAGAAGTGTTCTGTTGAAGCTGATCAGACATGGTAGACATGATCTGATACTTGTTTGAAGAACTATCTAAACCAGATTCTTGATCGAAGTATGCTGTGTTATCCGCCAATGCCTGACTGAACTCTGCGCTGTCGAAGAAGTTAGCATCGTCCTTGCTGTTGTAATCATCATAAGGACCTCTTCCTAAAAGATTAACGACACCAGCACCTTTAACTAAACCTAGGCGAGGTTTTGTAATAATGGTAGGACCTTCTCCATCTGGTTTAACTATGGCTGTAGAGGGAGAATCCACTGGATGAGTGTATATGAAAAGAAGGTCGAACCTAACTGCGGGACTAGTATCCGTATGATTTGAAAAGTCCTCAGCAGAGAAAGGAGGGACATCTATTTCAAGATCCTCAGTTATATTTACGAGAGAGGTTCTTATAACTCCACCCCATCTACGGGTGAACTCTACGGCTTGTTGGTTTAATCTTTCTAAAACATTAGTTGAAGTAAACCCTTGTCTCCACTTAGCTAACCTATTTTTTGGAAGAGAGTTGATGACATTATCTTCGGGAAGAAGGTTTCTAAATGCAAGAGAAGGGGCTCCGAATCTTCCTACATCATGATGCTGTAAGTGCTCAAAAAGACCGTTGTTATATAGAGGGAAGTTTAGTATATCACCCGCTATGGCTTTTAGAACAGTTCCTGATATACCGAACTGGAACTTACGGTCACCATTCTCTAAGGATTCAAATACTGTCTTTTGGATAGTCGTGATTCCTTTTTGATAAGCATCGTTAACCCTACCTATGAACTTACCTTTCTTAATCTTGACGACTCTGCCTCCACCCGCGTATGGCTTTAGCTCTGAGAAGTGCTCACGGTTAATCCCAGATACCTCAAAGGAAGCCAGTTGGTCCTTCAGCCACAAGATGTTCTCTTCTAGCTGCTTAACTGGAATGTTGTCTACTTCCCAGTAATAAGGATCATTACTCTTGAAGTATCTTACAGGTTCTGTGAATCTATAAGAGCTATCCTTCCAGTTAAACTGAAGGGCGTCATCCTGATTTTCTCCAAATAAGTCGCCAGCCATCATCGTCTCCTATCGTGGTATGTGTGTGGTGATTTAAATCCGTATCCGTAACCTGGGTCTTGGTTAGCAGTATCTTGTCTTGCACCCCAAGCAAGGTTACCGTTTCTATATATCTCCACAAGCGGAGGTCTTCCTAGGAAGTTTATAGAACAGTGTTTTGCATTAGCAAACGCATGGGCTGCTGATTCGTCTAACCTAACATTATAGTTTTCAGGTCTAACTAGTTCCGCAACATCAGGATATCCACTAACCTCTCTAGTTATGACCCCATCCGTATCTATAGCATATTGCATAGAAGGTTTCCATGTTCTAATGTAATATGGATCTCCTGAGACAGGACCTGATAGGTGATACCCTTGAGAAACAGTTTGGTATACTCTGTTATCTGCACTTGCAGCAAATCCAGAAGGGCATCCCCAGTTAGTAGGTTCTGTTCCACTCATGTAAACTAGGTACTGACATATTGGATCTGGCTCAAGGTACAACCTAAAGGGTCCAGTATTCTCATAACCAGAAGCTCCCCAGAACTTAGTAGTATTTGCTCCCAATGTTAATCTGGTATTTAGAGATATGGGATCGTATCTGCTTATGACTGAGTTTCTTATGAAGTTAGTATATATAGCTTCAGGGAAATCTGGGTATCCGCTTGCGATTACTCCACTTCCAAAGAAATCAAGAACTGCTAATCCACCCACATAAGGATGGGTTGCACCAGACAAGGCAGAACCAGAATAATGGTCTAACATTACGGGTATCCCCGATGCAGGATTTACCTTTCCTAGGAACTGCTCGTCAGCTAGTCCACTGAACCCGTAAGGATATTGTCTGAACGCTGTGTAAGCAACATTAAGCGTAGTGGTTTCATCATAGGAGCTAAAGTAAGCTGCCCTAGGTCCATGATAACCTGCTAGTGAGGGGTAGGTTCCACTGACTGCTAAGTGAGCCGCGTCAAGTGTAGCACCTGTTCCAAAAGCCCATATCCTAAGATCAGCACATCCAGCTAGAGTTTCGCTATCGTAGAATACATCGTCTGCGTTTATAGCTCCTGTGTGGAAACACACATTGTGAACCTTAATATTACTGTTATTATGAGCTTGGACACAAACGCCTCCTTTGGAGTAGTTTCGGAAAGCTACTTCCCCAAGAGTATCTCCTCCAAATCTAAAGTGATTATATGGTTTATTTCCTTCGTTGAAGTTGTCTGATGTGAAGACATAACTGGTAGGGGAGTTATAAGGAGAGCCGAGGTCCCCTGCTGTACCACCTCCAGTATCAGGATTGTTAGGAGCAAACACAATACCTCCAGCATGGTAAAGAGAAGAGGTTTCTGTTAGGAAGTATATGTCGTTTGAAACCATGTACTCAACAGGGTATTTATCTAAAGCAGATCCAAGATCCCTCATGGTTACTGTAGAATTATTATCAACAATCAGACACTCACCGTGCGCTCCTAGCTCAACTGAAGTATGGTTCAATGGTTCCGTTAAGTTAAACTGATCTTTTGCAAATACATAAGACCCGTCAACTTCGTGAGGGCACATTTCAAGGTCACTATTCGTATCAACTACAATGGGATGTCTAAATCCTGAGATGTGCGTGGGACCAGATATTCTACAGCTAGAGTTCTTTGAAACATATACTCCAGTATGCCTGTTGTTTTCTGTAGGTCCTGATATAATTGAAGCCATGGAAGCTGTTCCTAGAATCGAAGCGTGTGAATTTATTAAAGTTAACGCTGTTCCTAAGGACTCTCCACCTGCAACAGCAACCTCTGTGGCAAATGGAGTTGATGCTACTTTTGTCGTACTAATTTTATGATGTACGAGATCTATTTTTGAATTTATTGCCTCTATGGCTGGGCTGTAGTATTGTACAAGATCATTCTCAGAAGATCGTAAGGTTCTGTGAGAAGCAACAATTCCTGCAACAGACCTGTTGGGCATATTGGTCTGATAAACAGGAGCATAAGTAGAGTTCTCTAGTTTAATGTGTCTACCGTTTCCAAAGAAGACGATATCATAATCATACTTAACACCGTCCTCACCAAAAGATAGGTTGTTTGCAGCAGTTGCTACCCTGGAGGATGTTAGGTCTGCGTCATATTGCTTACCGTATGTGATCCTAGAGGAGTAGGCGTTTATTCCAAACACTGAGTTGTACTGAGCGAACATTCTAAATGCAGAGATGTCAGAATCAACAAGCTCTAGACCCACAGTATTAGAATATAAATCGAAATCACAATCTACTTCAATGGTAGAGTTTATGGATTTTACGCCCGCCTTTTTATTATAACAACACTTTATTGATGGGTTAGTTGTGACTGATGCTGCTGAGGTTTTAACTCCAGTTATGACTGAGTTATTCGCATGAATACCGTAATCATTCTCAAAGCACATGAACACTGAGTCCTTACCATTGCAGTAAGTATCTGAAGACAGCGTGAGGTTAGCATTAACTAGCTTCATACCGTAGTGCTCATTAGCAGCCCTTTGTTCGGTGCTTGTGAATGGGTGGTTTCTTCCTGTAAGGAACTTTCTATTCAGAACAACATCTGAGTTGGTTACTAATAACCCGCCCATTTTGTTTCTCATGGATGCACAGTTTTCTATGTAGACCTTCTGAGAGTTTTGTACTGTAATTCCAAAATCTTGATAAAGAATCTTATCGTTGGCGTTGTATGAGTTAGTTCCATCAACAATGAAACCTCTAATGTAAATAGGACCATCACAATTAATGATGTTTATTCCTCTGACAACATTGTTAGTCCATGTTCCTGTTACCCCATGACCTACTGCAAGAGGTTTGGCAGGGTCCGCATACGACCTTGATATCACTGAGGTTAGATCAAGAGAAGCTGTGGGATCTCCTAAACTTGTGTACTCATTTGAAAAGTCCCTAGTAACTATTGAGTTATTACCTGCCCAAGCATCCGCATCAGAGTTAGCATCCGAGCCATCTAAGAGATCTCTTTGCTCATACGAATGCATCGAGGGTCTATCTGGTCTGTGCTTTGTTCCTGTGTTAGTTCCAGTAGGTGCTACGAAGAATGCACCTTTTAGTTTAGTTCCATCATTTGAACCTATTGCAGGAAAGTGTCCGTTAGCCGCTAAGTTATACCCAGGTCTTAGTAAAGATACCGTATCGTCAAATGCGTCTAAAGTAGGGTTTGTATCAGTGACCTTGTTATTTATAGCAAAGAAGCTATACCTGTTGATATCGTGATCATCTATCCCTGCCGCCTT
>Ga0075476_10000801_pt1 | contig 14400 bp, 32 predicted proteins | sample DEB08_DNA_5_FD_76339 | JGI IMG/M metagenome (GOLD analysis project Ga0075476, IMG submission 76339) | Aqueous microbial communities from the Delaware River and Bay under freshwater to marine salinity gradient to study organic matter... | ecosystem: Environmental > Aquatic > Marine > Coastal ...
AATGAGGTTAAGGATAAGGCTTTGGAAATAATGAAAAGCTTGGAGAAGAAGTATGATGGAGTAGAGATTAATCTAAGATCCTTTATCAAAGCTTGTAGAATATGCGCAATGGGATTTGATAACGCTGAAGGAATGGTAGCGGAGCAGATTATAAAGGCTTAAAACTTTTTTAAAAAAATATAAGGAAAAGGTTGACTCGCATTGATTTTTTCCTTATATTTATATAAATTTAAAAAGTAAGAGATATGAGCAATGAAAAACAATTAGTAGGCCAAGAGTTAGTAGACTTCTTAATGAGCCGATGGAACATGACTGAAGACGAAGCTCTTCAAAACTTAGCAGAGAATATTGGTAACGTTAACTTAAATAAATAATACGGATATGAAGATAAAAGAAAATATAGAAGCAGGAATGTATTTCTCTTTCAAGAAGACATTTCGAAGTTATACAGACGATGTATATAAAGTAGAGACTAGTCCCGATTCAGGATATATGGCTTTACAGAGATATCATATACATAGCAAGACAGGAGAGTATATATTCACAGACTTAGTATCAGTGAGACGTATAGGAGAGAATAGCTTAGACTATTATAAGCATGACATGTTCGGTAAGAAGACGAGAGGTAGAATACATTATGATAGAATCGATTCGTTCTTCTATATTAAACAAGACAAGGATGGCAATGACTATACTAAGATAGAGAAAGCCGCTTAACATATATTATAACAAGACGCCTGGACTATATTATATATAAGTCATAAGCAAGGGCAAGGATAGACTTCGGGGAGACTCGGAGTCTATTCTACGTTCTAAGGGTATAGGGGTATAACAAAGGGGTATGGGGTAGAACTAGGGGGAGGGTGGGTTAAATCGGGGGCAATAGGGGTCAAATAGGGGGGGTAGGGGGCTGTTTCATTAAAACCCCTCCCCATCCGCTAGAAGAAGGTGCTGATATACCTATTTTTATTGTGAGCATAGATTTTTTGCTATATAGGTGCTCTTTATTAGATATACAGCGTATATACTTCCTAGAGTCTGATATATATAATAAATGAAGACAATCACTTATATACTTACAATATTGTTATTATGCATTGGATGCGACGGAGCTCGTCGCGTACAAAGAAAAAGCTATAGCGCTAGACTGAAAAAGCTAGAATATCGCATAACACACACTCAACCACATCAAACATACCATGATAGGCCTAGGCCACAAAGATATCGCAATGTTTCCGGCCATAGTCCTTTTCTTTCTTACCCCACTCCTAGAACACGCAAATAAACCTTGATACTTCTTTGATTATATAATGTATTTCAGTATAATATATATAAACATATGATAGACTCTTTAATATATGGTATAATAGCATCTAGTTTCGTGATAGGCATAACCCGTAGCGTATTGCTCTTATATAAGCGGTTTCCTAGATTAGGGTTTGGTTTAATATATGGATCGTTAGGCGTTAAGATGTTCGCTTTAGGAGCATTTACGCTGTTAGCTAAGCCTTATATTGAAAACATAGTTATATATGCTAGCATAATTCTTTCTGCTATTATATATAGCAATGTATATGTTCTTTTGAAACTACATGGTAAATAATATTTATATGAAACCCAATGTCGCTTCGTAAATGGTTATATAAATACAAGTATCTGCATGCCGAATATTCCGAGCTAGATGAAATCAATCAAAAGTATATAGTGGAATTTGATTCGGTATTTAGATATGCTGATATGCCTGAGCCAATAACATCCCAAGAATTTGCAACTGATATCGAAGAACCAATTGTTTCGTCACGATCTGGTTCTAAAGGACGAGAGTTATACAAGCAATTAAGCAAACATACACATCCGGATGTCGGAGGATCTAATATGGAATTTCGTGAAATCAACAAGTTATATGAGTCTGAAGACATACTAGGTTTAATTGTGAAAGCAGAAGAACATGATATTGATTTAGACTCTATAGAATATTCGGAATCGGATCTAGAACGCTCTTGCCGAGATCTAGAAACAAAATGCAAAAATATCAAAGGTACATTAGCTTGGCAATGGGCAACAGCTCGGCCGGAAGATCAAGATTTTTTAAAAACTCAATATGCTACTGTGCATGGATTAGAATACATAAAAAAATGATCTGGTTTGGAATATATCTAGGAATAGGATTAATATGGATTTTGGTATTAGAATATTCGGTATATACTTTACCGGAAGATGAATTAGATACCATGACTGTTATATTTAATTTGCTGCTATGGCCCATGGTTATAGTGTATCTCCTAGAAGAGTTTCGAAAGCGTAATCAATAGTATGGCCTGGAAGGACGTACGTACTAGCGAACTATCGTACTAACGTTATATTTATTAATAAATTCAAGGACACTCAAATGAATGAACTAGAAAAAAACATGAAACGTATCGGAACAAAAAATATTTCTGAACAAGATTCTGGACGTCAATTTGTTTCTACAAGTCAAAAACAATTACAATTATTAGAAGAACTTGTAAAAATTAATCGTCAAATGTTGATAGAATTGCAAAAAATGCCAAAGAGAATTGGATCATGATTAAATTAAAAGATTTATTAGAACAACAATTACCTGATGCGTCTGCAACAGATTTAGCTCAAGGATTAAATAGAGATCCAAAAACTGGAAATCCATTACCTGCAGGAGCTGGGGGGAATATTAATTTAAATTATAAAGAAATTAATTTGGATCAATTAAAATTTGATGATCTTGTAAAAATGTTTAGAGTTAAAGATTATTATAATGATGTTCATTTCAATAGAATGCAGCCAGACGGTAAAGAAGGCCCATATTATAGAGATGGATTAAGTTTTCCAAATCCTTCTGATGCATCTTCTATTGTTGCAGATATGAAGTCGCTCGAAAATTGGAAAGAAAGAACCAAAAGACGTTTTGGTAATGTTAAAGTAATACTAGATCCGGATGCAGAAGAACATTGGGAAAAAGTAAAAGTTGATGATGAAAGATTCACACAAGATCAAAAAGATGCTAATGATGCAAAAATGGATATGTTAAAACAATGGGGTACTTCAGAATGAATTGGATAAACAGCTGGAAAGCATATAATAAAAAAAGCGTATTTGAAATTAATATTAGAATAGGTACATTAACTATATTAGAAATAGTAACTTCGCCTAAATTAAAAATAATGATTTTAAACTTTGGTATAGAACTTTGATCAAACTCAAAGACATATTAATAGAACAAATAGGATTCCAAATTCCAGGAACTCCTAAACAAAAAAATATTGGTCGTAAGACACGTCAGGAATTTGCTAAATTTTTCAATAATTTTGAAGCTGGTAGTACTAAAACTGCTATTTCAAATTATGCTGAGCAAATAATGAGATCAGATGCACCTGATGAAGTAAAAGAAAAAGCATCTGAAATATTAAATGAAATGGAGAAAGTAGCAATTGACATTCAAGACGAATTACACACAAGACAAATAAGCGACGACGACGCAGCTGAAACTTTATTTGATTATGTTAATTCAGAAATGGATGCAGAAGATTCAATTGAGTTTGAACAATTACTTTGGTACGACAATCAAATTGATTCTAGTATCAACTCCGGCATGATAGAAAATGCTGTCGCTATAATGGAACAGTTACTAGGACAATTAGAATTCATACGTGGTTTTATCATACAAATATTTCCTGAAATTTCTCCCGCAGGATTTAAAAGATAAAACTAATCTAGAAACATATCGATATGAAACATAAGAGATTTACTACTATCCTTACATACATACTGTGCGGAAAGTGCAGTCATAAATGGTTTACTAAAGGGTATTTTGATAAAAATACTTGTCCTAAATGTAAACATGAAGATACAACAATGAATTCATTATAAAGTAATATTTATATAAAAATGATCAAGCTCAAAGACATATTAATGTATGAAGGTACTCGTTGTTGGAAGGGATATGAGAAAAAAGGTATGAAAACAATGTTTGGAAAACGTGTTCCAAATTGTGTTAAACGTGAAGCTAAATTACCAGACGAAGGATTTTCAGATCCAGAAGATATGATAATGTATGAAGATGAGTTAGGAGAAGATCTAAGAAAGTGGTTAAAACAAAAATGGGTTAGAATGGGACCTGATGGTAAAATTAGAGGTTCATGTGGTGGAAGAAAAAAAGGAGAAGGAAAACCTAAATGTTTACCATTAGCTAAAGCAAGAGCATTAGGTAAAAAAGGAAGAGCATCTGCTGCTCGACGAAAACGAAAAGAAGATCCAAATCCAAATAGAAAAGGTAAAGCTATAAATGTAGCTACTAAATCTAAAAAGAAAAAATCATGATAAATCTTAAAGACATATTAGAAACAAATAATTTAGATGAGCTTATTTCTAATCTTGAAGAAAAAAAGAAAAAGAAAAAAGCAAAACGTGATAAATGTTATTACAAAGTTAAAAGACGTTATAAAGTTTGGCCATCTGCATATGGTTCATTAGCATTATCTGCATGTAGAAATGTAGGGGCAGATGTTTGGGGTGAAAAAAGCAAATCTAATTCGTGATTAAACTCAAAGATATATTACAAGAATCAATTGTAGGCGATAAAATCAAATGCGATAACTGTGGTTGGAGCTGGAAAATTGTCGACGGTGGAGATGATTTATATATGTGTCATAAATGTGGACATGATAATACTCCTAAGTTAACTGAACAACAATCTAAAATTACAGATTTATTTATTGGTCAGGCTAGACCCGAATATAATTCAGATTCAATATTACAAAATATATCCACTGCAGGAGAAAAAGCAGCGTCTGCATTATTTACTAAGTTAGGAGCTATTGATATAGAAGTAACTCCTGATATGACTACTTCGGCTGTTAGTAATGAAATAAAAAAATTAGCTGTTAAAGGATTATTAATTCCAAGAAAATTAAATTCTATAACTATATCATCTCATAATACTGGTTGCGGTAAATTTAATTATGCTATAATGTATCCAGGAGGAACTGCTACTGAGTTTTGGAGCACTTTAGCAAAATTTTGTAATTCAAATACAAAAATATTTTTAGGAGGTTGTAGTGTAGCATCCGAACCTAAAACGGTTGCTAGAATATCTAAAGTAACCAATTGCACAGTTACAGCACCAACAGGAACATATTATCCAGTAACTGGAGCAGTTAGTAAAACTAAAAATAAATTTAATTTACCTCAAAGATTAGGAAAATATCTTACATGCACAAATAAACCAGAAGGAGATGAAGGTATATATAATAAATTTATAGCTGCACATCATCGTGATTTATTTTCTGGAGGTTCATTATCTATAGGAAGATCAATGAGTATACTTAAAGATTTTCGTAAAGATTTAAATTATATGAATAACAAATATTATGATTCATTAAAAAACAAAGTATATTTTCGAGAACCAAATCAACCATTTAAATATATTAATGATGAAGCATATAAAAAACAAATGTTACAAGTATTATCAGGAATATTAGAAGCATTAACTGTTAAACTAATTCAAGATTATATAAAATCATTAGGATGTTATACATCAAAAACAAATCCTATACAAGGCACTAGAGATGCAATATTCAAATGATTAAACTAGAAAACATATTAAAAAGTATTCCGAATCAAGAAATAGTTGAATCTCATCTTGGTCAATGGGAATATCCTGGTAGAATAACAAGAATACCAAGTAATACTATAACAATGCAACCTGATCCTAGAACAGGTAAGCCTATTGAACATATATTATTAATAATAGGAGATCAAAGTGGAGAAAGACAAATAGGAGTTCCCGGAGGACCTAATTTATTTTTTCCTAATGATCAATCAGTAACGGAGTATCCAATTGCAAAATCAAAAGTTTATAAAAGTAATCAAAAATAATGATACTGCAACATATATTAATATAGATCATGTTGCAATGTTTTATGTTGGAAAAGACGAAGAAACAACAATAGTCAATTTTAAAAATGGAGAAAAAATGTCAATCAAAGAACAAGTAGATTTGTTTGCTGATAGATTATCCATGTAAATTTAATAAATCAATATTTATATTTAAATAAAAAGGTATACAATATGTCATCATATGAAATTTGTGAAGAAATGAAACAACATTGGGAAGTGTTTCTTGAAAATCATGATAGATTTAATGAAAAAAAAGTTAAAGCAGCTGGTGTTAGAGCCAGAAAAGCAATAAATGAAATTAAAAAACTAGCTACAAAATATAGAAGTACTTGTTTAGCCGAATCAAAAGAAATATGAACGAACAAGAATTAAGAAATACTATTCGTGAATATCTAGAATTCATGCTTTCTGAGCAAGATATTGAAACATCTTTGTTTAGTCCAGCTGAAGAAAAGTTTCTAGCTAAGTTTGTGGAGCTAGAATCTACTAGTTTAGGTATATTATATGCCAAAGACTTAACAGGTATGAGAGAATTTCTTAATAGAAGTGGTAAAGATTTCAATTTGACACCAGCAATTCTTAATAGTTTGCTAAAAAACAAGACAATTTCAATAGTTCCCTATGGTGGTTATTCAAGAAATGAAGATTATACCATCCAATTGAACATACCTTTAGAAGATCTAGAAGGTCTTAAAGGTCAAGGAGGCGGGGATGAAGGCGGAGATGCTGCACCAGCAGCTGATGCACCACCAGTTGCCGAAGAAAGTGTTGAAAAATTAGCTCAAAATATTGTGGCTGAAGCAAAAAAGTCAAAAAAAAAGAAAAAAAGTAAGGTTCACACCAGCAAATCAAGAGCATTGAAGCGATTACCTAGGGGATATGTCGGTTATTTAGAGAAAATTATCCAAGTTTTAGGCGAAAAAGTGAAAAACGACATGGAAAAGGAGCATTTGGTTGCAGATATCCTTGATAACCTGTCTCATAACTTTGGTTTAACACCTAAACAAGTGTATCGTTCATATATTTATTATAAATCGCAAAATAGATTGGCAAATATCATCAAGGATAACAATGATTAAATTAAAAGACTTATTAAACGAGCAAATAATGGATTGGAAATCTATAGTAGATACAATTCCTACGAAATTTCCAAATGCATTAGAAAAAATAAGAAAAAATAATAAATCAGTAGAAGCAGTATCAAAATTTTCTGATGAAGCTAAACAAATGGCAGCTGATAAATTTGATAAATTTGTAGAAGACCATGGTGAAGCTAAAGTTAAACGAAGAGGTACAATGCGGGCAGGATTTAATCAGTTACCAGCAGAACCAGTAGAACCACAAGAACGTGATTCACAAAATGAAACATTTAAAATTGATTGCGAAGCACAGTTTGCAGATAATATAGGAACATCAGCTACTATAGATCAAGATGTTTTAAAATCTATACAAAATTATATTAGTCAACGAAAATCATCATTGCAACAACAATATCCTGATGCGTCTAGTATAGATATTGGGTTGGTTTATTATTCTATAGTTTCAACAACTAGCAAGGTACCTTCAAGAAATCCAGGTAATTCTAAATTAGTAGAGCAGCGTTATCAATCAATGAAAAATGCTTATATAAATGCTGTTACAGCTTTGAAATTACCTTCAGCTCCTGGCAAAGAAGATGAATCTATACGAAAACCAAATATTGGACCAACATGGGAAGATGTAAAAGACAATTATAAAAAACAAGTTGTAAATGGCAAAGTAGTAAAAGTAAATTTAAATGGCGTAACAATGGCAAAAAGAGTAGATGCAAATGGAAATGACACCACTGCTGCGTATGAAGAAAGATTTGCTAGTTCTAGAAGATCATATATTACATTTACTGTTGATATTAAAATTAATTTCCCAGAAGAACCGGGTGAAGAAGGAGAAGGACCAAAACAAGAAAAAATTAGATTTTTCTTAAAAAGTCGTAAATTTAATTTTCGTATTAGATTGCCAAAAATTAGATTAGGATTACCTAATTTAAAAATGTCTTCAATAAAAGTTCCAAAACCTGGTAAATGTCCTGCATTTACTGAAAGAACTGGTAAAAAAAGTAGATTGAAACCTGGTATTAAGACTCCAATGGGTAGACTGTAAATAAAGGTTGGATTTTTCATATTAATTTCTTATTATAAAGAAAAATAAGAAGATATGAAAAAAATATGTTTATTACTTATATGTTTACCAATATTAGCAGTAAGTCAAGTTGATAACGAATGTTATAGATCTAATAATAAAACATTTAAAGATTCAGTAATACAAGAAATGTTTAGACTTGTTAATCAGCATAGATTAAAACATAATCTAGACAAGTTTATATGGGATAAAAAATTACAAAAAGCTTGTAAGAAACATTCAATGTATCAAGCTTATGAGGATAAAATGTGTCATTGGCAACATAATACAAAAAATCCTTATTATGTGAGCAAATATCCGCAGGATCGATCAAATGCTAAACGAGAAAATGTAGCATATGGATATTATTTTAATTCAAAAGATTATAATCCATGGGAGACAAAAATTGAAAATGCTAAAGAAATTGCATTACGTTTATTTACTTTATGGAAAGAATCTCCAGGTCATAATAGAAACATGATAGATCCAAATTTAACTTATTTTGCATTTGATTATTATGCATATGTACATGTAAAAACAAAGTATTATGATAAATTTTACTCAGCACAATTGTTTAGATAGTCTTTGAATAATAAAAATTTTTTCTTATAATATAATAAATAAATAAAACAAATAAAAATGGGTTACTATACAGCCAAAGTCCAGTTATCAGATGATTCAACTGGCAAAAAGAAGAAAGTTACAGAAATGTATCTTGTCGAAGCAATGTCTGTTACAGAAGCAGAAGCTAAAGTAGTTAAAGATTTTGGATCTACTACATTGGAATATGAAGTGAAAGCAGTTTCATCAAGTAAAATCATTAAAATTATAGAATAATGTATAAACAAGGAGAAACAGTAATAGTTACAGAGCATATTGACAAAAAAACCAAAGAAGTAAAAAATGAAGTAGGCGTTATCATGAAAGCCTTCGTTCATAAAAAACAAACCTTTTACGATGTATTATTAGAGAGGAGGACAGCATTATCCTTTCTGAATACAGCAAAATCTTCAAAAAGACATTTCATTAATAACAGTCTTACCGAAAGATTAGTAGAGTCTGGAGATATAGAATCAACTATACCATTCAAGTATATGTTAGACAATGAGGAACTTCCTATAATCATTGCATAATGGCCAGACCAAAATTACCTGAGATAGATAAATTAAAGAAAAGAGTCAGGAAAAGATATCCTGGCTCTTATTGCGTTCAAGACTCTATAGGAGAATTCTATATAGAATGGCAATCAGAAAATTTAAATGATACATTCTTAATGGAAAATAGTTCTTCTGAAATAGAAGCATGGAGACAGGCTAGTATAACAGCTAAGCATGAACAACATATCAATAGAACACATCCTTTAAAGAAATTAATGTCTCAAGACCAAAAAAATCAAAATAAAGAACGTATAACCAGAAGAATAAGAAAAATATGACAGTAAAAACAGTAAATCAATCATGGGCAATACCTGATTCAATGATTGAACGTTATGGAAGAAATTGGGCAACAATAGATTTTGAAATTAATCCAAGACTTTCTAATTATGCAATAAATAATGATCCATTAAATGTTGTAGTTGGACAGATCTGTTTGTGTAATAAAAAGTTAGACGCTAGTTTAAAACAATTGAAAATATTGAAAACAATGTTAGAACATACGATTGTTGATATTCAATTATTGCATTCAGATAAAAGCAAAGAAATAGAAGTAATGATTCTAAATAAACCATTTTATTTAAAATCTAGAGAAATTACAAGATTATATGAAACTATCAATGATTCTATTGACACAATTCAGAAATCTTATAGGATAGGTTTATATTTATAATAAAGTATATGAATAAAAAATTTAAATATTTTTCTGTATCTGATAGCAAAAGAGAAGCTGTTGGAACAGTAAATGCAAAAGATTTGCATGAAGCATATATTAAAGCATCATATATTAAAAAATTAGCTCCAATGCATTTTAAACAAATATTTGATGTGCAAGAAATAAATGAGTAATTATTTAAACGATATCGAAGTTCAATTGCCTGAATTTAATTTTTTTCAGCAATTATCAAGTAGTGAAAAATTTTTATATTTAACAGAAATATATGAATTAGAAACTAAAAAAAATTCTAATATCGATATTGCAGAAAATCTTCAAACATTTTTTGATGATATAACTGAATTACAACAATATGATGTATTTAATACTGGTGGAGAAGAATTTGATAAAGTTGATGTTTTAGTAGATAATGAAAATTTAGTTTTAGAATCTAATAGTTTAAGTGCGGTTAGACAAATCAAAAATAGATTTATGGATGAAGGATATGTTTTAACAAGAGATTCTGAAATAGAAAAAATGTTTAAGAAAAACAAATTAACACGATATTTACGTGTTTATAAAATTATAGGACGAGTTTTTCATTTGTGCTATAATTAATAATATAAGCATTGAGTCACGGTAGGTCTCAATTTTTATAAAATTAAATTTAAAAACGGTTAGCTAATGCAACCAAAAAACACAGGAGGTTTAAAATGACACATTTTAAAGAAACACTATTATTCAATGACTTCGATTTAGTTTGGAAAAACTTTTTCGATCAATCTTCTAAATTTTTACCGGTAACATCAAATAAAATGAATTATCCAGTTGATATATTTACAACTGATTCAGGTATACAATTTGAAATTGCCGCAGTAGGTTTAGAAAAATCAGATATTGAAATCTTAACAGAAGGAGAAACTTTAAGAGTTCGATATGACAAAGGTAAAGAAGAAAAACGTGAATTTATTCACAAAGGTATCGCTAAAAGAGCTTTTGATTTTGCTTGGAAAATATCTAAAGAATTAGATTTAACAAAAGCAGGAGCAGTAATGGAAAAAGGATTGTTAGCAATAGATATTCCATATGCTAAAGATAGAGCACCAAAGCGATTAACAATTAAATAAGTTATATGAGACCTACCAACTCAATGTATATATCTCCAACTATTGAGTATCAAAATAAAAGATTCAATATACGAAGATTAGTTCGAGAAAATCCAGAAGAAAATATAGAATATTGGAAATCATTAATTGATCATGATCTTGTTTTAAGAAAAGATGGTTATTTATGGTTTTTAATAGAAATTTCTGATGCTGAAATTGTAGAAGAATGAAAAAGAAAAAATTACCAAAATATATACAAGAAAAATTCAAAAAGCAACAATTTAAAATTGGAGACACTGTTAAATGGGAATTCTTAGGAGAGTCTGGATGGGGAGTTGTTAAAAAAATATTAAAAGCAAATGATAAAATTACTTATATGGTTAAAACAGGCAAGTACACGTATCCTTGCGGTATTCAAATCAAAGAATATTCAAGTTACTACGCCGGATCTATCGACTACGAGACTTCAAAAAATAGATCAAATAATGTCAAAACCGGAGTTTCAACAACTAAAACACGAACTAACAATCAAACAAGGAAACGACTTTCTGGATCTAATAGCAACTCAATATCAAATACAAGATCTAACATTAGGTCAACGAATGATATTGGGAATGGCAATGAACAACACATTGAAACAAATTCAAGAAGCAAAAAATCAATTGAAAGAACGGAATTAGACAAAGAGTTTGATAAACAGAAAGATTTTTTGCGTAGATTTACGTAAGTTAATATTTATTAAAAAGGAGAAATTATGGAAAAAATTAAAAACATAGTTAATTCATCATGGTTTAAGGCAGCTGCTATTGGTGGCATAGGTCTTTTATTATTATTAGATAAAAATGTATTTTATTCTGGTATCGCATTTGGTATCGCAGTAAGAGAATTTTTATTAGCATTTAAAAAATAAATTAAAAAAAAAAGGTTATAATATGAGTACTATTAACAAAGACTTAGTTAGAGATCTAGTAACAGATTCTGCAGATATAGTAAGATCAATGGGCAGATCAATTGAAAATGGTCATCTAGATGTTAATTCAGCGTTAAATAATTTATCAGCTGCGTTAAGAAAACTAGAATCAGCTGCAGAACATTTAAGAAAATAATGAAAAAATATTTTCCGTATTTAGTATTAATAGCGGCATTAGCTTTAGCTTCAAGTGCCGCTTATTACAGTGTATATGGAATTAGTAAATTATTTTCTGCACAAGCGGTAGCAGTAGCTATAATGGCTGGAACATTAGAAGCTTCAAAATTAATTGCTGCAACATATTTACACAGATATTGGAAAAAAATAAATTTTTTATTTAAATTTTATCTAACATCTGCTGTTATTATATTAATGTTTATTACTTCTATAGGTATATATGGATTTTTAACAGCATCATATCAGACAACAGCAAATGAATTATTTGTAATGGATAAAGAAATAGCAGTTATTGAAATGAAAAAATCTAGATATTTAGAACAATTAACTGGTTATACTTCTGAAAAAACACAATTAGCTGGTTCAATAACTGAATTAACAAAAGGGCTTTCAAATAATAAAGTTCAATGGAGAGATAAAGAAACTGGTCAAATTATTACATCTACTTCAAGTAAAACTAGAAAAGTATTACAAACTCAATTAAATGATTTTAAAACACAAAGAAATAAGGTATCTTTAAAAATAGAATCATTAACAGATTCAATAACAAAACTAGATCTAAAAGTTTTAGATTTACAATCAAATTCAGAAGTTGCTAATGAAATAGGTCCGTTAAAATATGTATCAGAATTATTAGATCGTCCTATGAATCAAGTAGTAAATTGGTTTATATTAATTTTTATATTTGTATTTGATCCATTAGCTGTAGTTTTATTAATTGCTGCAAATAGAGCTTTTGAAATAATTAAACCAAATATAAAAGAAAATATATACGGAGAAAAAGTTATAAAAAATAGTAATCTAGATGCATTTAGGCCACCACATCCATCGGATGCAGCTGCAGTTCCTTATTCTGATACCGAAGATTATCTTGAAGTAGAAGCTGACAGGCGAATGAATATTATCGGTCAAAATGGCAATGAAGGATTACATTACGAAGAAGAAAATAAAAACACCCCTCCTACACCAGGAAAAACAAATGTTATATCATGAAAAAAGAAAAATCAACAAAAATGTTACAATGTAGATGTGAAAATTGTACCAATATGGTAGAAGTTGCAAAAACATCTTTGTCAGTTGTCTGTTCTTTCTGTACATTTAAAATGGCAGAAGGTATATTGGAATATTCCAAATAATTTATTATAATAAATAAAAAGTTATGTTAGAAGCTGAAAAAATTAAATCGAACTGGGATGAATATAGAAATAGAGTTAATACGTTATTTCCAGATAGAGCAGAAAAATTAAATAAATTATATGATGATTATGAAGAGCGAATCGTAATGATGCCTGCTTCTTCAGTCGCTCATTATCATAATGCATTTGCTGGGGGATATATTGATCACGTACTTAGAGTTATGGATTGTGTAGAAAAATTATATAATTCTTGGGAAAGTATGGGTTCTGATATGTCTGGATATGAATATAATGAAATGATGTTTGCTGCCATGCATCACGATTTAGGTAAATGCGGATTTCCAGGAAAAGGAAGAGAAGTATATCAAGTAGAAACTTCTGATTGGCATAGAAAGAATATGGGAAGAATGTATAAACATAATGAAAATATTCCATTTACAATGGTTCCAGATCTTTCACTATATTTACTTCAAAAATATCAAGTTCAAATGTCGTGGAATGAATATCAAGCTATTAGAATACATGATGGTATATATGATGATGCTAATAAACCGTATTTTATTGCAAGATCAGCACAAGCTAAATTAAAAACAAATTTACCTTTATTGTTACATCATGCAGATCATATGGCATCACAAATAGAATATGAAAGATGGAGATCTCATAAAAATAACTCACCTAAACCTGTTAGTGCAAAAACAAAATCTACTAAAAAAACAGCAATTAAAAATTTAGCAGAACAAAACCCAGATATTGATAAATCGATAACAGATATATTTAAAACATTTGGAGAATCATGATTACTATAATTTTATTTATATTAATATCAGGAATTGCAGTATATTTTATATATAGAGCATATTCATTAGCTGGAGAATTAGCTGATCAAGAAGAATATATACAAGAGTTGGAAGATTATTCTCAATATATGTATAATCAAATAAAAGAATCATATACACAATTAACTAAGATTGACAGTAAAGGGGCGTTTGAACAAGATGACGAAACTGGTACTGTGTTTGAACAATTAAAACAAGTAATAACAAACTTAGAGAAAGAATTTAATGCCGAGAAAGAAAAAAGCTAGTAATAGATATTGGACTAAAGTAACTGAATATTCTGTTGCTGCGTA
>Ga0075476_10000808_pt1 | contig 14322 bp, 21 predicted proteins | sample DEB08_DNA_5_FD_76339 | JGI IMG/M metagenome (GOLD analysis project Ga0075476, IMG submission 76339) | Aqueous microbial communities from the Delaware River and Bay under freshwater to marine salinity gradient to study organic matter... | ecosystem: Environmental > Aquatic > Marine > Coastal ...
AGTAGAAACTTCAGCCTCCACGAGGCCGAGAAGTCCCACACCGCCACGCGCCTGGGGATCGATAACAGCGTCCCCCAGAGTTGCATGGCGAATGTTACGCGGGTCGCGCAGCACATCCTGCAATACCCGCGTGATCGGTTTGGATACCCCTTCACCCCGTCAAGCTGGTATCGGAGCCCGGCGTTGAACGCCGCGATCGGCGGCGCGAAGAAGAGCCAGCACATGACCGGGTGCGCGGTCGATTTCGAGGTACCCCTGGTCGACAACCTCGAACTGTTCGAGTGGATGATCAGCGGCGGTGTGCCGGTGTTCGACCAGATGATCCTCGAACACTATGTGCCGGGTGATCCGAACAGCGGGTGGATCCACGCGTCGATCGTCGCGGGCGTTGAGAACAACCGGATGGAGGCCCTCAAGACTGACGGCAAGGGAGGTTATGCCCCCTATCGTGAGCCGAAGCCCGCGCCGAAGATGGAGAAGGTTCTCGATCTGGGGACCATTCCTTCAACGGGTAAGCCTGCCGCGAAACGGAGGACCAAGAAATGAAACGCTACATCCCCTTCGCAATCATCGCGTCGATCGGCATGACCGGCTGCGGCGGTGGAGCCGCCGCTGTCGTCGGTTTCGCGGCACCGGTGGTCATCGAGGCCTACCGCGCGGTGAAGACCGAGGTGATCTGCCCGAGCCTCTCCGATAAGGGCAAGAAGCGGGCAGACAACGTCGCCGAACACGTTCGCGGCGACAACTCGTACACGTACTGCCCGTGATCAATGATCGTCGACGATCACCTCCTCGCACGCTATTCGGCGCTCGCCTACCAGGATCCGGCAAGCGTCCGAGAGGCGAGCGGGGTGCCGGTTGTCGTACTGCACGCCGATGGCACCGAGGCCTATGGTTTTGTCCACGACGACGTCATTATCATCGCGTTCCGGGGGACCGAACCCACAAGCCTGACGGATCTGCGGTCGGATATGCGGTTCCGCAAGACCCAGTCCGACGCGTTTGGGCCCGCCAAGGTCCACCGTGGCTTCAAGGGGGCGCTGGATCCGATCTGGGCAGAATTAACCGCAACAATCGAAATGACGGGCATGCCGGTGATATTCACTGGCCACAGCCTGGGTGGCGCGCTCGCGGTATTGGCCGCCGCCGCTGTCCACTACAGCCAGAAGGGCACCGTGCGCGCTGTCGTCACGTTCGGTCAGCCGCGTGTTGGTGATGCCCAGTTGGTGCTGATCCTGGACCCGATCCCCTGGCGGCGCTATGTGAACCTCGCGGACCCGGTGGCGCGCGTTCCTCTGTGGACAATGAATTTCCGCCACGGTGGCGACATGCGGTTCATCGGGTCGAAGGGGCAGATCTACCGTTCGCCGTTCGCCCTGACCGTCCTGCAGGAAATCTGGTCCGCCCACGGGTTCGGAGTGATCCGGGTCACCGCGCGCGGGTTCCTGGATCACTCCATGGACAAGTACGTCGAGGCGCTGCAGCCGAGACTGACTGCTTAGGCGTCCATCACCACCACATCGTGTTCGGTTTCGATCCACACCCTGGCCCCGCAGGCGCGCGGGTTGTCGGGACTGTAGATCAGCCACGCGACCGGCTGGCCATCCACCATGATTGCGGCGCGGTCCCCGTATACGGTTTCGCCGTCGGCCTCGGCCCGCACGACCGGTAGGCGGTCGGCGGGTTCTCTCTTGATGTTGCGCCGGATGTTCATCGCGTTGACGTGCAGGACGGTGGTCATAATCACTCTCCCAGTCCGAGCGCCCCTAGAGGGAGGCGCTTTGGTTGAAACTGTCGGTCACTTGGTTCCAGCGGTCGGTCTCGAAACCGAACGTCAGGCGGCTGAACTCCTCGAAGGGCGCGGGGTCGACCACGTCGGCACCGCTCTGCACGGCCTCGGCGAGCGCGACGGCATACTTCTTGGCGGCGGCGCAGCTATCGAAGGAAGTGATCTTCGCCTGGATGTCGCGGTTCAGGGTCGAGCTGTCGCGCCAGGAGACGGTCCAGTCAGCGTACTTCCCGGTCTCGAACTTCCACACGTCAAAGTGCAGCTCGGTGGTGTCGTTGATGTCCCAGGCCTTCGCGGTTGCGGTGTACCAGCCTTTGGCGACTTTGCGGATGGTCATCTCGTATCTCCCGTTTGATCTACACACACTGTATAGATTGCCCCGAGAGGGTCAACAAAAAAAATCACAAAAATTGTGAAAAAAAAATATTGACCGCCCCCCAGAAATCTATACAGTGTGTGTAGATCAACAAACACCAGGGAGACACGACATGACCAAGATTACTGAACTTCGCGACGCATTCAACCAGATCGTCCCGCAGATCCAGGCGGATCAGGTCGAGTATTACACCAACATCCTGAACCGGCTACACGCTGACCACGGTGACAGCTACGGCACGGGCCTGGGGTGGAAGCCCCGCAAGGATGCCGACCGCGACGAGATCATCCTGCACGAGCGCACGAAAACGCGCCTGAAGATCGTCGGGGACTTCTTGACCGCCGCGAACTCGCCGACCTCTTCATTCGACAATAGTTGCCGTTTCGGCTCCCCCAAGAAGATCCGCGCAGAGTATCTGACCGAAACGTGCCGGAGGCAGGCGGAGGCGCAGGTCGACAGCTTCGTCGCCAAGCTGGAGAAGAAGCTGTCCGATCTGGATAGCGTCGAGTTGATCAACGTGCGCGGCGCGGCGTTCACGATCCGTGGCAAGCTGAAGGGCCAGAGCGTCCGCGTCGACCAGCAGGTGGTCTTCAAGGTGTCCTCGCGCGGCACCCCCTTCAACCAGTTCCCGGCGCGGATCTACGTCGACAACCAGTTCGTGAGCGAGAAGCAGTTCAAGGCTCTCACCGCTTAATTAACCAGGGCGGGCTCCGGCCCGCCCGCCACTGAGGAGATTGACATGAACCGTTTCAAGGTCGGAGACCTCGTCCGCAGCAACAACGCCGTCGTCGAGACCACCGTCTACCGCGTCGTGAAGACGCGCAGCACCAACTTCGTCGATGTCGAATTGGAGAGCGGAGAGTTCCGCTACGACAAGCAGCCGGTCGGGTTGTTTGCACTGTGGAAGCGCAAGATCAACGTGGAGGCGACCCAATGATCACCAACGTAAAATTCCAACTCCAGATCGACAGCGGCAACGCTGCGATGGTGGAAGACCCCGAGGCCGCGATCCGTCGCATCCTGGAGGGCGCAATACGGAACCTGGGCGATCTTAACACCGGGTTCGACATCCGCGACGCCAATGGCAACAAGGTCGGGTTCTGGTGGATCGCGACCGAAAACGAGGAGAACGACGATGACGAATAGAACCTGGATTAAATTCACGGTGAGCGGCAAGGGCACCTTCCCCGCCGACATGCTCCGCTCCGACCAGTGCTTCCCGCTGGATAGCCAGAGCGCCTGGGCGATCGTCAATGACGATTATACAGGCCGCAGGACGGTCACGCTTGCAAGCATCGCCATGAACGCGTCATGGGAGCCGACGTTCGACCGCTGGTTTTCGTTCGGGTGGGTGGTTGACCGCGAGAGCGTAACCGAGGCATAATTCCCCTGCCCACCCCATGGGCGCATCCTCCCCCAACTGGCCCCCTTCGCGGGGGCCTATTTTTTACTGCAGCATCGTGCTGGGCGACGCAGCGCCGGATGCGCCTCGCTTGTGCATCTCGATACGCTGACACATGGACACCCCGTGTTCGATCTCCCCGGACCGATCGTGCCCGACCCGCCACATGACCATCCATGCCCCGAGCGGCGGCAGCATCGAGAGCAACCGCCACGATATATAGAGCCCCTCGTTCGCGGTGCCCTTTGGCATCTGGGCGATGCCCGATGGCATGACCAATGTGTCGGGATACATCAGCTCGACTATCTGCAGGCCGAGCGGGTTCACGCGCGACGCGCCGACCCATCCGCCTTCACGCTTCTTCTTCTGCATCGTCGAACGCCTCCAGGCTCTCTAGGAATTGTTTCAGGACCAGCGACATCCGGCCCGACACGATCGCCAACTGCTCCATGACCTGCTCGGGCGGGAGGCCCATCCCCCCCGGGCCGATCTTGGCCCGCAGGTCCGCCCATTCGCGGAGAACCTCCTCGGTCCAGTCTCGCATCGACTCCACCGGGGCGGTCGGGGGGCAGAGCGGGAACGCGCGCTGGATCATGATGATCCGCTTGCCTTCCTTCTTACGCGCCTTGAGATAGGCGCGCGGGCCCATGCACCAGATCCGGTGTGCCTCGGTCGCGGCCCGGGTCTTCTGCTCGTCGCTGGCGATCAGATAGTTCGTGACCTGCAGGGCCTGGGGGTAGGACATCGCGGGCGGGATTATTCCGCTCTCGGGGGCCTTCTTGTGCAGGCTCTCGCGCAGCATCTCCATCGCGATGATCCACAGGCACTGTTCGACCGCTGGGCCGACTGACCCGATCTCGGCCACCTCGCAGCCCTCACCGTTGTCCCAGGCAGCCAGGAACTCGCCGACCTCTTCATTCTTCGTCATTGTCATCCTCCTCGTCATCGTCCTTGAAAATATAACTGTCCGAGACCCAGCCATCGTCGGTTAGCAATCGCCCCATGACGAAGCGGGCCCGGTCTTCATTCTCCGCAACGAACGTCATGCGGGGCGCTTTGCCGAAGTTTAACTCCGGCCCCACCTTGATGATCATGCCGTTCGCGGCCTGCTCTACCATGACCATCTCACCCTCGTAGAGGATATAAGTTTCGTCATCATTCTTCGTCATTGTCTTCTCCCTCTCCGGTCACGATATCCATCGGCATGAACACGGCCCGCACGGTTTTCGCGACGCGTCCTCGCCCGACTTTGGAGGGCTTCCATGCCTCCCCCCCGCGTCGCTGCAGCATCTCTTTTGCCGCGTTCATGTATCGGGTGCCCTTCAACCCGCCCTGAGCCGCCGACCCCCTCGGGTCGATCAGGAGCCCATCCTGCCCGAACCCCTCAATCCGCGCCTCTGACGGGCTGATGTATCTAATGTCCCAGGACCGGAGCGTGTCCTTCGCCAGTTTCTGGGTGACGGCATCGTCGATAATCTCGCCACCGGCCATCGACGCCAGCTCTTTAATCGCGAAGGTCTTCGCCCCGTGCTGCAGGTCGACGCGGACCTTGAAATTCAATATCGCCCACAGGGCGCTGTCGTCGTCCTTGGCCAACTCCTGGCTCGTCGCCTCGTGCCACGGCAGGCCGGTGCAGAATTTCTCGGCCTGCTCCCGGCTGACCAGACCGCCCTTGACGAGCCCAAAGTACCCCGCGACCAGCGTTGATAACTGGTCCGCAGACCGACGGTTCTGCAGTATTCGCGACAGGATCTCGCTGAAAATTTCCGCGTTCTTGCGGATGTACGGAGCCTGATCCATGCAGCGTCGCAAAAACCGGCGGCGATACGATACCGTGATCGTTTGGTGGATCAACTGCTGGAACCGCTGGAACGAATCCTCGGCGTCCATGTTGGTGTTCTTCATGATCTCCAGGCGCGTGATCCGACTGTCGTCGGCGGCGTTCTCGATGTCGATGACGATCGACGAAAAACAAAACATCGAATGTAGGAAATACGACATCGCCCCCGTCTGGGTGCCGGTGCCCTTCACGACGCGTCCGCCCGCGCTCGACGATGATACCCGCGCCAAGTCAAGGATCTGTTCCATGGTCGTTTTGAAGTTCGATTGGTTGCGGCCCTTCTCGGCCTCGGCCTCGTCGTAGACCACCGCGAGCGCGTCGGATTTCAGATCCTGACGGACGCCAGCGCCGGTGGACCCACCCTCGAACGCGCGGACCATATTGTTCAGTAGGGGGATGATCACTTTCTGCAGCAGCGTCGACTTGCCGGACCCGTGGGGCCCCGTCAGCCAGATGTGGGATCGCCAGTCCAGCACGCCGCAGATCGGGGCGGCGAAGATCCACCCGGCGAGGAGGCGGCTGGACATCACGTTGGACCAGGAAACCTCCTTGAGAATATCGACCAGTTGCAGACCCTCGGCGGCTGTCAGCCCCTCGCCGGGGAACGCGACAAATTGGTTCAGGTCGGGCCCGCCGATATACGCGTAATGCCCCTGGTGGTGCGACAGCGGGATCGGCTCGGGGGTCGGTTCGGATTCGTCGTAGAGACTGATGTCGTGCAGCGCCCCGCCGCTGTTAAACAGCAGCTTGCCGTCGGCATCAATCCACACCCCCCGCCGCCGAATGTTGTGGGCCTCGAAATCGCCCAGCTTGCGGGCGTCGTCCTGCAGATCGTTGATCGCGGTATCCCAGTCGGGCTCCAAAATTCCGTTCCGCTCTACTCCGGGGTGGGTCGATGCCCAGTATCTGTCTTTGCGGGCGAGGTTCATCAAATCGCTCTTGGTCAACTTGCGAGACTGCATCAATTCGATGTGTGAGCCGTTGTACGGGATCGCCGCGATGTGATTGTCGACGGTGCCCAGGATGCGCGGGGCCCACCATTCTATTCGATCCCGCGCCGGATCTCCTGGCGGCGGGGCCTCGGCATTGTGGACGGGGTCCACGATGTCTTCGAGGCCGGGCGGCGGGGGGCTGTCGTCGCGGGGCGTCGGGGGCAGCGGACGCTCGGTCTTCGCGCGCCACTTGCGCCTCAATCGCTTGTCCGACAGCAGGGCCTTGATGTCCAGGCCGTCCTCGATCGCGTCGGCTGCGTCCCATGCCTGCGGGAATGAATCTGTATCGATCACCCATACGGTGCAACCCAGCCCCCGCAGGATGGTCGCCACGTCCTCTTGATACTTCAGGCCGGGTTCGTCCGCGTCCGGCCAGATGATGACCTTCCGCCCCGCGAGAGGCGACCAGTCGGCGTGCTTGCCCCCCGAGCTACCAGCCAGAGACGTCGTTACGGGCATGCGGAGGACGCTCTGCGCCGCGTCGGCGGCTTTCTCGCCCTCGACGATCAAGACCGTGTCGTCTGGCCTGTGGGTGATCGTGTGAAGATTATAAAGCGGACGCTCGCCCTGGACCGGGTGGCGGGGTATCCAGCCGCGTTGTTGCCCGTCGAGGGTCTCGGCCCAGATCCACGGGGTGAACTTCTTGTTCGGGTCACGCTCGACCAACATGAGGGCCCGCCCGTCGGCGGAGTGATAGGTGTACGACTGATGCCCCAGATCCGGGAGCGCCTCGCCCTCCGGCGGGGGCAACATCCGCCACTCCTTGTCGCGATGCTTGATAACCTTGCGGGGTTTCGGCTTAGGTTCCCGCGTGCGCGGGGCCGGTGCGGCGTCAAGCCCGGCCATGTCGGACAGCGCCTTGACCGCCTCCGGGAATGTCAGCCCTTGGGTGTTCTGGACGAAATCGAAGATGTCGCCGTGCGCCCCGCAGGCGAAGCAATGGTAGAACTGCTTGTCGTCGACGACCGTGAACGACGGCTTGCTGTCGTCGTGGAACGGGCATAGCCCCAGGAACTCGCTGCCCTGTTTTGTCAGTTGGATTTGCCGCCCGACAACCTCGGAAACGCGAAGACGCTCGCGGATCAGGTCTGGTTTGTTGTCCTGTTGGTTCGCCATCTCGCCTCCTGAATCGCGGCCTCGGCATCGGCCACGGATCGACATACTGCATAGATCCCACCCGCTCGTTCAACAGCTTTTTGCCATTTCACTTGCTTCGCGGTCTGCTTTCCGGTCGCGGTCTTGACCTCCAGTTGAATGGCGATACCACTACATATGCCACCGATGTCGGCCATGCCGGGGACGCCATACTTCACCTTGTGGGTCGAGCCATCGCGGTTGACCATGTCCCCCAGGCCAACATTTTGTCTCCAGACCAGAGTGTCCAACTCCCGAGAGAGCCGCACGAGTATCTGGTTTTGGATCGATTTCTCTGTTTCGCGAGGCACATTTCGTCCTCCTATGCCGGGACCGTCCACCGCGTTCGGCTGCGACGGTTCCATTGTTCCGGGGGTGGTTCCTGGCGGGTATAATAGACCCACCTGGAACTAAACGGTTTGCCCTTCTTGGTGAGACGCAGCCGCGCGAGACGGAGCGCCTCGTCGATTGGCACGCTCTGAATCAGCTTCACGAAATCCAGATAATGCATGGTGTTTATACTGTTCCGCAGCTCGCGCTCTTCGTCGGAGATCTTTTTCAGCCGCGCGCTCTCGGCGTCGTCCCACGCCTTCTGCTGTTCGGCGGCCTCTTTCTGCTGCGCCGCCGGGCAACCGGCGTTCGTGCAATCGGCAATGTCCGCCGCCTTGAAGAACAGCCGGAAACATTCCTTGCAGGTGATTGGGCTATCCTCGGATCCGCGCGCCTGCCCCTCCAGCTTCCATACCCTCGGCGCGTCTGGCAGGCCATGCTCAAGCGTGTTCGCGACGTGGTCGAGGATGATCGCCTTGGATCCGTCGGCTTTCGGGCGTAGCGCGCGGCCCACCTGCTGGAGGTATAGCGACAGGCTCTTCGTTTTGCGGAGCATCTGAATCCCCTGGATCACCGGGACGTCGAACCCCTCGCTGATTACTTCACAAGACAGCAAGACATTCAGCCCGCCGGTGGCGAGCGCCTCGATCATGCGATGGCGCTCCTCGGTCTTCGAGCGGCCCTCGATCACTTCCGCGCGCCACCCTCTGGCCCGGTAGGCCGCTGCCTGGGCCTCCGCGTGCGCCACGGTCGCGCAGAACGTCACCGTGGGCGCGCCGCGCAGGTGGGCCTCGTAGTGGTCCACGACCTCCTCCAGGACGATGTGCTTGGTCATGGCGTCGGCGACGTCCTCGGCCCGGTACTCGCCAGCGCGCACATGCAAGTTCGTCAGGTCCGCCCGGAGCGGCGACGCGAACGCCTCATAGTCGGCGAGGTAGCCCGCCTTGATCAAATCGTAGGTAGTGGGACCGAGAATGAGTTCGTCGTATTGGCTGTCCAGCCCCTTGCCATCGAGCCGTTGAGGAGTGGCGGTGAACCCGAGAAGGTAGGCCTCGGAGAAATGGTCAAGAACTTTCGCCCATTGCCCCGCAGGGCTGTGGTGGGCCTCGTCGATCACAATCAGGTCACGGCGACCGAGTGCGTCTAGGCGATTTGCGATCGTCTGAATCATCCCTACTGATATGTCAGCATCAGTCATTGGAAGGTGCGATCGGACCCGTCCATGGGGGATACCCCACGCGTCGAATGATGCGTGGTTCTGGTCGTCAATCTGCTGTCGGTGCGATCCAACCAACGCGCGGCGTTGCTTTCGCTGCAGCCCGGCGGCGATGTAGGAAAATATCACAGTGTTGTGAGTGACGGTGAAGTCTCCGAGCAGGAAGAGGCGGTCAGGGCCCAACAATTCAAATCCGAAATACTCTCCGACGCCTATCGGCTCGACCGAAAACCCTGTCCGGTTGTTGGCCTTCTTTTGCGTTCTAGGAGAGCATTTCTTTCTTGGAACGATTGACGGTATATTGTCGGTGTGTCCAGACAAGGTGATCCGCCAATAGTCTCCAGTGACGCCCGTGTTTGTACACGTTTTTTGAACCTTCCGAAAAGAGGCGGTCAGGCCTAGAGAGCGAGCCACAAAAACAACGTCCCGAGCCAATCGCTCAATCTTAAAAACCATGTCGATTGTGTTGCGGTTGTTGTATCCGTCAGAATCAACCAGTCCGGCGAGCAGCTTCCAGCGCATGTCTTTGGGCGCGGTCTTAAATTCATGCGGGATGTGTTTGTTGTTAATGAGACGCAGCTTTCTCAGAATATTTCTCACAGGATTTTGGCGGCTTCCTGGGTGGCGGGTGGTAAAGTAGAGGGTTCGTGACACCCCACCGGCCTTTTCGACCCTCAAGTTCAGGCCCGTTTCCCGAGCCAACTGCTGTAAGTAGTCTTCGATTTCGGGGTCTGCGGTCGTGATGGCGGGGCCGTTTGACGATCCGTCCCCCAGCCACAACCCTATAAAATACGGATCACCAAGAACCGCTCCCGAAGAAAACGAAACCCCCGGCGATCGCCAGAGTTTAGCGACGTGTTTTTGTGAAGCCTTCCATCTCAGGTATTCGCGCACGGTCACCGCGACGATTTCTCCTCCCCGCCAGCCGCCAACGCCCTTCGCGCCGTCAGTTATCTGCAAAGACAGAACGTGGCTTTCGTTGCAAATGAACGGGTCGCCGCCTCGTTTCGGGGTGATTCGGTAAAGTTGCTCTCGTCCAGTACAGGTGCTGATGACCAACCTTGATCCTCCGTCAGGTCCGGCCAGACGATCCCCGACCCGCACATCCTCAACAGCTTTCACGCGGCCATTGTGCAGGATGACCGGGGTTCCTCTGCCGAGACACTTGCCAGATCCGGTAGGCGACTGGACAAGCACCCTACGGTGCCTGCCCAACGCCTCCCGGATCTGGGATATCAGATTCAACTGGTAAGGTCGTAACTGCATCAGCCGTCGCCGGAGCCGGAGCCGTGGCCGGAGCCGTAGCCGTAGCCGGAACCGGAGCCGTGGCCGTAGCCGGAGCCGTGGCCGTAGCCGTCGCTGGACCCGTAGCCGTCGCCGGAGCCCGAGCCCGAGCCGTAGCCGTAGCCGTCGCCGTCGCGGTCGTCGTTAGCGCGGGACATAGTTCGGCGCTCCCGTGATGGACGCTTGGGCTGTGTGCGAGCACTGGATGATCTCGCAATTCTCGGTGAGATGTACCGTGATCGGCGCGCCGACCTTGCTGTCGGGATGCAGCCCTTCGCTGGCAACGCCGCTCAGGAACGCGCCGCCGTTCGCCGGTTTCCAGTACCAGAGCCGCCGAGCCTCGTTCAGAACGCACTCGCGCCCGTTGTGGCGGACCAGAATGCCAGCATGAACGCCAGCGTCACAACACCGAACGATGACGTATTTCCCGGTCAGCCCGTTGTCAAAATGCTCGACGGGGGCGACGGCTCCGAGGCGGATCTTGTCGTGTTGCGCCATGCGGACTAGCAGTTTCAATTCTCCGATGGTCATATTGTCGATATCCATAACTGCCTCCAGGTTTGGCGGCGCGCCGATGAAGCGCGCCGCTCTATTGCATCAACTGACGTCGTTCAGATCGTCATCCTCATCGAGGCCATCGAAGACCTCGCCGGTGTCGGGGTCGTACCCCTCGTCGGGGCCGGGATCCCCGTCGTCCGGTATGATGTCGTCGGGCTCGGCATCGACCACCTCACCACCACCGCTGTAGGCGGCGTTTGCGACGGCATCCATGCGAGACGTCCGCTGATCCTCGGTCGGCGTCTCGGGCTCGGGCTCGGGCTCAACTTCGACGTCCTGAGCGGCCTGCTCCTCGGCCTCCTTCTCCGCCTTGGTCTTGCGGCGACGCCTCGGCTTCCGTTCGGTCGCGTCATCGTCCTCGTCCGCCTCCGGCGCTGGCAATGCCCGCGTGTCGAGGCCGGACGTTTCCTCGTGGATCTCGTGCTGGATCCCGTCGGCCATCCGGTTGTCCGTCGTCGACGTCGGCAGCAACGCACACAGACGGTGCAGGCACGTTTTTCGCCACATCGCCGCCTCGTCCGAATGCCAGGGCGTGTACCGGCGGTTGCCGATGGCCCGGGTTTTAATCTCGGTCAATTCGTGCTTGCCCATAACTTTCAACTGGTGACCGCCGTCCTTGAAGCGGGCCACGGCGTAGACCGCGACAGGCTCGCCAGGATCCTGCCAGTTGAACTCCACCTCAAACACCGGCGTGATGCCGCCCCTGTAGATGACATGGTCGTTCTCGTGAATGATCTCGCACTCGAAGCTGGAGATCTCGCCGGACTGTCGGGCCAGCTTGATGTGGCCGCGATAGCCGATCCAGTATTCGACGTTCTTGGCCTGCTGGCCCTTCTTGTTGACCTGGACGAGCCAGCCCTCGCCGCCGACGCCCGAGCAATCGAGGCCGAGTTGCGCGGCTTTCCTGATCGCGAAAAACAACGACTTGCGGTCGCAATTCAAGAGCGTCGGGTCCGCCGTCACCGCCGTAACGACTGACCGGGTAAATCGGTTAGGGTCGACGCCCTCGGGCAGGAGTTGAGAGAACTCCTTCATGTAGGCGGGTTGGCGGATTTCCTCGGTGAATGCCTTCACAGGGCTCGCGCGCTGCGTCTGTACTTCATTGGCCATGTGGCCCTCCGTGTGGTGTGGGTTTCGCCTCTACCGGCAAACTCTGCCCACAACGTGGCCACGTCGTCAACGAAAAAAAACTTTACAGGTTGTGTAGATTTCTTTTGACAGTGTGTAGATTGGGCCTTAATGTGGCCACATCAACAACGCAAACGGGAGTTAGACAGATGACCCTTCAAATCACCGAAACCATATCATTCAAGAGCGCGAAGCGTTGGTTCTCGCTGAAATCGTGGGGGCGTTCTGACCCTCACCAGACAGGAGAATCGTGATGGAGGACATCGTGCAGCGGTTGCGCGGGCAATATTCCGCCGGACCGCACGGATCGCCGGAATTCGGATGGCGGCAGTTTGAGGCGACGCCAATCAATCTGGAGGCCGCTGATGAGATTGAAAGGCTGCGAACGCAACTCAAGGACGCGCAGCTACCCACCGCTGCGGATGTGCGCGGGATAATGGCGCATCGGTCAGATGGATGACACTATGCCCAAGTTTCGAATTGAGCTTAACACCACCTTCACGCACCGCTCCTCATTCGTAAGGGAGTTCGGCGATCGCGACGAAGCCGAGGAATGGGTACGCGATCTAGAGCAAAGCATTCGCGACGGGGCCGACGGGCCTCCTGGGCTGAATTATTCGGATTGCCCTGACGTGTCGGACTGCGAGTGCGAAGGCATCGACGAAGTTAAAGACGACGCCGCTTAGAACGGGTCGGCGGGAGTGAGTGCCAGAGACACAATCAAGGATCCCCAACACCATGACAGTCAAACCCTACGTCGACCCCACCGAGACCCCCGTGTCGCACCAGGAGATCATCCAGGGCGTCGGCGTGCCGTTCCTCTCTGGGCACATGGGGCTGAATTACTCAACCGTCTACGGCTGGGTGCATCGCAACAGCGTCCCGCCGGAGTGGTTCTGCATGGTCGTTCACTACAGCCGCCAGCCTGGGGCGGGGCGTCCGACCAGCCTGCTGGAACTCGCGCGGTGGCCCGAGTGGACGCGCATTATCTCAAACGACTGACAACTCAACCCGAGGAGGCGAACATGAAAATCATTAATCTGCAGGCCGAGAACATCAAGAGGCTCAAGGCCGTCGACATCACGCCGTCTGGCGACCTGTTCGAGGTCGGCGGGAAAAACGGCCAAGGCAAGACCAGCGTCCTCGACGCGATCTGGTGGGGCCTCGGCGGTGCGGCGGGCGTGCAAGCGACCCCTATCCGTGACGGCGAAGAGAAGGCTGTCATTCGGATCGACCTCGGCGATCTCGTGGTCACGCGGCGGTTCAACGCCCAGGACGACGGTACCTTCACCACCACCTTGAAGGTCGCCAACAGCGAGGGGGCCTCATACGGCTCGCCCCAGGAGCAACTGAATGCGCTGCTTGGTGCTCTGTCGTTTGACCCGCTCGCGTTCAGCCGCATGGACGCTAAGTCCCAGGCGCAAACCCTCGTCGGCCTAACGGATTTCGACTACACCGCAAGCCAACAAAAGTCCAAGCGCGCTTATGACGAGCGGACCGACATCAACCGGGAGATCAAGCGCCTCAAGGCGACCATCGACCGCGCCCCCGAAATCCCCGCCGATCTGCCGGACGAAATCCCGTCCATGGGTGGCCTCGCCGAGGAGCTTCAGAACGCCATCGCCGCGAACGAACAGCTTTCCGATCGCGAGCGCAAGCGTGCCGCCGCGCGGACCCGTCTCGCGGGCATGGACACCGAAATCGAGGAAATGCGGACCCGCCTCGCGGGCCTCGAACAGGACCGCGATACGTTGAAAGAGAAAGTCGACAACCTCAAGCCTCTCCCGGCCCCGCTCGACACCGCCGCCATTAAGGCGCGGATGAACAGCCTGGAGGAGACCGTCGCCCTCTGTCGTGAGCGGGACGCGCTGACTGCCGCGCGCGGCGAACTGGCCAAGCAACAGGATCAGGCCCAGGAATGCACCGACATCATTGAAGACGAGCGCGCGGCGCTGAAGGAGGCCATCGAGAACGCCGACCTCGGTGTGTCGGGGCTCGCCCTGAGCGAGGATGGTGTCACCCTGGACGGAATGCCGTTCGAGCAGGCCTCAGACGCGCAGCAACTGCAGGCGTCCGTCGCGATCGCCATGGCGCTCAACCCCAAGCTCCGCGTTCTGCGGATCCGGGACGGCTCGCTGCTCGACGACGACGCAATGGCGACCCTGGCCGAGGTGGCCCAAGACCGTGATTTCCAGATCTGGATTGAGCGGGTCGGCAACGACATTGACGTCGGCGTCGTCATCGAAGACGGTGAAATTCGCGAATAACCCCAA
>Ga0075476_10000818_pt1 | contig 14232 bp, 13 predicted proteins | sample DEB08_DNA_5_FD_76339 | JGI IMG/M metagenome (GOLD analysis project Ga0075476, IMG submission 76339) | Aqueous microbial communities from the Delaware River and Bay under freshwater to marine salinity gradient to study organic matter... | ecosystem: Environmental > Aquatic > Marine > Coastal ...
CCACGGCCTGGGCATCTGCCGCCTCGTTCCGAGGAACCGACAAGCGCGGAGGAGCGAACGGCGCCCGGATCCGCCTCGCTCCTCAAAACGAGTGGGAGGTCAACAACCCGGCTCAACTCGGCACGGTTTTGTCCACACTGGAAGGCATCCAGCAGGAGTTCAACGCAGCCGGCGGACGCCAGGTATCGGTAGCCGACCTCATCGTTCTCGCAGGATGCGCAGCGGTTGAGAAGGCCGCGAAGGACGCAGGTCACTCGATCACCGTCGCCTTCACCCCGGGTCGCACGGATGCAACCGAAGAGATGACCGACGTGGAATCATTCGCGGTCCTCGAACCCATCGCGGATGGTATGCGCAACTACGTATCCAAGGGTCAGGTCCGTCCCACCGAGCAGCTCATGGTGGACAAGGCAAATCTGCTTAACCTCAGCGCTCCGGAAATGACCGTCCTCGTCGCAGGTATGCGGGCCATCGGCACCAACTACGACGGCTCCGACGTGGGTGTTCTCACGACCAACAAGGGCAAACTCACCAACGACTACCTGGTGAACATCCTCGATATGGACACCGTCTGGGAGCCCACCGATGACACCGAGCAGCTCTTCGAAGGTAAAGATCGCTCATCGGGAGAAGCCAAGTGGACCGCCAGTCGGATGGATCTGGTGTTCGGCTCGAACTCCCAGCTCCGTGGCCTCGCCGAGGTCTATGCGGCATCCGGTGCTAACGGAAAGTTCGTTCATGACTTCGCAAAGGCATGGGACAAGGTGATGATGCTCGATCGTTTCGATCTAGATAAGTAGTCACGTAACCGATGTGGGCGGGGCTGGGTTGTATTCACCCGGCCCCGCCCACATCGTGCATCTGATCTCGCGAGAGCCGATGCCCGTAAGCGCGGTCCTTTCACTGGTGATGGACGCGGTGATGCTCGACGGCAACACCCCGTTAAGTCTCGGAACGTTTCGTGACTACGTGGATGGGTGAAGAAGCCGACAAGGCTTACGCCTTCACCTCAGATAAGAACATGATCAAAAAGGGTGACTGGCTACGCCCGTACTGCGGAGATGGAACGCCGGCGCGCACATGGTTACCTGGCTATGGCAGACAGCGGATCCCAATACGTGCTTTGAAGGTGCGATCCGCTCTCGGCGGATCGAATCCTAGATCTTCTACGCAGTCGGAGGTGCGCGTGCGAAACCACGTGTGAATCTCAATGGTCCTTAACTTCCGAGCTCCCTTCGCCCGAGCAGAACGCAGGTCTTCGCTGGCGCGATGGAAAACGAGATTGCATCGACCACCTTCTTTTCCCCGGTGCACCTTCACCAGATCAGCGACTACGTAGGGGGCCATGGCCATTAGCTGCGCCCTTTCGGGACCTAACGACTCTACTCTGACGCCATGACACAACTAGCCCGATCTGCACGATCCTCCAAACAGCTAAGCAGCTCGCAACTACACCGACAAGAGTGGATAAGCCGCTACACGACGAAGATCTCACCGTTGCTGTCCATCTTCGCCTTAGTTTATTTGGCCACCTTCTCGATTCAGGCGATCTGGTACTACCCAGATGCGACCTGGTTCCAGTGGATGAACACCTTCGGAATTGTGTTGTGGGGACTGTTCGTTATCGATTTGCTCTTCCGCTTCTTTGTTTCTCCCGTAAAGAACCACTTCTTTCGCAAAAACTGGCTCGACACAATCACCGTTGTGCTTCCCCAATTTCGAGCATTGCGAGCCCTACGGGCATTCACAGCTAATGGCGTCATCTCCAAGAAGACCGGCCTGATCAGCGGTGGCGGCCTCGCATCAGCAGCCCTGGCGGCCATGATCGTCGTCTGGGTCGGCAGCGTGATGGTCTTGAACGCCGAACGAGGTGCTCCCAACGCCGAGATCGTCAACATCGGCGATGCTGTGTGGTGGGCCTTCGAAACGGTGACGACAGTCGGGTACGGCGACTTCGTTCCCGTGACATGGAATGGACGCGCGCTAGCTGTCCTCGTGATGCTCGTCGGCATCAGCGTGCTCGGCATCGTTACGGCATCCCTGTCGGCCGCGCTGGTCAAGCGCACCCATCAGGGGCCGGATCGGGTGGATGAAGTCTTGGCCGAACTCGCAGAGGTCAAGGCCACGTTGGCACGATTGGAAGCGTCCCAGTCCAAGTAACGCCCTACTGCGAGGTCGCCGCTACCAGATCCGTGATCAAGTCAGCATCGACTTCCCAATCGACCGGCACCTTGATCGTCTTCTTGTTCACCGAATAGCCAACGAGACGATCACGGAATCTATCGATAACTTCCGAGTCATAGGGAGCGATAAGTATGTGCTTGGTGAAGACTCCCAACCCGAAGACGTAGCGATCCCCCCGCTTGACCATCGGTTGATTCCAGGCGATCACTATCTCGGCGTCGGGGAAGGCATCGGTGATGGTCTCGAGGATCGCTCGTACGGTCCCTTGCTTCGTCGCATCGTGTTCGGCTAGGTAGTCATCCACCGTGTCGAATCGCCTCGAGCTCGTCGAACCCCTTGAGTACTGGACGAGCGCATTCGCATGGGCACGTGAGAAACCGTGCTGCTCTTGCAGGAATGCCATCTGCTCGGGGTACTTCAGTCCGGAGACCTTCCTCATCTCCCGGTGCCAATGGGACATCGGCTTCCCGTAGCGCTTCTCGATCACCGGGAAGTACGAGGCACGATCGGAGTCGACCATACCCGGATCATACGAGCATTAATCTCCGGACATGAAAATCCTTCGGATAGTTGTCGCGCCCGTACTGGCTTTGGGGTTGTCGTTTGGCTTGGCCACAGCCACCGCCGCGTCCCAAGCGTCGGACAGCAACGTCACGGTGGTGCGCGTTTACCACGCTGCCGTGGCTCCCACGAGCATCACGGGATCGGGCATCGGAACCATCCGCATCTTCTTCATTCCGATCGCAGTCGATGGCGTTGCAGCCGACGGTCAGTACCTGGTGGGCACTTTGACCACCTTGGCCGAGGGCGTGAGCGACGGCCAAGAACTACGCAGCTCCAACCTCACATTCGTGGTGGGTGACGAAGCGAACCAACTAGTAGTCGGTGGGGTCTCGCTCTATCCACCCGCGGGGGCAACCTTGGCACTCGGGCAGCGCACGATTCGCCCCATCCTCGGAGGCTCTGGCACCTACGACGACGCTCGTGGGCAGATCATCTCCACCAACCTGGGGCCCGACGGATGGACACACGTCCTTCGCATCCGTCTGTGATCAAGGCCTATCGACTCCTGATGCACGAACCGCTCGAGGCTGCAATAGTGCGAAGGTGCGATTCGGTAGAACTGCAACTGTGGCCCTGGCGCTCGCATGCGTTGTATCGCTCGCGCCAGCCCCTGCCTCAGCACACCAGGGCGTAAACCTCACGGATTCGGATTCGACGCCGAAGGCCGGGCCACTACTGGTCGACGGAACGGTGTCCTTTGCTGTGCGAGCTGATATCGCGGCTGGCGACCGTCGTGGTTTCCGCTTCGACTTGGCTGCAGGGGATCGCCTCGCCATGCAGTTGCTGATCGTCGACACCCCACCCGGAAATCGACTCAGCGCCTCGAAATTGCCTCGCGTGACGGTGACCGATCCGAACGGCCGCAAGACCCGGATGGTTATCGACGAGCGCACCGAGTTCTACGAGCCCTACGGCGGCACGAACTACTTCTACCTCTCCCGCATCGAGGATGTAGCCGAGCCAGGTACCTACGAAGTTCGTGTGTCGGGGCGCAGCAAACGCCCGGTCGAGACGGTCATTGCCGTTGGATACCGGGAAGTCCGTGGCGAAGTGCGTCGATTGACTCGATCCGGGGAACTTGCGGTCTTGGCCATCGCCCACGCAATCCCTAATCTCGGTGCCACCTCTGCGGTCGACATCTACGCCAATGAAACGCGAATTGCCCAGGACGTGGATCCAGGTGACTTGGAAACCGCGCGACTCAAGCCCGGTGAATACGACGTCATCGCGGTTCCGGCGGGCACATCACCTTTCTCGTCCGAGCCCCTGCTCAGCGCAGAAGCAGTCGAGTTACTTCCCGGTGGTAATCACACAGTTGCCCTGCACCTAACAGAGGCAGGACGACCCACAACCACCATTTTCACGAATGAGACCCGAACCGTCGGCCAAAACATGGGCCGGATGACTTTCCGCCACATCGCCCAAGCACCCAACGTTGATGTTCGCTCACGCGGCTCGCGAATCATGAGGGACCTCGGAAATGGTGATGGAGCCGACACCCAGCTGATGGCGGGTGACTACAAAGTGCGCGTGGTCCGCGAAGGGACCCGCGAGAAGATCCTGCCAGTGAGTGTGCAGGTGATTACGAATGAACCCGGTCGCCAGGACATGGGAAACAACCGCATTCTCTACCTGTGGGGGTCAGAGAAGGGTGGATCGTTGCGTCTGATGGTTCAAGACTTCCCCCTCGATCTTCGATAACAATGGAGGTCTGTTTGCGAGACTACGCGTCGGAATTCACGATTGCACGAATGATTGTGGCTGCCGTCGATATCAACAAAGACAACAATCAGATCGCTCACGCGGTTGACGCCATCACGTTCCCTTTCCTACCGGAACTGACCCGACGGAGAGGCCCTTCGACTTCGAGGGACCCTTCCGTCATAGTGGAGATTGCTTGCATACTCGAAGCTAGGCAACGGGTCTCTCAACCGTGAGCCCCGTCAATTCAACAGGCAGCGACCCAGCACGGGGTCAACGATCAGCACGTCGATAAGACCCCCGAGCAAGGCAGCCCGCACCGCCGTCGTCTTTCCCTCCCCATGGCTAACGGCCGCAATGGTCGGGATACCGCGTACCTCTGCAAGGTCCAGGGAGACAAGGCGTTGATGAATGGCTAGATCTACCTGATTGCCCTGATCGTCAAAAAATCTGCCGGCGAACTGGCCGACGACCTTTTTCCGTGAAGCTTCCTCCACTTCGGCTTTCGTGGCGCGCGCTAGGTCGAGAAAAGTGCGGGTGGTGTCCGTTGGGAAGGAGCCGATTCCCAGCAGCGCGATATCGGCATGTCGAGCCAGATCTAATGAGCGCTTGACCTCGGGGGTCACGAGCAGCGAGTCGGCTTCTTCCGCCGTTGCTGCCACGGCCGGAGCATTGAAGTACGTATAGCGCCCCCCGAGTTTGTCTCCAAGATCTCGAACCAGATTGTGGCCCGATAGGCCGGGATCAACGCTCCACTCTCCGGCGAGCTGAACAACATGGGTGTCGATGCGCCGATCAAACCGAGCGATGTCGACCATCGCCTTAACTGTTGTACCCCAGAACAGACCAAGTGTTTGACCATCCAGCAGGTTGTCTTGCAGCCATTCGGCACTCGCGCGGGCGACACTAAGCATTCCGGCTTGCTGGTCCTCGGAATCATCGCGATCCGTGAAGACCTGGGGAACGATAACGTCCCGCACTCCGAACTCTTGATAGGCAGACCGCAGCGCTTCCTCCAGATCCAGTTCTCTGTGGATCGGGTAGGAGATCTCGAATTTCACCACCCCTTGCTCGCGGGCGGCACGCATCAATCGTGAGACATTCGACTGACTGGTTCCCAGCCGACGCGCGACTTCCTTCTGGCTCAGGTCCTGGATGTAGTACCAGTAGGCAGCCTTGGCGAGAGTCTCCGCACTCACTCGCTGTGCCACACCATGTCCTCCACTTGAACTCCGCCTGTGACTCCCACGATCCGCTCGCGTCCCCTCACCGTACTCATCTACACGACGAAGCAGCGTAGATCACACGGTGCCGGGCAACTACATGAACATCAGGGCCGGATTCTCGATGAGCGTTTGGAACCTGCCGAGCCACGTGGCTGCCATAACACCATCGACCGGCCGATGGTCCACCGAGAGCGTCACCTTCATGACGCTGCCCACGGCGAGTGCACCGTCGATGACCACAGGTTGTGATTGAACGGCACCAACCGCAAGGATTCCGGCCTGCGGTGGATTGAGAATCGCGGAGAAGTTCTCCACTCCGAACATGCCCAGATTCGAAACCGAGAATGAGCCACCTTCAAGTTCATGCTGCTTGAGCCGTCCCTCGTTGGCGCGCTGTGCGAAGTCTCGAACCTGATCCGAGATCCGGGCGAGCGTCAAATTTTCGGCACCGCGAATTACTGGTGTCACGAGCCCTGACTCGCTTCCGATGGCTACGGAGATGTCTACTGATTCGAATCGGCGCACGCATTCATCCATCCAGATTACGTTCATCTCAGGGACGTCTACCAACGCCTTGGCTACCGCCTTCAGGACGAAGTCGTTAACAGAGACCTTGACGGAGCCATCCTCGTTGATCTGGCGGCGCAATGCGATGAGTGAATCGACCCGACAGGTTGCCTCGAGGTAGAAGTGCGGAACCTGACTCTTGCTTGCCGTCAGGGCGCGAGCGATAGCGCGTCGCATACCTGTGTGCGGGATATCGGTGAAACCGGCTGACGATGTCGACGCGAGCAGCGCCGATGCCGAGCTCTCAGCGCGTGAATTCACACCGCTGGCAATCGCGCGCTCGATGTCCAACCGCACGATCCTTTGACCCGGGCCGGTTCCGACGACGTCCTCGATGGCGATGTTGTTTTCGCGTGCCAACTTGCGCGCCAGCGGCGAGGCAAAGACACGTCCGTGCGCTCCCATGTTTGCATCCGAATCCGTAGTCACCTCGGTCATGGTCTCGGCGACAACCTCGGGGGCGGACTCCTCGAGCATCGACACCTGAGGCGAGTCGGGCACGTCCGCCGAATCGGGAGCGACGGACGCGACGGCTCCGACGGTCAGTCCCAACGACGCAAGGATCTCAGCTTCATCGCCGAGTTCCTCATTGACACCGGCCAACACCGCTATCGGAGCTCCAACCGCGACGGAGTCGCCTGGTGAAATCAAGGTTCGCCACAGAACTGCTGCGTCGTCGGCTTCGATGTCGACGTTCGCCTTTTCCGTTTCTACGGTCGCGATGGCTTCACCAGCGCCGACCTGACTTCCAAGCTCAGCACACCACTCGAGAAAGACGACTTCCTCGGCGTCGGCGGAGATTCCGGGCATCCGCAGTAGGCGCGCCATTCAGGAGACCCCCCGTCTGCTGCCGTAGTTCTGCGTCAGGGCCCGCGCGACGGTATCGGTGTCGGCCAGAGCGGCTTTCTCGAGAACGAAACTGATGGTCGGAGATGATTCCGAGCCAGAAACCCGCTGGATCGGTGAGTCCAGCCAATCGAAGTACCGGCGCTGAATCTCATCAGCTAGCCATCCGCCGTACGAGGTGCTGCGGGATCCCTGCTCGACGATCATCACGTTGTTGGTCTTGCGGATGCTCTCGCCGATCGTGTCCCAATCCACACTCGCGGCATCGAGCCAGCGAAGGTCAATTACTTCCGCATCGACTCCGCTCGCCTCTGCCGCATCCAGCGATGGCTTGACCATCGCGAGATAGGAGAGAAGGGTCACGTCCGAGCCCTGGCGTCGCATCGCCGCGCTTCCGATGGGGATGTGGAAGTCCATATCCGATTCGGGAACCTCACCCGACGTCTTGTATAGGTCCGAATCGTGCTCCAGGACGACCACCGGGTCTTTGCAGAGCAATGCGCTGTTCATCATGCCGATGTAGTCCAGCGGAGTTGAGGGAGCGGCAATCCGCCAGCCGGGAGAGGTGTTCATGATCCCTGCGGGATCCATCGAATGCTGAGATCCGTACCCGGTACGGGTTCCAACCTTGACGCGCATCACCAATGGCATGTCGTGCTTACCGCCGAACATGTGCCGCGCCTTACCGATTTGATTGAAGATCTGATCGGCTGCGACCCATATGAAATCCGCGTACATCAATTCCACGACGGGCTTGTACCGACCGTCGAGCGCCATACCTCCCGCGAGACCGGTGAAGCCGGCCTCAGAGATCGGGGTTCCCAGGACCCTGTCGGGGAAAGCGTCCTTCAGGCCTTTGGTGGCACCGCGCGGCCCACCGTTCAACTTGTGGACGTCCTCACCCATCACAACGATGGTGTTGTCGGTCTCCATCCGTCTCAGCATGACATCCGCGACCGCGTTGACGAATTTCGTCTCAACCGTCTTACCAAGGAAGTCCTGTTCCTCTCTGAACTTGACGCCTTCGAACTCGGATAGATCGCTGCGGATTCCAGCGTCTATGGTCGAGGGATCCGGCCAGAGCGACGGAATGAAGCGACGAGTGCCCGGTGCTGCTGCGTCGTCTTCCAGCAGTTGGCTGGCCACGTCGGCCATCGCGCTTTTGCTGCGAGCACGCAGAGCTGCGACTTCCTCGGTCGTCATTAGGCCACGACGAATCACGTGTGATTCGACCAGCTTGATCGGATCGCGATCGCGCCAAGCGGCTTCCTCCGCCTTGTCCCGGTACCCGAACGCGCTACCCGGGAAGGGCCCGTTCTGGTGGAAATACCGGTAGACATCCGCCTCGACCAGTGTCGGACCTTTTCCCGCGCGCATGTGCTCGAGGGCCTGTTGCATCGTCAGGTAAACAGCCAGCGGGTCCATGCCGTCCACACGCCAGCTGGCGATCTTGAAGCCGGGACCGCGCCCCGACAGTCGCGGCTCTCCGGTTGCCTCTTCAACACTGGTGGAGACGCCGTACTGGTTGTTCTCGACGAAGAAGCACACGGGCAAGTCCCACGCGGCCGCGAGGTTCAGCGACTCCAACACCGAGCCGATGTTCATGGCTCCGTCACCGAAATAGGAGACGGCAACCGCATCGGACCCGGCGTGCTTGTGTGACCACGCAAATCCGGCCGCGAAGGGCACTGCTCCGCCCACGATCGCGTTGGTTCCCAGAGCACCTGCTTCCTTCCACTGCAGGTGCATCGAGCCACCTCGACCGCCGCAGTAACCCTGCGCGAGGCCGCAGATCTCCGCGAGACTGCGCCGAAGAACAGTGCGCACCTCCTCGGGGAATTCCCCGTTGGGATCGAATCCCCCGGGTACCACGTACCCCATCGCCTTGGCCAGGAACTGGTGGTGTCCACGGTGCGAACCATTGATCTGATCGGCGACGGTCAGGTCGAGGATGGAGCCGACGGCGCCACCTTCTTGCCCGATGCTCGAATGCAGGGGCCCATTGACGAGCTTCTCCCCCGCGAGTTCGAGAGCTGTTTCCTCGAATGCGCGGATGATGTGTAACTGGGTGAGCATCGTCATCAGTAGGGACGGGTCTGCGTTGTCCCAATCTTCATCCGTCGTCTGCACCTCAACCCAGGGCGCATCTATCGACAGATCAATGGTCTTCGGCATCAATCACTCTCTCTCTGGTGCAGGTCGTGGCTGTCGTCAGGGCAAACCAAAATTGGTCTGCGGGGTCAGTCGGAGGCGACCGCCGCATTGACGGTTAGGACGAAGGAGATGGCCCCCGGGTCCGGCGATCCCACTGAGCGGTCGCCGAGGACACGAGCGCGTCCCATGCGGGGCACCAGCGCGGAAGTGCCGGCCGCCGCTTCATCGGCTGCCGCCGATGCCCGTCGCCAAGCGTCGGTGAACGATGCTCCACCATCGATCGCTGACGCGAAGGCGTCTGCGAACGGCACCAGGGCATCGACGATCGTCTTGTCGCCGACCTGAGCACCGCCGAGATTCATCATCGAGTCGACGAATGCCCGAATGGCAGCCACCTGCGCCGCGGCGTCGACATCGCGATCGTCGCCAAGGGAGTTACCGGCCGCAGTTAGAGCGGCTCCCCACAGAGCGCCCGAGGCGCCACCGGAGTGCTCGGTCCACCGAGCTCCCGCGCCGGCCAATGTCGTCTGTGCACCGGCACCTTCTGCAGCCAGTTGCGCTGCCGCTTCTGCAGCCGCGGCCGAACCGCGCGCCATCCCGGCGCCGTGGTCACCATCACCAGCGACGGCATCGAGGTCACCGAGCATCGACTCGTTCACCCCCAGCACGTCCGTGATGGCGCCGAGCGCCGCGGCAATCTGCTGCGCAGCAGCACGCGAGCCGTCGCTCCCTCGACGTGCGACCGTCAATGGCTCGGGTTCAGTGTTGAACGTGACGCTGGCATCTAACGGCGGATCCAGCGGAGCCGGACGGGAGTACGCAGCACTGTCACAGGGCGCGAACCACAAATCCTCGAGTTCGTCGTCGAGCCACAGCAAGGTCAAGGACAGGCCACCCATGTCGAGGGACGTCATGAATTCGCCTACCTGACCATCGACGATCTCGATGCCCGCCGCTCGAAGCTTGCTGGTCACCGAGGTGAAGGTGACGAACAATTCCTCGTACTTGGCCGAACCGAGTCCATTGAGCAGTGCGACGACTCGCTTGCCCGCACCTTCGGGAACCTCGTCCATCAACTTCTCCACGAGGAGCTGGGCTACGTCATCCGCCGTTCCGAGATCGGTCTCGTAAATACCTGGTTCGCCGTGCACTCCGAGGCCGACGGCCATCTTCCCGGGTGTCACCTCGAAAAGCGGCTCGGCCGAACCCGGCAGGGTGCAGCCGGAGAACGCGATGCCGCAGGTGCGGGTGCGGGCATTGGCATTGTTACAGACTGCCTCGACCTCATCAAGCGAGCGACCAGCTTCCGCGGCGGCCGACGTAACCTTCAAAACCGCCAAACCGCCGGCTATGCCGCGGCGCTTAGCCGATTCCTCGATCGGAGCGGAGGCTACGTCGTCCGTTACCGCTGCGCTCCGGACGTCGAATCCGTCGGCCTTGAGGAGTTCGGCTGCCATACCGAACTGCAGCATGTCTCCGGAATAGTTAAGGAACGCCAGCATGATTCCACCGCCGTGGTCCGCCGCCTTGGCAACACTGTGCACCTGGGAAGCAGCGGGTGACGCGAAGACCTTGCCGGTGACGGCGCCGTCGACCAAGCCCGGACCAACCCAACCCATAAAGCCCGGATAGTGGCCGAGGCCGCCCCCGGTGACGATCGCAACCTTTCCCGCTTTGCTCTGTGTCGAGCGAACGACTCCGCCATACACCGGCCGCACATAGCGAGAATTCGCTTGGATGAAGCCGTCGACGAGTTCCGCGGAGAAATCGACCGGATCGTTCACCAGATGCGTCATGTTGCTACCTCACTAACTTCTTTCACGTGGTTACTACGGACGGGGTAATTCAAGAATGCGGAGCAGGTCGGCAACTCGCACTTCCGGTCCCACATCGAGACCGAGTGGATTGCTCAAGACACGAGTATCGTCTTCAGGCGCGTCCCCGAGCGAGGTCAATACCAACGACGCGCCTGTGAAGTCTTCATCCATGGTGAAGCTGCTGACGGTGACCATGCACCGCAACTCCGCCGCGACGGCGGCACGAAGACCATTCTGACTGTCCTCGACGACGACAACGTCATCCTTGTTCAAGTCGAGTTCTTCGACTGCAAGAAGGTAAATATCCGGGGCTGGCTTCTTCTTTGGGACGACGTCACCGGCGAATACCGCGAATTTCGCCGCCAACTCATCGCCTACTGCGTGATTGAGCACCGCGCGCACGGATAGTTCGTGCGACGTGGAAGCAACCGCCAGCGTCCAATCGGCGGCAGCTGCTTCGGCAACGATTCGGGCGATGCCCGGGCGCCCGGGCATCACTCCCTGCTCGACCAGTGATGTGTAGACGCCGGTCTTGTGCTTGTGCCACGCACCGATCGCCTCGGCTTGACCATCGGCATCTGCGGGAAGCCCAGCTTCGGAGACAAATTCCGGCGTCAGCAGGCTCTTAAGTCGCTCTTTCCCTCCACCGATCCTGAGTTTCTCTGCGTAGTCGTCTTCGCTCCAGCGAACCGGGAGACCGAAGTGCTCGAAGGTCTTATTGAAAGAGGGCAGGTGTCCGTCTCGCTCAGTGTCGGCAAGGACACCGTCGCAGTCGAAAATCAATGTTGGCATCTGCCCAGATCACCCAGCCTTGCCAGCGCTGCCGAACTGCTCCGTCAATCCGACCACCATGCCGACGACTGCGGCGCGGGTATCGGCAAACAACGACGGCGGATCCCACTTGTTCTTCTTCTGGGTCTCGAGCAAGAAGTCCAACGTCGACTTCATATAGAGCTCCTTGAGCGCGGTAGAGATGTTCACCTTGGCGCAACCTCGGGCAATGAGTTCGGAGAACTGGTCGTCTGAGAGTCCACTGCCTCCGTGCAGGGCGATCGGAATGGGGTGCGCGGCGACGATGTCCGAGACACGATCGAAGTCGATGACCGGTGCCTTCTTATAAGAACCGTGCGCGTTGCCGATCGACGGTGCGAACACGTCTACACCGGTCTCCTCGATGAAGGTGAGCGACGTCTCAAGAGACTCGCGCCCGGCCTCCTCATCGGATCCGTGATCGTCCTCAACACCCGTGATCGCCTCGATCTCGCCTTCCACGGCAGCACCAACCGCGTGGGCTTCCTTCACAACCTCGATCGTTTGACGTTGGTTTTCCTCGACCGGCATCTCCGAGGCGTCAAAGAGCACCGAGTTCCAGCCGTGCCGCAGGCATTCGGTGATGACCTCGCGATTCGGGCAGTGGTCGAGGTGCAGGGCCACCGGCACCTCAATGCCCGCGGTCATCGATCGCCACATACTGGCGAGAACTTCCACGCCGATGCTCCGGACCGTCTTGACCGAAGTCTGAACGATGATCGGCGAGCGAGCTTGAACGGCTCCGGCCAGTACCCCCTCGAGCGTCAGATCGTTAAAGATGTTGATGGCCGGTACTCCGTACCGCAGTTCGAATGCAGGAGTTGTGATCTCGTTGAGAGAAACCACACCCATGAGCTACCTCCCTAAGCGCTCGAGGCCCCTATGGCCCGGCGGCGAGTCGAACTCGACAAACTTTTTTTAGTGCATTTCTATTCAGAAGTCAATCTTTATGCAATTATTGTTCCATCAGTGCACCGAGTCGCCCGGTTCGCCGGTCGGCACCCGCTTCGAGCCAAGGAAGAAGGAAACCTCTATGGCTGAATCTGCAAAGAAGACCGATCTCGAATTCGGCGGACATTCGCTCGTGTGGGCCGGCGATTGGTCTCCCGAAAGTGCTCGTTTCGCCGCAAGCAGCGCTCACCGCGCCGGCTACGACTTCATCGAGATCCTGGTCGCCGAACCGGAGAAGGTCGATCCGGTTATGACCAAGGAGATCTTGGACGAGTTCAACCTGACCGCGACCGGTTGCCTCGTCTTCAACGGGGACACCGACATCTCCAGCACCGACATGAACAAGGTCGAAGCCGGACTGGATCGGGGTCGCCGTGCAATCGACGTCGTCGCGGCCTGGGGCGGCACCACGATCGACGGCCCCATCACTGCCAGCCTGCAGCCCTTCGAGCAGCCGGCCAGTAAGGAGAACCGCGCCAACTCGGTGAAGGCCCTTCAGGATATGGCTGATTACGCAGCGGACAAAGGCGTCAACCTCAACATGGAGATCGTCAATCGCTATGAGTCCAACCTGATGAACACTGCAAAGGAAGGCTTGGTCTACCTGGACGAGGTCGACCGCCCCAACGTGTACATCCATCTCGACACGTACCACATGAACATCGAGGAAAACGGCATGGTCGAGGGCGTCCTCGCAGCCGGCGATCGCCTCGGCTACGTCCACATCGGTGAGAGCCACCGTGGATACCTCGGTACCGGTAACGTCGACTTTGACGAGTTCTTCGGCGCGTTGAAACAGATCAACTACACCGGTCCGATCGCCTTCGAGTCGTTCTCGTCGGCAGTCGTCGATCCCGCGTTGTCTGATGCGCTTCGCATCTGGCGGAATCTGTGGACCGACTCCGACGATCTAGCAACGAAGGCCCTCGCCTTCATGAAAGAGCGCTACTAGCACTCCTAGAGGCTCGCGTAACCCGCGCGAAGATCCTCCGTGAAGAGCTCTTGGTTTCCCCGGGCATGGGCAATCCCCGTTTGCCCGGGGACCAAGAGTGCGAAGCGCCGCTGGCGGAAATCGTGAATAGAAGCCCGGAGATCACGAGCACGTGGTGGGGCGGGTCGGGCTCGATTCAGCTACTCACTGGTCGTCCAGTGCGCTTTGCCGCCGATGTGCACTTGTTCACCAAATAGGCTCACTCAACGCTCCCCCGGATCAGATCTACCGCAAGATGAATCGTCACGCGGACGGCGCCCCCCGCGTCTTCGCAGCAAACACCGCGACCGCGCCAAGCGTTGCGATTGCTGCCACGGCAATGGTGAGCGATGCACCCAGGAAATCGAGTGAGACTCCCCAGAGCAGTGTCCCTATCGGTGACATAAGACTTGCGGTGACAACAACAGCGGCAACGCCGACC
>Ga0075476_10000819_pt1 | contig 14227 bp, 16 predicted proteins | sample DEB08_DNA_5_FD_76339 | JGI IMG/M metagenome (GOLD analysis project Ga0075476, IMG submission 76339) | Aqueous microbial communities from the Delaware River and Bay under freshwater to marine salinity gradient to study organic matter... | ecosystem: Environmental > Aquatic > Marine > Coastal ...
ACTGTAAGGTCTATTGAAAGATTTTTACGAATGTAGGATATTCTTGATTTTTCTCTCACAAATTCTGCATCACCTTCTAAGTCTTCTGTTGGACTTTCCTGAGCAATGGAAAAACGAATATCCAGTGGTTCATTTGGTAGTATGTGATCATACTTGAAGATCTTTTTCTTAATGATGGTTATCGCCTCATTGGTTTCTTCGTTATAATCGCACCTCTTTTGACCTGAAAAATAACTTGATATTTTTGTGGTTTTTATTTGTTCCCATTGTTTATAGTTTTCCAGTGCTTCTTTTATTTTCAAAAACTTACTCTCTCCCACGTTCGTGTCAAACATGTTACCATTCTTCTTGCCCAAACGAAGCTCGACCTCCAGATTGGGCAAGGATTGATAGTTGTTGAATGTTTTTTCAATGTTGTTAAAAAAATTATCCATCTGTGTAATATACTTAATAATATATTGAACTATTCTTTTAATTAACTATGAAAGGTCTCCAAAATTCCGGAAATACATGTTACTTCAATAGTGTACTTCAATGTTTGCTTCAAATCCCAGCTTTGTCAAATTATATGATGAAAGTTACTTTCAATCAAACAAATTCAAAATTTATTTTAGAATATCAAAAACTTGTTAAGAATTTTTGGTTAGAAAAAAATAAAAATTGGGAAAATCCTATAAAAATTTTAAATTTTTTTAAAAATAAATATCCACAATTTGACAACGCGGATCAACATGATTGTCAAGAAACATTTATTTATTTGTTGGAATTATTTGAAATTGATTTGAAAAATTTAATCCATAAAATTTTCAATATTCATCTTGTTCAAGAGACAGTATGTAAAACAGAAAAAACAAAATCAAATGAAAATACAAACTTTGTTATGCTCACACCAGAGAAAAATAATCAGAATATAAAAGATATCCTTAAAGAAAATCAAAAATGGAATGTCTTGGAGGATTTCGTGGATACAAAGGGCTTGAAACATCATGTGGCAACAACCAGAAGAATGTTTTGGCAACTTCCTTTGGTGTTTGTATTTTCAATTTCAATGTATAATAGAAAAGTAAAGACAAAGCTCGAAGAAGAACTTGACCTTTCCGAATTTATTCATCCCGATTCGCCACATAAATCAGAAAATAATAATTATTATCTATTTGCAATGTCTGCACATATGGGTTCAACACGAGGTGGGCACTATATTTCATATACAAAACATAAAGGACATTGGTACATGAAAGATGACATATCATGTTCAAAGATTACACATAATATTTTAAGTGACCATTTTTATATAGTTATGTATAAAAAACTCTAAGGTCAATTCCATACACACAATAAATACTAAATATATAAAAATTGTAAATAAATACTAAATATTTTTCTAGTCTGATATATATTAAAAATAATCTAATAACATAGTATAACATAGGTGGTGGAGGGTGGTATTCCATTTTTTTTTTAATGTTATTATATTATAATTATAATGGAAAAAGATTTAAAAAAATTATACACAGTTTTAATTCTGTTAGGAGCTTCTATAATCGTATACTTCAATGTAATGAAGGCTATTTATAAGGATAAAATATCCAATAATGACCCTTTAAATAAAAAAGTAATCAATGCACCCTTTCTAGGTAAAAATTGCTGCTCATGGTGGCCTCTCAGTCACTTTATTGCGTTTTTTATATTTGGTTACATATGGCCACAGTACTGGAAGCACCTCTTTGGGTTGGGTGTCGCATGGGAGTGTGTCGAGTGGGTCTTGAAATACTTAATGACACCAAAGGGGGAAGAACTTAAATTCAAGCGTACAAGAACAGAAAATGGTGACATTGAGTATGAACAATGGTGGTCTTCAAGTAAAAAGGATATTTTATTCAATGGTGCTGGTATCCTTTGTGGCGTTTATTTAAAAAAAAATATGCGTTAAATATAAAACATGAACGAAGAAAATAATAAAAATTATGTTGCGAGACTTCATAAAGATATAAATAGTTTAATCAAAAGTATTATACTTTCGGAAACTTCAAGTGGCCGCGTTAAACCTTCTGATATAATTAAAAAATTAAGAAGAGAAATTAAAAATTATCCCTATAAAAAATTATCTGAAATAAATAATTCCAAAATTTTGGAATTAGTAAAAAATAAATTAAAAAATGAAAAATTTCTTAATAACATTAAAGAATTAAATATGTACTATAAACGTTTGAATGGTTTCGAAAATATCGAAAATAAACTTGAAAAATTATATGCAGAAAAGTATTTTTTCGAGATGAACTTTAACTCAAAAGTATTGAACAAACTTTATCATTATCAGAAATTGTTAGAAGAAATAAGAGTTCTTGAAAATCCGACAAATACAGGACCATACCCTTACATAAATGCTTCAAATAAAGCTCTTAGAGAACAAATTGAATGGAATGAAAATGAAAAAGGCCGTCAAAATCGAGACAATGAAAAAGCAAAAAAAGAAAGAAATGAAAAAATTGCAAAACTTAGTGAACGACCTGCACTTGTGAATGTAACACAATTTTTCAAACAAAATTAAATTCATTTACTTGAATATCCTCTCGAATATTTACAAGTGTTCTATAAAAAGTTCTTCGATTGTTTGGATAATTTTTATCCTTTCTTATACCAACAGGTTTCCACCAAGGAACTTTATCATCAGCCATATATTGACATTCTAGAATGTTATCTTCTACTAACCACGAATTTCCGGGCTCATGTTGTAGTTCAGTTTGAAAAATTAAAATCCCTCTATCTTGAATGTAAAGACCCCACCGGTCACCCCTCCACTTCAATTGGAAGTCAATCGTGTTCATGTCCCTTGGCTTCCATTTGAACATGGTCTCGTGTGTACCAAGTTTAACCTTTTCATGAATTGGTGTGAATATAAGACCATCTGTTTTATATTTAAGAGATGGGATATATGTTTGTGTGAGTTCTTGGACTTCATCTTTCATGAAAAAGTTTTTAAATTTAATTTTGTAAATTTTACTTTTAATTTTATTTTTCTTAATAAACATTCCAACTTTTTCCAAACGTTCCAAAAGATTTAATCCCATGATATTTTCACCTTTTACAGCCATTCCATCGTACACCAAAAAAATGTTTCCGTCAATAAGTTCACCATCAAGAACTGTTCCACTTGGTAAATGGAAGTCAAGGTATTTAACTTCAAGTTTTCTATTCAAAAGAGCAGTCGCGTTGTCTATGGATACAAGTGCATGTCTAACACCATCAGTTTTTTCACACACGACGTATTCATTATTTTTCAAGGTTTCAAAATGTTTCCTTTCTATGGAGATTGGTTGAGGACCTGGAAAAATGGGAGGTGATTGGCCATTTTTCAAAGTTCCAAGTGTATGATGAAAATAATTAATGATTTGTTTATCCATTGTTTCTCTTTACTTACTATAACTAATGCGCCTAATCTTTATTTACACCTGCGCTTTCTAGGATGTTACTAAAACATTCGTGTTGATAGGTAATTGTGATTTGAGCGTTAATAAATGCATACATTCTTACACCATTTTCATTAAACTTTACAAACATTTCACCTGGTTGAGCTGGTAATTTTATAGGATCATTTGACTTTTTCGGTTTTAGAGACCGAAAAACTGATTTTGTGTCAATCATCCATAATTTTGGATTTGTACTTTTAACTCTATAAAACTCATCAGTTAATTTTTTATCAACCTCAGTATCAAAGTTTAAGCCCATTTGATGAATTGGTTCAGGTGTGTCGCTTTTTACCTTTTTCTTAAACATATCCCAGTCTATTCCATATTTCACACTAGGAAAAATAAGACATCCGAAGTTTTGATGCATGGGTTCAAATATTTTTTGAATAGAATTTAGATCCATAGAAACTCCATAATCAATAAATAAAATTCTATCACTTTGTTTGAGTTTTTTAATAATTAATTTTATTTTTTCAAATGGATCATCATTAACATAATTAAGTTCAATTTGGACATTATTTTTTTGAATTGCAAATGAATTTATGTTTAATATGTTATGCAATGTTCTTACCGCTATGGAAGCGTTTTTGGTTACAACGATAATATTTAAATGCATTTTATTTAGTAGTGATACTAATTCTATCTTTAAGTGTTCCAGAAAATGGCAAATTTCCAACATGACCCAAAGTAGTTGATACTTCTGCGTAAATTTTACCACCCATTTGTTGCCATCTTCGGCAAAATGCATAATCTTCTGATAAATATCTTTTTGAATCCGGATCTATCATACAATCAAAAAGTGCATAGTATTCATCAAAATCTCTATTTTGGTGATCATTCTTACACAAAAGTTCTGGGTAATGTTTACTCATTTCTTCGAAAACCTTTCTTTTGATGAGCATGAAACCAGTTGGACCATCAAGAACTTGGATGAAACCATTTTCAACCTGACGATGTGATGCACCCACGTTAACAACCAAAGATGATGTAAGCATGGCTGGATTTCTTTCATCGCCGCTCTTTATAGCAGTTGCTCCTTGATCCCACATGACACACTTTTTAGGATAACAAGCAACTGATATATCATGATCAGAATTTATTAGCCTGATTACAGATTGCGGGTCGAAATGTATGTCGGCATCTATAAACATAAAATAGTCTGCATTTGATTTTTGCATATATCTGCCAACAGAAACATTTCTCGCTCGATGAACCAAACTTTCATTCTCGGTTGTATCCAAGTATAATTGAATTTGATTTTTGACACATTCAATTTGAAGTTGAATTATACTTGTTGCGTACTTTTCCAAACATACTCCACCGTAACATGGTGTACTCAAAAAAAGGGATTTCATTTTTTTTTTATTATTTATTTGTTTGAAGCCTCTAAGTATTTATTAATGATACCTTCAATCTTGTTAAGTGTTGGCATAGAGATATTACACTTTTGTACAATGTCTTGTTTTGTAACCTTGCCTTCAAGGACCTTCAATATGATAACAGATGCAACACTTGTGGGTGTCTTACCCATGAGTTCAACACAATCGGAAATTTTCGAATGAAACTTGATACACCGTGCATGAATAAATCGTCTATTTTCAATATCAAATTCATTCAACAGGCGAGAAATCACATCAGATGCATTTGTAACTCCATCAGTGGATTTATCCTTGACCTTTTCAGTTTCTTTGAGCATTATGTTTCTGAACAGTTCAGATGTTCTGCTCAAATCCTTTGTTGGGATACCAAAAGCATCCGCAACCTCTTTCGTGGTTCTTGAAAATCCGTCAAGCTTACAGGCATAAAATATGCAATTTGCCTTTATACCCGTCCTTACTTGACCTCTTGTGAGCTTTTCAGTTGTAAACTTTCTGTACATAATCTTAGCACCTCGAACAGTACTTTCCGGAAGTTTGAGTTTATCAACTGCTGCGATATCAATTGATTTATATGCGTGAAAAAGTGAACGATCTTTGTGGTTCATAGATTGATGAAAGTTTATCCGTGCAATCCTACGGGATGCTGCGGTTTGCTTTCCCCTAGATGACATAACGGTTCCTGAACCCCATTGCGCTGAAAACAAATCAGTATCAGCCGCTGGACCGCAACGCGCTCTATCAATCGATGTTCCATCTTCATTCGTTCCATTTATCCACTCGGGTCCATCATCTATCCACGATGATACAACAACACCACAACTTGTACAAACTGGTAAGTTATCTTCATTAAAGATTTGCCTACCTTGGCATGAATCGCAGACAAAAGGTTCACTTTTTTTAGTAGCAGCCGGCACTGTGGGAGATAAATCTTGTTTAACTTGATGAAACGCCGCCCATTCGATTTCAAAGCAGTCGATAGGCATTGTGAATGTAGTTGCCGGCTTAGTATATACAATAGTGGATATTTTACTTAATTGTTTTTTACACATTTTTTTTCATGAAATCGACTTCATCTTTATACATCCTCGCAACTCTTTCAATCGTGTCAACCATGTCTTTATATCTTTTTTCTCCTTCGGATTCAGGAACCCAATTATTCCACTGTGAATCGACTTCCTCATGGTCTGATGGAAGTTCCATGTTTTCATCTTCTTCGGAAGCTATAAAACTATTACCTTCCTCCGAAGACAAGTCATCAATTTCACTATCTGTGTCTTCTTCATCGATTTCTGATTCTCGTGCATAGTATTCATCAATCTCCACAAATCCAATATTTGTGAAACTATCAGTTCCTTCGTAGTGTTCACATACACTTTCTAGTTCAACTTTGTTTTCTTCTTCTTCAATAGAATAAAGTTTTGCATCTTTATAGAATTTATTACGAAGATTTAAATAATTTACTATTAGATTTTCTTCATTAATATCCTTTACTTGGGCAAACATTTCTTGTTGAAACTCTTCATCGTCTTCAACAAGTACTTTAATTATCTCGTTCTTTGAAAAGTCGCTTAAACTTAGCATTTTTATTATTTGTTAATACTATAATGTTTAAGATATTATCTAAGGAAGGTTGCAAGTTGTGTGAAAATGCCAAACAACTTTTAGAAATGAACAATACAAATTTCACAACTATCAAAGTGGATAAAAATGAGCTCGTGCAATTATGTGGTAAAAATGTTTCATCCTATCCTCAAATTCTTCTAAATGATAAATATTTAGGAAGTGTCTTTGACCTGGAAGATTATTTGGAAAATGAATATGAACCACTTTTAGCTGAAAATCCAAACCGTTTTACAATTTTCCCATTGAAATATCCACACCTGTGGGAACTTTATAAAAAGGCACAAATGTCAAATTGGACTTCGGAAGAAATTGATCTAAATAGTGATGTAAATGATTGGAAAAATTTGTCGGATAATGAGAGACATTTCATAAAATATATTTTAGCATTCTTTGCTGCATCTGATGGAATTGTTTTTGAAAATTTAAATTTAAATTTTTCTAAGGAAATCCAAATTCCAGAAGTTCGTTCATTTTATGCTTACCAAGAACACAATGAAATGGTACACGGTGAAACATATAGTCTTCTTATTGATAAATATATTTCGGATTTAGAAGAAAAAAATAAAATTTTCAAGGCTATTGAAACTATCCCAAGTATTAAACAAAAAGCATCGTGGGCATTTAAATGGTTTGAAAAATCAGTGCCCTTTTGTGAACGCCTTATCGCATTCGCATGTATTGAAGGTATTTTTTTTTCAGGAAGTTTCTGTGCCATCTTCTGGCTCAAAAAGAGAGGTCTTATGCCAGGACTATCATTTAGTAATGAACTGATAAGCAGAGATGAAGCAATGCATTTGGAATTTGCGGTTGCTCTATATCATATGATAAATAATAAACCAACACAAGAAAAAGTAAATGAAATCATAAAAGATGCAGTCAATATAGAAAGAGAATTTATCATCGAGTCACTCCCATGTAAACTCATAGGAATGGATTCTGAAAAAATGTCCCAATATATTGAATACGTTGCAGATAGACTTTTAAAGCAACTTAATCTAAAACCAATTTGGAATGTTGAAAATCCATTTGATTTTATGGAAAATATAAGTCTTGATGGAAAAACAAACTTCTTTGAAAAAAGAGTTGGAGATTATAGTAAATTCTCTAATCAAGGTGAAATTTCATTTAATGATGATTTTTAATTCATTACCATAACTTTCCCACCATTGTCACAATGGCATGTAGTATATTTACCAGTTGGGTTCATTGCACCCATTAAAGTTCCCATATTAGTATCCATGATATCAGCACCAGTATTATCGTCGACGCTAATCACATCAAGTCCTTTAATTGGTGGCAATCCTTTGGAATCTAATTCATCAACTTTCTTGTTAAGTTGATTTATTTTATCTTCTATAATTTCATCGTCCTCCGAAGGATCCGGGGAAGGATCCGGGGAAGGATCCGGGGAAGGATCCGGGGAATCTGGCGGCATGTCGGCACCCTCGGCCTTTTCAACTTTGTTAATATTCATCAACAACCATGTCACAAGTAAAAAGACTACCGCGTGTAACACGAGACCCTCCATAGTTGGGCACCCTGTTGGGCTAGAAACCCATGATCCAACAACTCTTCTCATAATTTTAAAAGTTTCTGGATTAGCAATGACAAAAAATAATAATGCTGACATTAATGAAATCAAAAACTTAGTCTTCTGTTTGGTAACCGGATCGCAATTACCCTGATTGCAATAACGACTTGTTTTACTTCTTATACCAAGTTTATTTATAAAATCCTTCATCTTGTATTTTCTTTTTTTTTCTCTTTCACTTTTGCTAGCTTCAATTAATCTTCTGTCCATCTTATAATATTATATTAAGAGAAAAAAAATACTTAAAGAAACGAACCCTTAGTATAGTAAGAAACACACAATAATCAAACATGGCGCTTCAAATTCAGCTTTCGACTGACTTCACTCCCTCTGCTGTTAACTTCTCAAAGCTTCGCAAGAATAAGAATGGTGGCAAGACTGTATATCTAAACAATAACGGTGGCCAATTTCTTATGCAACTTCCCAACATGCGTGCTCCATTTGGTCTCAGTAGTTTTACTGATGAGGCCACTAAGAAGACTTCATATTCTTTGGACCTTTCATTTGACAAGTCTGAATCTGGTATGGAAGAGTTCCAGGAAAAGATGATGGCTTTGGATGAACGTATTCTAACTACTGTATTTGAAAATGCCCAAGAGTGGCTCGGGAAGAACTATAACATGGCTGTATTGAAGGAAGCTCTCTACAAGCCAATTGTTCGTCCTGGAAAGGGTGAATATGCTTCAACTATTAAGCTCAAAGTTCTAACTGATATGAGGACGGGAGAGTTTATCCCAGAAGCATACAATTCTCGCAGGGAACGTGTTGGTTTGGACACTCTTGAAAAGGGACAAAAGTTGATTTCGATTGTAGAATTCAACTCCATCTGGTTCATCGATAACAAGTTTGGTGTGAGTGCGCGCCTCAAACAATGCCTCTTTGAGCCTTCGAAGAAGCTTCCTTCCTTTGCCTTTCAAGGTGTTGAGGAAGAGGTGGCAGATGAGGAAGTTGACGAGTGCGAAGTGGATTATTAAGCATCAAAAAATTGTATTCTCAATAATTTCTTATTAATTTCTTTCAAAAAATTTTTCAAAAAAGTAGGTGCATCTTCATCATTATTAAATACCTTTTGAAGCAAGGTTTTTACTTGTGATAATTTGTGCTCTGCCATGTAATTTGCTTGTTCCACAGCACTATCTAAATCAAGAAGAGGTGAATTCAAAAATCCCAACATTAACATGACAGTTCTATATGTACAATTTTTAGGGCTTCCTGTTGGGCATATGATTGGGTCACCAACATAAAATTTCAAATTAAATTTAGTTCTATCATAAAAATGTCTAACAATTAAACCAATACTGTTATATAAAGTATTTGTGAGTGGCATACCCTGTGATAATCTTTTAAACTCTTCGCCACTATATACATTATCAAGTGATACATCGTTGCCATTTGGATCTATGATGTAAAGAACACCTTTGTTGAAAATACCCATCATAAGATGGCTCTGTGTCTGGCCACCACCTGGTGGATAATTGGTGGCAATTATAAAAAACATAAAATTTTCCTTTGACTGATACATAAGTTCGAATTCATCAAAAAAAATAACATTATTACCTGAAAAATAAGGGGCCGGATGAGCCACCTTCCCTCTTTTACTTTGAATAATAAATGGCACTTTCATTAAACGCAGAGATAATGTTCTTTTTCTTAAAGATGGTCTTCCCTTGACTGTTGACGGAATTCTTTCATCCTTTTTGTCGCGTGAAAATAACACACTAAGTTTTTCCATTGTTTTTTTAATGGAAGGACTTCCTTGTGTATCATTTAATTCAAACATATTTTTAATATAAATAAATATATTTATTTATATTAAAAAAAAAAATGAACAACCGGTATATTGGCGGTGGTGAATATAGTTCTGTTTATGAATCGTGTTTAAACTTTAACTGTAAAACAAAAGCTGCAAAAAAGGTTGGAGAAAATATGATTGTTGAGTATAACATTACAAAATTACTCCATGATTTGGTTCCAGGCGGTGTCATCAAACCATATGATAAACATTCAGAAAAAACAATGTATCTTGAATTACTCAAATTAAATAATACAAATAAAAATAAAATTTATTCTTTGAAAAAAGTTAAAAAAGTTTTAAAACATGTTGTAAGAACTTTAATGAAAATTCAAAAAATTTATCCTACATTTCGGCACAATGATCTTCATTGGGAAAATATTTTTGTTTCAAAAGATTTAAAACAAATCTTTATAGGTGATTTTGGTTTTTCAAATATTCAGAAAAAAGGTTGCAAAAATAAGTTAGTACAAAGTGGTTTATATAAAAGAGATTATGGCATAGAACCAAAAGAAAATACAAGCTATGATATAGCCTTACTTATGAATGATATTCATTTAAGAGGCACACCAGAGATTAAAAATTTTATAGAAAAAATAATTCCAAAAGATTACATAGGTGAAGAAACAGACAAAATAAAAAAACAAAGATTGCGTTATAATAAAAAACATACAAATTTCCCAACACTAAAAAAAATATTTGATAAATTATAAATATGACCAAAGGAAAAATTGACCCAAGATGTGGCGGGCGCGCTTCAAAGGATGGTAAAGGTGCCAAAGGCATGACAAATGAACAATTACTTAAATTCATCAAAGAATCAAACGCCAATGTGTATGCGCGACTTGGAAGTTCTAAGAAACGCGAGGACTTGTGTGAAGCACTCACAAAATTTCCAGCAGGACGCGCGCTTTTAGCGGAAGCTAATAATAAACCAAAGGCGGTGGTGGCAGTGCCCAACAATGACCCATTTAAACCAATGATGCAAAAACCGAAGATGCAAGTTGTTGTGAACGAATTTGGCGAAAGTAATTACGGAAGTAACGGCAACAGCAATAGCAACAACGAAGTCACAAATTACGCGAACTCAAACAATGAAAATGAAAGTTTTGAAAGAACGCAAGAACGGGGTAGAAGAAATTGGGTCGCAATGATGAGCCGAGGAAATAAACAACCCAATTTTGAAAAAATGATGGGTAGAAATGTACGTCGCATTAAGAAGAATCTTCGCATGCGTAAAAGAAAAGGCATGCAAATGCCTGTTGGGAAAACCTTAGGCGAAATTATTAAAAATGAACTCGTCATGAAACCAAAAAATATCACAGCAGCTCGTAAAAAAGAAGCAGCAGCTAAACGCAGAGTTAAAACAGCCACACCCAAAGATAAAGAAGCAGCCATTGAACGCCTTCGTAAAATGGGTTTCAATGTCAGTAAACGCAAGGTGTCATCTGCACCAAAGACATTTTTAGCTATAAATAAAGCTATAAGTGAAGCGACCGGAAGAATTCCAACAAAATCACAACTTGTTGTCGGTAGACAGAAATATAATAAATCACAAATTAAAAAGGCTTATGAAGAAGCAAATAGAGTAATGAACTTATTTGATAGAGCTGGCCTACTTCCAAATGAACCAAGAAAAAATGCATCGGACGAAAATAGAGCAAATTATGCAAGCGAAATGAAAGCAACTAAAAATCAATTATATAAAAATGCTCTTGAAAAAATGCCAAAGCCACGCACACCCTCACCAGTGAAACCAGGCGGCAATGTTACAAGAGTTGAAAATCTTTTTAATTTAAATTTAGAAATTAAAAAACTTGAAGCTATCAAAGCTAAAAATAGAAACAGTTCACAAACGAAGAAATTAAGCATTCTTAAATCCATGAAGGCCATGCAAAAACTACCACCATCTTTTGCCGCAAATGCTATAAATGAAAATAAACCAGTTGTGCGAAGAGGCCGTAAACAACAAAGAGTTATTTTAGGCCCGTCACCACCTAAAAATCTATCCACTGGTATAATGGTCAATAATGCCAGCGTCGCCGAACTCAGGCAAAGAAAGGCGAATGGTGGGAAACTTACAAATAAAGAGCAAACTATCTTAAATGTTGCGAACAAACTAAAAAATGCCGCCGCGGCTGGTGCTGCCGCCGCGGCTTCGGGTGCGAGACAAATGCGCCCTGGTGAAAAAAGAAGTGAAATTGAAAATGCAAATGCATTTGCAAATAGATTTATAAAAAGAAGAGAACCTACAAAGGTTGAAAGGGAGGCGTTCGCTAAAAGATTAGCTTCACAACCAAAACCTAAACCATTTAATCTTTCTGGTATTCTAAATTCGATGCGGAAAAATGCTGAAAAACCTCGTGTGAGAGTTACAAAAGAAATCCCAGCGACAATTAGAAATGTTCGTGGAAAAGGTTATTACAGTATGTATGCTTAAAAATAAAATATAACTAAATACTATAAAAATATGAAGAATAACAATAAAAAACTTTGCTGGTTTTTATTTGCTGCGCTGGCTGTTCTATATCTATTAAATTATAGACTTACAACAACAGATAATTCAAATGGCTGGACTGTTTATGGGACCAAAGGGTGCGGCTGGACTCGTAAACAGTTAGATCATATGAAGGACAATAATGTACCTCATAAGTTTATCGACTGTGATAAAGAAAAGTGTGAAGGCATGGATGGATACCCAACATTAAAGGATCCAAATGGAAAAATAAGTGTTGGATTTATGCAAGTGCAGTAACAATACTAATCCCAATAGACATCATAAGCGCCTCTGTAAGAGTGCTGATTGGTTTGAGGACTGTAATGTGTGGGACAAGTGATCTGTTCCAGAAATATCTTAGGAGGAACATCTGAATGAGGAGCACAAGTAGAAGTACACCGGCAACACGGATGCATTCGTCTGTGGTTTTGCAGTTGAATAGTTGCTTGATCATTTTTAATATTAACATAAGAAAAAAAGTTTCAGTATATTAATATGAATTCTCAACAATTGAATAAATCATTAGCCCAACTTGGAAATGGGGGCCAAGGCATAGAACGTGAAGTTCGCTTTGGTCGTTTTCAAAATGGAAAATTTATTCCTGGTGTTACAAAAAGACAATTCGAGTCTGTACTGAAACTTTTTTCAGAGTGGCCAAGCACTCAAAAAACTGATAGGGTTGTTAGTAGAACATATAGTCAAAAACAATCTGTAAGAAAGATATCAAATTCAAATGGAACAAATGCATTTCAGTTGAAGGAAAAATTAGTAATCATAGATGTACCGACTGTTGGTATCAGATTGGCGAAATCAAAGGAAACAACTTCTGGTGCTCTTAAAAGTATTTATAACAACTTACCATCAACCAAAAACTATGAACAAATTCGAGAAAGAACAACCTTCAAAAAAGGTAAAATACAAATTGATGTCACCTACCTTCCTGAAAATCGCCAATCACCCTTTCAAGTAGAAATTGAATTTGAAGACCCAAAGGAGGTTGTGCAATATATACAAATGATTAGAACAGATATGGAAAATACTCGTGTTGTTGGTGTAGTTTTCGCACAATATAAAGCACTCGCCGGTACACCACGGTTTGCTGGTCCTCTTCCACAAACTCTAACACACGAAGCCTTTAAAAAGAAAATTCTCACAAAATCACCTTACTCGGTTACAGATAAAGCCGATGGTGAAAGATACCTATTATTTATTGATAATATTGGTGGATTTAATTTCGTATCGAGAAAGATGGATATTAGTAGAGTGAAAAATATAAAGACTCATCCTGAATTAGCACAAACCATTATAGATGGTGAACTTGTGGGAAATACATTTTACTCCTTTGATATATTATTCTTAAAGGGTACCGATCTAAGAGGAAAGAAATTAAGAGAAAGACTTACAAAACTTTTTGGTGAACTCGTAAAACTTAGGCATGCTCGAATTAAAATGAAATCCTTTTTTCTAGATATAGGTGAAAAAATTATACAAATCCCATCAAATAGAAATACCGGTTTCAAAAATATCTATGAAGCCGCTGGAAGTATATGGAAAAGGCGTAGTAGTTTACCCTATAAATTAGACGGATTGATTTTTACACCAGTGGATGAACCCTACATGTCAAGAAATATTTATAAATGGAAAGATGAAAATACAATAGACTTTTATTATGAAAAAAATAAACTATTCTTAGCAGGCACAAGAAATAATGGAAACTATGGTATACTACCATTTAGTGGCGTAGATGGAAAAGGAACATTTATGTCAAAAGGAAAATCCGTGAAAAATTTAATTTTTATAGATGAAAATCTTCCACAAGATTTAAGAAAAGGTATTTTAGGAAAAGAAATTGAAGGTAAACCTATGGTTGGTGAATTT